>Ga0193753_10001326_pt1 | contig 21375 bp, 16 predicted proteins | sample H1c2metaG_FD_144925 | JGI IMG/M metagenome (GOLD analysis project Ga0193753, IMG submission 144925) | Soil microbial communities from a riparian zone of the East river system, Colorado, United States - H1c2 | ecosystem: Environmental > Terrestrial > Soil > Riparian zone | place: USA: East...
GCGCGCGAGCGCCACGAAGGTTGCGGTAAATGAAGCGCCGGGCAATGCCCGCAATGCCCGCCTAACTGGGCTCGGCCCAGCCCCGGGAGCGAGAGTGGGAGGCGAGTGCGCGCGGGCTCCCCAGACGCGAGAGTGGGAGTGGGAGCGAGTGCGCGCGGGCTCCCCAGACCGAGGAGCGAGAGTGGGAGGCGAGTGCGCACGGGCTCCCCAGACCGAGGAGCGCGAGCGGGAAGTTCGGGTTGTTGACACTGCCACGTCGCGGATAACCTTGATTTGATCTCTGGACTGGACTCGCACCCCGCAACGCAAGCAACTGTGTCTTCATCGTCCGGAATGCGATCCAGTTGCTTCGAATGAGTGAGTTTTTTCATTCAGATCACTTTTATCAGTGAGCATCTCGCTTGTAGTGAGCCTGATTTGCACAGCGTCTAGACGCTGTGGCGCTCGCGCAACTGCTTGCTTCGCCGAACGCCTACTTTCGATTTGCTTCGTGATCTTATCGCGACCGAAATCTCGCTCCGCCTCCAACATGTTGTGCGCTCGGCATCTCAGCTCGATGTTGTCCAGCTCCATCCGACCACCCGACGCGAACGCCAGTATGTGGTGAAACTCCAGACGATCTCGTGCCGTACATCTCGTTCCATTCGCCGCCGTGAACGCGCACCGACCCTCGTCGCGAACATAAACCCGACGACGCAACTCACGCGGCACGTATCGTGAATTTGTTCTGGACGCCGGCGGCGCGGGTGGCGGCGCCTCGCTCGCACTCTGCCCGAGTGGTGCGCCGTCGCACGTCCGTTTACTCGCCGGCTTCCGTCGCGGCGCATCGGCATGCGGTTTCGCCGTCACGCCGAACAATTTCTTCTCCTGATCCGCGATCAATAAATCCAAAGCGCGCTCGACTACTGCTTCCAAATCACCGCGCCGCACCTCGCGACGCAGCAACTCCTTGGCTCGCGGGAGCTTGTCGTTCACCCGCTTGCTCGCAGTGAACTGAACCTTGAAGCGATCTTCGCTCAGTGGTGTCTGCGAGCTCACGCTGGGGACCTCGGCGCGCACCACTGGCGCAAAAGCCGTAGGGCCACTCATTGCGGGCGTACTCCCCGACACCGGATCACCATTGCGACCCAAAAGATTCGCGTTCGCGATATCCAACAGGGGTGATCCCGTACCGCGCGGCGCCTCCACTTCGAGTGGTCGTGCGGTGGGCAGCTTCCTGATCTGACTTGCAACATCGGGCCGCGGGAAATGCTTTGCGACCAGCTCTCCTACGTCGTTCTTCGACATGTGCTTCGCAAGATCCAACAGCTCCAAGTTCTGTTCCGTCACCACAGGTGCAAGTAAGCCAATCGCGGTGAGGGTAAGCTCGCCGCGAACAAGCATGTCCAGCACGTGAGGAAACTTGCGAATGAAGCGCGACACGCGAATCCGCAGTGCCGCTTCAGGCTCCGTCATTTGCAGCGCCTGAACGGCATAGACGAACATCGAGCTGTACCCCTCATCGCGATACAGCTTACGTTCATCCACTTCACCGAGATGAACGAGCACCTGAGCGATCTGTTGTCGTTCGTCCCGCACGCTGCGTTTGAGCAGCAGAAGCACTTCTTGATCACTCAGACGTTTGGCAAATTCGATCTCGCACATGATTCCCCCCAAGGTCGTATTACCTATATAACATGCTGTTTTTGGGGCGATGAGGTGCGTCCACAAGACGCGTCGCGCGGGTGTGACGCCGCGCGAAACCTTTTCTCGAACTGCGCGCCAATGAAGCGAACCTCGTGCGAACGACGCGTCGTTGTGAGAGCACCTGCAGTGGCGCGCGATCGTCGTTCAAAAACGTGTCAATTCAATTTCGCAAAAATAGACATGACTACGATTTCGAGCAACCAACACACGCACCAACCGATGATCACCAAAGAGAACAGTTGAGCCGAGCCGCATCGTGTCGATGCGGATGCGGGTCATGAGAACAGACGCCACGGATTGCGTGAGACTAAGAACGTTCAGAACCCGCGTGCCCAAAGCAGCCTGCCGCTGATGGCGGCATCCACTTGCAGTCGAAGATAGAAGTCCGTGCGAGACATGCGCAGCGTCTGGAAACTCATCGAGTTTGATTCATTGGAGATCGCTCGCGTCGCCGCGCAGCTGTCGGGCGACGTTGAAGCGAGGCGGCGGGCGGGGCTTGAGCTCGTGAAAGGGCTGGCGGAGCTTCAGCTCGAACCGCCGGAGGAGATCGCGAAGAATCTCGGAGTTCATCTGCGGCCGGCTTCAATCGCGCAGGCAATCGCGAGAGTCCCGCCGAAACGAGATCCGCCGGCGATGAATGGGTCAGGGCGAAGCCCGGGGCGAAGCTCTGTGAGGAACACGAAGTGGACGCGGTCCACCGGCGCTGCTCATGACCCCGCGCAATCACACGGCCACCGACGCGCTCTCCGCCCAAACGTGTTCCGGCCGACGCCCGCGCCACGCGCTCACGTCTGCGGCCCACCGGCCGGTCAACACTCGCGGAAACCACCCCTACAAAGCTCTCGTCTTCACCGACTCGTCTGGACTGCACAGCGTCTGGAAACTCACCAAGTTTGATCCATTCGCGACCGACGCCTCGTTTGCACGGGAACGCGCGCTTCTGCAGGTTCACTTTTGGCCATCTTCAGCGCTCATCCCCAAGCGCTCACGGCTGGCCGCCCGATGGAGAGACGCTGCGATGGACGGGGCAATGCAAAGCCCGGTGATGAACGCTAGGTGGACGCGGCTCACCCACGCCGCTTCTCGCCGCGGCCAACCTCTCAGGAAGACCGCAACCATCCCTCGCACCCGCACCTCACCACTGCTAGCGCGTGTTCTCCCAAGCGAGCGCTCGGTCTCCGAGCGCCGCGAAGTCTCTTGCCAGACCCAACAGCTCGCCTCGGTATCTGGGATCTGCAATGCCCGGCTCCACGCCTTCCACGCTCGGCGGCATGCGGTTCTTCGCCAGCACTGCCACCAAGTCATGACGACCCGTCAACGCTTGGTTCGGATAGTTGAAGAACTCGAGCGGATTGATCTTCGATGGGTTCGACGGGTTGTGACATGTCGTGCATGCCGCCACTCGCTGCTTCTCCGAAAAGGTTCGGAACGCCACCTCGAGCGGCGCTACATGCGGATTTCCCGCCGAAAACAAATAGCCGAACAATGCGACACGCGGCTCCTCGCCTCGCGCACTGTTCCACTGCCAACGTCCATCCCACTCTCGCGCCACGTGCGAGCGAGCCGGGTCCTGCACCTCCGACCGCAACACGGCGACCACTGCCTCGCGCTCGACGAAGATCAGGAGTTCCTGAGTTCGTTCGTACGATTGCCACTTCGGCTGCGAATGCCAGAACGGATACGGATACTCGCCGGCATCGAGCGCATTTCGGAATACGACCGGCACTCGCGCAACGAACCGTTCACCGACCTGCTCGACGCGAGACCCACCCGGGAACGCAAACGTCGAGAGGTACAAGCGCCGCCACACCAGCGGATCGAACAACGTCGTGTTGCTCGCACCGAGGTTCAAACCCGCACCGGGCGACTGTGCACCCCAACGCAAATACGCCTGCTGCATGCTCCCGCGCAGGGTCGCGTCCTGCGTGAGGGCGTCCGCGCAGCGTGTCCGCGCCGCTGGGTCCTCGAGTGCATCCGGCGGGCACAAGCGCGAGAGCACGTCGCCGAGTGCGCTAGCTAAGGCTTGACCTGCGAGTCCAGGCGATTGCTGCGCGGGCGCCGATGCAGGCGCGCCCACGTCAGTCGCAGCACGTACCTGTGACTCGCTCGCGGGCGGCGGTGCACCGGCGCACGCGACGAAAACCAGCAACGACAAAACGGTATAAGTACGCATCACTTACCTACACCCGAGCGCTACCTGCGCTTTGTCTTCAGCCCGCTCGCACAATGCGCTGTCGCGCGGGAGGCCACCGGCGGCTTCGGGATGCACCTGCACTGGAGCGCTACCTGCGCTTCGTCTTCCGCCCACCCGCACAATCCGCTGTCGCGCCGCACGCCACCGGCGGCTGCAGAACCAATCATCCACCTGCACTCAAACGCACCGGCGCCTCATCTTCCGCCGTCACACACAACGCGCCGTCGAGCCGAAAGCCATCTGCCCCCTGCAGCTCCACGACTCGATCGCGACCGAGGGCCGCTGCTCCCGGCACTCGGAACGTCTTCACATCGAGGCGCTCGATCGCTGTCTCTCGCGGCGCCGTCAGCTGCGGCACCCACTCGTACGGCGCTCGATAAGCCCGATACACCAAGTTCAAATGCATCGCGCCCTGACGCCAATAGGGACTGATGTACTCCCAGACCAATTCGTGATCGCGCGTGACCTCGAAGATTCGTCCATCCGAACCTTCCGTGATCAACGTATTGCCGTTCTGCAATCGCTGCGCACTGCTGATGAACGGGCTGTAAAAACGCGCCGCGTCGAGCGGCACCACGAACCCAGCCTCCTTCGGCGTGTACTGCCACACGATCTCGAGCGTCGTCGGATCGATCTCGAGCACACGCGAGTAATCACGCTGCGCTGTCTTCAAACCCGTCGGCGCACCGGGATTCGGCTCGCCGTAGCCCGCCCAACCCCCATTGTCGAACACGAGGAGGTTGCCCGCACCGGGCAACCCCTGCGGAATCAAGTGCGCGTGATGCTGCCCGATAATCCAGCCGAGCTTCCGCTGCGCAGCGCTGCCGTCGTAACGGGGCCCGAGTTTCCACACGATCTTCCCCGATCGCTTGTCCACGATCGCGATGATGTTCGCCTCACGTGCATCCCAGATCAGATTCTCCGGATGAAAGCGCTGATCCCCCGCGTCGTACCAACGGTTCGGCCCGAGCACCGACAACGAGTTGATGTGCAACCAATCGCCGACGCCGTCCTTCGCAACCTCACCCGGCCCGAGCGAACGCAGGTTCGGATCATCCCGCAACGCTCGCCGCGCAGCTTCGTCGAAACCGAGCTCCTCGAAGTGCTCGTGCGGACGCCACGTCCACAAAATCTCCCCCCGCCAATCCACTTCGATGATCTTGTCGTCCACTAACGGCTTCGAAGAGATGCGCTCGTTCCGCACGTTCTCGTGGACCAGGATCAACGTGTTACCGCCGTCCGTTCGCGGCTCTTGCCCCGGCGCGTAGTAACCAACCGGGTTTCCTTCACGCTGAAAGTCGTGATGCTGCCGCGCGTACCAGCGCGGCTCTTCACCGGGATCGGAGATGTACTCCAAACGATCGAAGCGCCAGACCACCTTGCCGTCGAAGTCGACCTGCACGAGGTCGAGCTGATCTTGCTGGCCGTGCTTCGGATTCCGCTCACCGGTGCTGCCGAACACGTGCCCGCCCGGCAACAGCTTGTTGGGAAATCCCTGTAAGCCTTTCCAGAGCTGCACTTCGCGGCCATTCATGTCGATCAACAACGCGCCGACACCTGCCGCTTGAAAGATCGTGTAGCCGCTCCAGCTTTTTCCTGGATTGTAAAGCGTGACGCCGGTTGGATAAACGCTGGGGTAACCCATCAGAAGTCTCCGATCAGCGCGCCGCGCGCGCGTGTAACACCGAGGGCGGGACGATCTTCGAGTAGAGCTCGGGCTCGAGGAACCCCGAGCGCACGTCGAGCTTGCTCGGCAAGTAACCCGTACGAAGCCAGAGGTCCGCGACCTCTTGCTGCTTGTGCACGTCGAACTCAGTCACGGGAAACACGCCCCACGTGGTTTGCCCGTGCATCACGATCGCAGTCGGAACATCGAGCCCGAGGCGCGTCGCGAGTAACTCCGCGAGCTCCTGCGGATGCCGCTCGCACCACTCTTCCTGCTCGTGCAAGCGGTCCAAAAACACGCGCAATACATCCGGGTGCTGTTTTGCGAAGGACGTCGTCGCGGTGAAGAAGTTCGTCGTGTCGCGAAGCTTCGCGCCATTCAAGATCACACGACCGGTGCCGGCATGGGTCGCACGCGTGACGAACGGCTCCCAAATGAACCAAGCATCGACACGCGATTGCGCGAGCGCGACGTTCGCATCGGGCGGCGCGAGGTTCACCGACTCCACGTCCGTGATCTTCAAGCCTGCTTCCTCGAGCGCTTTGATCAGCAACAAGTGCCCGATCGACGACTTTTGAAACGCGACCTTCTTACCCTTGAGGTCCGCGACCGTCTTGACCGGCGACTGCGCGGGGACGACGAGCGAGATCAGCGCGCCGTTCGTAGCCGTCTTCGCGATGTACGCCACCGGGCCGTTCGCAGCTTGCGCGAACACGGGCGGCGATTCAGCCGTCGTCGCGAGGTCGAGCGCACCGGCGTTGAACGCTTCGAACTGTTGCGGGCCGGCGAGAAACTCGTGCCACTGCACTTTGAATCCGAGCGGCGCCAAGCTTTGCTCGAGCACGCCGTGCGCTTCGAGCGCCGCGAGGCCCGTGAGTTGTTTGCTCCGCGCGATCCGAAGGACTTGCGTCGGTGGAACTTGAACCGACTGGTTCGCCGCCGGAGCGCGATCGCAAGCGACGCACAACACCGCGGCCAAGATGCACGAAACGCGTGCTGCTCTGGGAGACATCCGCCCTGTCTACCATAACAGACACGCGTTCGCGAGAGTGTTCGCTCAGACGAGCGGCAGATCGATCCACTTCTTGTACGGCGCTCGCGCTTGCAAACGCTTGTACCAAGCTTCGGTGGCCTTCAATGCCGGGCGATCGAACGACAAGTTCAGGAAACGGTGAGCCGCCGCGCCGACCGGAATGTCGCCCCACGTGAACTGATCACCGGCCACGAACGGCTGCTTCTCGAGGTGCGCTTCGAGGATCCGCGCCGCATCGAGCACCTGGGCGCGCGCTGCAGCGATCACGTTCTTGTCTCGCTGCGCTTCCGGCGTTCGCACGAGCTGCACGAGAAGCACACGCGTGTTCGGCCAATAGCTGCTGCCGTACCACTCGGTCCACTGATCGGCCCGTGCGCGCTGAATTGAATCGGACGGCTGGATCGGCGCCGTCCCGTGCTGGTTGAACAGGTAGCGCAAGATCGCGTTCGACTCCCACAGCGGAGCGCCGTCGACTTCGAGCGTCGGGATGAGCCCATTCGGATTGCGTGAGAGGTAGTCGGCGTCTTTGACGCGGCCGAACGAGCCACCGGCGTCGATGCGCTCGTACTTCAAGCCGAGCTCATCGAGTGCCCACAGCACCTTTTGAACGTTGATCGACTTCGGTTGTCCCCAAAGCTTGAGTTGCGTCATTCGAGTTCTCCTGAGTGTTCGGTGTTCACGCGACTTGGACTTGGCGCGGCGGTGCTGCGATTGCGGCGTAACGCTGGACGTAGAACTCGGCCGCGTTCTCGTGCTCGCGAACAGCCTCGAGCTTGCGAGATGCCTCGATCCACCGCGCGATGTGCTTGTGCTCCGCCGGAACCTGAAGATCGCGGTAGTGCGCGAGGCCTGCCCAACGCTCGAACCACGGATACAACGCGAAGTCGACGAGCGACGGCTGGGCGCCGAAGAAGAACGGGCCTTCGCCGGCAGACTGGCCGAAGCCGTTATGCTCGAGGTGTGCGAGAGCCTCGATCAACTCGGCCCGCGCTTCGTTCTGCTCGGAGCTGGACTGCGCACGCAAAAGCTTGCCAAACGCAGGCGCGAAGCGGGTATTCGCATAGTCGATCCAGATGCGCGCGACGGCTCGCTCGCTCGGCGAGGTCGGAAGAAGTGCCGGCTCGGGGAAGACCTCATCGAGGTACTCGTTGATCACGGCGGATTCCCAGATCCGCGTGGCACCGTGCTCGATCGCAGGAACTTTGCCGTAGCCCGAGACGCGGCTGTCGAACCAGGCCGGCTTGTTTTTAAGGTCGATCTCGACGAGCTCGAATGCGACGTGTTTGTGCGAGAGCACGAGCCGAGAGCGGTGAGCGAACGGACAAGCGCGTGCGCTGAACAGGCGGATGTTTGCCATGAGGTTCTCCAGGGTTGGGCGTGCGGGTCCGGGTATAGTGGAGACTCGTCTTTCATACAAGACAGCAGTTCAGCCCTGAGCGCGTCAGGCCGTGCGTGTCATAGTTCGCGCATGTTCGACTCCGAGCTCCTCACCCTTGCACGCGATGCGGCGTTGCGATTTCTGACCGGGCTTCCGACACGTCGCGTTCGCGCAGCCGCCACCGTCGACGAGCTTCGCGCTTCAATTGCGGGACCTCTGCCGGCCGTCGGCCTCGAGGATCGACAAGTCGTCGCCGAGCTCGAACGCCTGCTCGAGCCCGGTCTCGTCGCCTCTGCCGGACCGCGCTACTTCGGCTTCGTGACAGGGGGCACGTTACCGGCGGCGCTCGCGGCAGAGTGGCTCACGACTGCGTGGGATCAAAACGCGTTCAGCCACGTCATGTCACCCGCCGCGAGCGTAGTGGAAGAAGTCGCTGCCTCGTGGTTGCTCGGCGTGCTCGGACTTCCCGCGCACGCCAGCGTGGGCTTCGTCACCGGTGGTCAGATGGCGAACTTCACCTGCCTGGCTGCGGCACGGTTCGAAGTGCTGCGCCGCGCCGGCGTCGACGTCGAAGAGACCGGCCTTCACGGAGCGCCCGAGGTTCGCGTATTCGTCGGCGACCAGGGCCACGTCACGATCGCCACTGCGCTGCGCCTCCTGGGTTTCGGCACGCGCCAAGTCGTCCGGGTACCGTGCGACGATCAAGGCCGGATGCTCGCACCCGAGCTCGCGGCGGCACTGCAACGCTGGGATGGCCCCGCGATCGTCTGTACACAAGCCGGCAACGTCAGCACCGGAAGCTTCGATCCGCTGCGTGAGATCATCGACGCGGCACACGCACGGGGCGCTTGGGTCCACATCGACGGTGCGTTCGGCTTGTGGGCTGCGGCGCATCCAGAGCTTCGCAAACTCGCCGCTGGGTTCGAAGCGGCAGACTCCTGGGCCATCGATGGTCACAAGTGGCTCAACGTCTCGTACGACTCGGGCTTCGCGATCGTCGCCGATCCGCGCGCACACAAGTCAGCGCTGCGCGTCGGGGCTGCCGCGTACCTCGTGCAATCCGAACACGCGGCGCGCGACGGCAGCGATTGGGTCCCGGAATCCTCGCGGCGTGCGCGCGGCATCGCCGTGTACGCGGCATTGCGCTCGCTCGGACGCCGCGGTGTTGCCGAGCTGGTGGAACGCTGCTGTACGCTCGCGAGGCGCATGGCGGACGGTCTCGCGAAGACTGCAGGTGCGACGATTCTGAACGACGTCGTTCTGAACCAAGTGCTCGTGCGCTTCGACGCCGAAGAGGCCCCTGACACTCAGAGCGGCGACACTCTCACGCGCGCGATCATCGAACGCGTGCAACGCGACGGCGTGTGTTGGGCCGGCCCCAGCACGTACGGCGGCCGGGCCGTACTGCGTATCTCGATCTCGAATTGGTCGACGACCGAGCGAGACGTCGACCTGTCGGTCGAAGCGATCGCGACCGCAGCCCGAGCCTGCCGATCACGGCAGTGAACGCAGCCGTTGCGAAATTGCGGCTTCGGTCTCGTTCTCCCGCCCTTCGAGATCGACCTGCACCGTCCCTGCGTCGGGCGCCACCGGCTCCGCAGTCACCCGCGGCTCGAGCCCGCGCTGCCACCACGCCTCAGCGTCCGCCTCGGTCCACACGCCCGCGCTGAGCTCGGCGCGCAACCGTGCCGAGAGCTCTGCCGCGGACGCCGGCCGAGCTGCCGGGTCCTTCGCGAGACACGCGTGAATGATCGCCGCCAGCTCCTCCGAGATCGGTTGCTTCGCCCGCGTTGCGAGAGGGACCGGCACTTCATGAAGCTGCCGGCTGCACGCCTCCACGACCGTCTTCGCCTCGAACACGGGCGCACCCGTCAACAAGAAGTAGCCGACCGCCCCGAGTGCGTACAGATCACTACGCGCATCCAACGTTTCAGGAGCCGTGATCGCTTCAGGCGACAAGTAGAGCGGCGTCCCCACGATCGCATTCAGGTTGCTCTGCCCCGGATCTTCACCCGGGTCCATGCGCTTCACCAACCCGAAGTCGAGCACCTTCACGGTGTCCGTGACGCCACCCAACCGGCACAAGATGATGTTCGCCGGCTTGATGTCGCGATGGATCAGCCCGGCATCGTGCGCCTCGCGCAGCGCGGCGCAGGCTTGCAGCAAAATATGCACGACACGTGCAGCCGGCTGCGCGCCATCGCGCTCGACGACCTCTTGCAACGTCAGCCCATCGAGCAACTCCATCACATAATAGAACACACCGTCCGGCGTGCGCCCGAAGTCGTAGATCGAGATCGTGTTCGGGTGCGTGAGCGACGCCGTCAGCTGCACCTCCAACTCGAACCGGCGCACCTGTTCCGGCGAGGTGTCTCCCGGAAGCAGCTTGATCGCAGTCGGTCGGCGCAACAGCGCGTGCCGCGCCTCGTAGACCTCGCCCATCCCACCCTGCCCCAGCTTGCGCCCGAGCGTGTACTGACCGAGCTGACGCGCCTTCGCCACTTCCGCACGCAACCCGTAGATCACGTTCGATGCCAGCGTCGCGAGTGCAGTCAGCGTCGTCGACCACGCGAGCGGCCCGACCAGCGCGTGCCAACGCACCGCCGAGCTCCACGTCTGAGTCGAATCCGGAAAGCCCTGCGCGACCACGACGAGCGGTGCGTACGCGAGCGCCGTGATCACGAACGTGCGGCGAGGTGTGCTCGGAACGATGATCGACCGCGCAGTCGTCACGTGGAACACGGCAAGCGTGCCGGCGAAGAATCCCCAGGGGGGCATCGTGACGAGGCGCACGCCCATCGCGATCACGAAGTAACAAATTGCGAGCGTCCCGACCGCATCGAGCAGGTGAAGCTGCTGCCGCGACAGCCCGACCTGCCGGCGCGCCACGCGCCACAACACGAACGCGCTCAGCGTCCCGAGCAGCTGACTTTCGCGGCCAGGTTGCCAAAAGCCCCCGGGCGATAACGGACCGAACACGACCGCCGTCGCGAGGAACGTCATCGCAAACCAGAACACGGTCTTCGCGAACAGCGCGAGCCGGTCCTGCACGAAACGCTGGTGCAGCGACTCTTCGCTTCGACCCTGCGGCGAGCCGGAGCCGGTCGCTCCAAGTGCGTGCGCGTCGTTCACGCCCGGCAGCATAGCCGAAGCGCGACGACGCGCGTCACCCGGGGGTTAGAACTGGCCGGTCAGCCTTGCGCCCATGGGATTCACGTGCAGGGCCACGTCGGGTGCGACCTCGCGCTCGGTATCACCGGTCGTGAACAGCAACACGGCCGTGACGCCCGCACCGACGATCGTTGCACCCCACAACACGTCCGAGACGAGGTCGCACCCGACGTGGCCGTCGCGCAAGCGCACGAGCTCCGACTGCGTCGTGAGGGCCTTCTTCTCTTCGGCGTAGTCGCTCTGCGCGACCATCGTCAGGATCGACATCGTGCCTGCACCCGCAGCGAGCGCGCCGGTCGCAATGCCGGTCCACAGCGCGGGCGAGATCTCTTCGTTTCTCTGCGATCCGACGGCGAGCTTGAGCTGGCTGTAGTCGATCTGCGGCTGCTCTTTGAACTCGAGCTCGACCGTCACTTCTTCACCGGCGGCGACGTCGACCGTGCGTTCGGCATCCTGAAAACCGTGTTTCACCGCGACGAACCTGCGGCGTCCTACGCTGACCTTCACGGCTTCTTTCAGCGGAGCGATGCCGACCCGCGTCTCATCGACGTAGATCTCGGCCCCGGACTGATTCGTCTTCACGGTCACCTTCGCGAGCCGCGCGCGCAACTTGGCGAGGTTCAGCTCGACCTCGCTGCGGCGCTCATCCGCGATCTCGGTCGTGCCTTCCGACAAGTACTTCGAGAAGAAGTTGATCGCGTTGCTGTCTTCTTGCAGCTCGAGCGATGCTTGGCCGAGGTTGTAGAGCAGCTTGTAGTGCGGCGACGCCGCATACGCGCGCTGAAATTCGATCAGCGCGGCGCGGTAGTTCTTCTCGCGATAGAAGTCGACACCGAGCCGAAAGTGCAGGCGTGCACGCTCAGTCGGATCTGAGGGCTCGGTCGTCGGGTCGGACGAGCCGGGAGCCGCTCGAACTACTCCTCCATGGACACTCAGCAACGCCAAAGCAAAGAACGCAATCCGAACGCAACGCATGTGCCTCATCGATACGGGTCCTCGTCGTAAATCTCTCGCGGTTTGTTCTCGATCTTCAGGTCGGCATCGAAGTCGTTCGACTTCGATCTCGGACTAACTTTGGGTGCTGGCGCTTCGATCGGCGCTGCGACAGGCGCAGGAGCCGGCGCGTTGTTGGTCGCGCTGACCGGACGGCGCGTCTGGCGCAGAGTCGTGCGCACGGCGCGCACCGTCAGGTCGAACTGCACGACGCGTTCGCGATCGAGTGTAATCACGCGCTCTTGGGTCTGAAGGCCTGGCCCGGTCGCACGAATCAAGTGCATCTCGCCATCGGCTTTCACACTCGCGGCGTATGGATTCGAGTGCAGCGGCAACCCGTCCATGTACAACACGGCCTCGGGCGGAGTCGCGCTGATCACGAGCGGGACCGTCTGCGCGAGAATCGGTGCAGCTGCCGGCTGCGTCGCGACGTGCATCGGCGCGTTCGCGGGCGGCGGCACTGGGATCTGGCCGTTCGGCGCAGCGACAGCATGATTTGCGGCAGCAGGCGCGGACACTTCCGGCTTCGAATCCGAGTTGCGACCCGAGATGGCCCACGCGCCCAAGAGTAAGATTGCAGCGGCCACACCGATGATCGCGAGCGGGCCTTTCTTGCGCTCGAGCCGAATGCTCGCGCTGTTCGAGGCTTCTGCAACTGCAGCGTCGTCGCGCAAGCGGCTCACCGACGCGAGCTCGGACAAGTCGGCCTTGATCGTGTGTTCGACCGGCTCCGGGTGCAGCGACGCGACCAAGTCTTCGATCGAGCTGGTGAGCGACGCCGGCTGCTTCAAGTGCCGCTCGATCAACGCGTGCACCTTCGTGCGCTCTTTCCCAAACGCGTCGGAGACGAGCTCGCCGAGGCGCACGCGGTCGACGTCTTGATAGTCTTCGGCGAGGCAGCTCAGCAGCGCTTCACGAAACTCCGCAGCCGTCGCAAATCGATCCTTCGGGTCGAGCGCGAGCGCGCGATCGCAGATCTCTGCGAGCGCACGCGGCACGTCGGGCACCACGTCGCGCAAACGCGGCTCCGCGCCGGTCGAGCGCTTGCGACGGATCTCCTTCAGATCTTTCTCGTCGACGAAGCGCTTGCCGGAGAGCGCCTCCCAGAGCATCACACCGACGGCAAAGATATCTGCGCGCCGATCGACCTCTTCACCGCGCGCTTGCTCCGGCGCGATGTAGGCGAGCTTGCCCACGATCATGTCTGCGTCGGGCCGCTCACTTCCGGTCACCGCACGCGCGACGCCGAAATCGACGAGCTTCACTTGCCCGTCGTATGTCACGAACACGTTCTGCGGACTCATGTCGCAGTGCACGACTTGCAGCGCGCTGCCGTCGTAGTCCCGAAGCTCGTGCGCGTAGTGCAGACCTGACAGAACTTCGGCCAACACCTTCACGTGCAAGTCGTGCGGCAGGGTGCCGCGCTCCCAGAGCACGTGCCGGACACGCGACCAAGGCTGGCCGTCGAGATACTCCATCGCGAGGTACAGCCGGCCGTGTTCTTCGTCCGCGCCGTAGGTATGCACGACGTTCGGGTGTGCCAAGCGCGCCGCAAGCCGCGCTTCGTTCAAGAACATCTCGAGAAAGGCCGCTGATCCGAGCAAGTCGGTGCGAAGCTCTTTCACGACCGCGAGCTTATTGAACCCTGCCGGGCCGTCCATCTTCGTCAGATGCACGGTGCCCATGCCGCCCTCGCCGATCTTCGCGAGTAGCTGGTACGGACCGATCGAGGATCGCCGAGGTTGTAGTTGGTGTTTCTTCGCAGCGTTCATAGGCCTAATAACCTGCACGCATTCGAACGTAGGTGATGTGTCCAACGCGGATTTGCACCGTTAGGCGACTGACTACTTCGCCCGTGTCCGGCAGGGTTGCTTGCACCGTCGTGTAACCCGATTGGAGATCGGAGAATCCGCCGATGGCGCGCGGCTCACGGCCCGCGCCGAGCTGATTGCTGATCGCGGTCGCCATCAAAGTGTGAGAAGGCAGCGCGCCGTCGAAGTAGAACGGCGTGCTCTCGCCGATCGCCTCGAAACGTACGCCGTCGCCGGCCGCGTCGTTGCAGTCGCGGATCTCGATGAACGCCAGGCCGAGGTTCGGATCGGAGTTCATTCCGGCGTTCGACGTGATCACCGACAACACGGCCGGACTCACGATCGCAGGACCACTCGTCGTGATGCTCTCGGTGTAAGGACGATTGTCATATGACAACCCAGGGACATAATCCGGCGCCTCGACCGTGATGAATCCTTGAAAGCCGTACGGGAGCGAAAATTCGAGAAATCCATCGGTACCGGGCTTGATATCGGACGCGACAGGCCGCGCGCACTCGACGTCGCCCGGTGTACACGCGGTCGCGATTAGACCATCCGGCACTTTCATGCTGACGACGTCGACGACGTCCATCCGCAACTTCACCGTCTTGTCGGTATCGGAGATGAAGTCTCGCTTCGGCTCGCGAATGCACGCCCAACGTGCGGGCAACGGCGGCAAGTTGCCGGCATCGCTTCCTGCATCGACGGGATCTTCGTTCGCTCTCACGCAGACTCCTGCGTTACACGTTGCGCCCTCGCCGAGGACACTTCGGCAGACCTTGTCGCTCGCACACTGTGGGGCATCGACGTCCAACCAAAGTTGACAACCACCCAACAGGACCACCATCAAGCAAGTACTAAAAAGCTTCATGACACTCGCTCGGACGAGCGCAGCGCCCACTCGTAAATGGCGCCCGCGCTCTTCGACGAAACTAACGTCTCGATCAAGCCCCGAGAGTTATTACTTTACACTAATCACTTCGGCTGGCCAGCGAACGTCAGCTTATGCAGAACCAATTTTGCACGTTCTACGACAATGCATGCGAGTGCTCGGATCTGCATGCATGTGTTTGCCGCCAACAGCTGCACAGCGGTGTTCGAGCCGCGTGCGTTCGTACGTGTGCGTGTGATCGATCGGCAGCGGATCAGCGCACTCTGCCCACATCGGGCGACAATCCCGCCTAGCCGCCGTGGCGAGCTGCCCGCATGCGCAGCGACTTCGCAAACAGCCGTTTCCTGACCACTTACTTCGTGACCAGCGTGGCGTACTCGGCGACCTGCTCGCGCTGACCGCTGCGCTGGCCCGTGACCTTCCAATGCAGCTTGCCGGCCGTCAGTGCCATGCGCGCGAGCGGCTCCATACACACGGCGTAGATGCTGCCGTCGACCGGATCGCACTGGACTCCGCGGAACGTCATGATCGCCTCGCTCACGCCGGGCGTGTATGCCGCGACCTCCACTTGCTCGTACTCGCGCAGGTCGACTTCCAAGTGAACGACGACACGTTTGGTGTCCGGCTTCCACATCGTGAGCTCGACGTCACCGCTGCTCGTAAGGTCGATGCGATGGATGTTTGTCTCGCGCGCGAGCAACGCTGCGACCTCGGCGCCGGTGTACGACTCGCCGAACTGACCTTCGGCCGCGAGCCAAGTAGCGCGACGCTGTAAGTTGTCCAGAAACTGCGGGTCGTGATCTTCACCGATTGCAGCCGCGGCGAACAAACGCTCTTCGAGCTGCTCGGCATCGGCATCCGGCATGCCGCCGTGCAGATAGTCGTCGAGCTCTTCGAAACTGACGTGGGCGCTCACGCGGCCCCCCAGACCATCGGCTTCGACATGCACTGGCGCAACGCACCGAGCGTGCGATGCCGGAGCACGCGCGCATTCGTCTCGCTGATCGCGAGCCGCTCTGCGACTTCGAGGTGACTCAACGCTTCGACGTAGCTGAAGCGAATCACGTCGCGCGCACGCTGCGTGAGCGCCGCCAGACAATCTTCGAGCTTCATCGCGTCGGGAGCCGGCGAATCTTCGGCAGACTCGGGGATGAGCACGTGCCCGTACTCGGCCCAAAGCGCGGCGCGACGCTCGCGAACGCGGGCGCGATCGAGGCTCACGTTGCGACAGATTCCGAGCACGAAACCCGCGACGCGCGCCGGGTCTTCGATCGCGTTGCGACGCAGCGCTTCGATGAATGTCAGGAACACGTCCTGCGTGAACTCGTCGACCGCTTCGCGCGAACGCAATCGCCGGCGTGCGAACGCGTGCACTGCGGCCGTGAAGCGTTGGCGAGTTCACGCTTCCGCAGCCGGATCACCCCCGGGGCGACGGGCGCGCTGAACGAGTGCAGCGACGGGCTCGAGGGGCGGAACTGACGCGTGCATGACCAGATCGAAGTTAACCGGCGCGCGCGCGCCGCAGCAACCCCTCGGGCTCCCTTTTGCACGGCTTTCCCAGCCCGAAAGGGCTCTGAAACTTTCTTTGTAACGAACTGCCGGGTCGGCGCACTTCTCTCGCCAAAAGGCAGAGACCTCCATGACTTTCCGCAGATTTTTTCGCAACGCAGCCATCGGAATCGCCGTTGTCGGCGGCCTATTCGTCGCCTTCGTCCTGGTCCGGCAGCACCGCACGTTCGCGGCGCCCTATCCCGACCTCCACGCGAGCACCGACCCGGCGGTCATTGGCCGCGGTCAGTACCTCGTGCATGGGCTGGCACACTGCGTGGACTGCCACGGAGATCGTGAACAATCGAAGACCGCCGCGCCGGGCAGCCTGATCGACCTCACGGGCGGCCACACTTGGAAGCTGCCGTTCGGAACCGTGTACTCGAAGAACATCACGCCCGATGTCGAGACCGGCATCGGACGCTACACGGATGCAGAGCTCGCGCGCATCTTGCGTTACGCAGTCCACGCCGACGGTCGTGCGGTCTTGCCGTTCATGCCGTACGCCAACCTTGCAGACGATGATCTTGTCGCGATCATGTCGTTCTTGCGAGTGCAGAAGCCGGTGTCCAACGCCGTGCCGGAAAATGAGCTGAATTTTCTCGGCAGTATCGTGCTCGCACTGGCGATCGAACCCAAGGGTCCGACGCAGGCGCCCGCGCGCACGCTCCCGCCAACACCGACGCGCGAGTACGGGGACTACCTCGCGAACTCGGTCGGGAACTGCGTGAAATGCCACACGCGCTTGGACAAGAAGACTGGCGAGCTCACTGCTCCCCCGTTTTCCGGTGGCTCGGTGATGGAATCCGCGAAGACGCCGGGCAAAAACTTCATCACTCCGAATCTCACACCTGATCCGACGAACGGTTGGATCAATGAATGGTCGGAAGACACGTTCGTCGCGCGCCTGCAGGCGGGACCGATTCATCCCGACTCACCGATGCCTTGGCGCGCAATCAGCCGTATCAGTGATGACGACGCACGCGCGCTCTATCGCTACCTTCGCAGCTTGCCCGCCGCACCCGGTGGGCCAAATCCCCGGGATTTGCGAACAATCGCGAGCAACCGTTAGAACGCGATTCGCTACTGGGTAACGCAATCGCTGAGTGTTGCATCTCGCAGCAGAATCGTTCGCGGCACTAACTTTCTCTGAACGTGAGCCGTTTCATCACGCTCAGAGAACGCGCCGTGAGTGTGTACGACGTGGAACAGTTGCAGATTAAAACGCTGTTAATGCCGACCCGTTGGCTTGTTAGGTTCCACTCCCGTAGCTAGGTTCGCGCCATTCAAAGCTACGAGGTTGGGATTATGCAACGTGGGTTTCCGACACCATGGGCTAAGTCGAGCGTCGCGTTCGTCTTGGGATTTGTTTCGTTATACGCGGCCGCATGCGGCTCCGACGAAGGTTCGACAGAACAGGATCGCGGCGTCAGCTCGCCGAGTGCAACCGGCGTAGCGGGCTCTCCCGCGAGCACGACACCGACTGCGTCGAACGCGTCGCCAGTGCAGACCGGCGCAGCGGGTTCGGCGTCGAAGCCAACCACTCCAACGTCGCCGACGACACCCACGACGCCCACGACGCCCACGACGCCCACGACGCCCACGACGTCGTCGAACCCAACGCCGGGTGGTGCAAACACCCCGTACTGCAACGTTCGCAAGGTGCTCGATTCGCGCTGTACCGCTTGTCACAACCAAGACAAGGTTGCGGGCGCGCCGATGTCGCTCAAGACGTATGCCGATCTGCAGGCACCTGCGGTCAGCGACGGCACGAAGAAGGTCTATCAAATGGTCGGCGTGCGCGTGCACGACACTGTGAAGCCGATGCCTCCGCAGGAGAAGCTCACGGCCGATCAGCTGAGCTCGATCGACACTTGGGTCACTGCTGGCGCGCCTGAAGGATCCGATCCGACGTGTGGTGGAACGGCCGGCAGTGAGTCGATGCCGACGACCGATCCGGGCGCGACGACGAGTGCCGATTGGCCGGACAAATGCGATGAGGTCTACACGATCAAGTCGCACGGTTCGGGTGGCACGACGAGCCCGTACATGGTTGCGCCTGGGCAAGAGATGCATCCGAAGATCTCGGTTCCCGCCCCATGGGGGACCGAGGCCGTGCAGATGGTCGCGATGCGCGCGCTCACAGACAACAAGAAGGTCGTACATCACTGGATCTTGTACGGACCGCGCAACGAGTTCCTCGTCGGTTGGGCGCCGGGCAAAGACCAGAGCGCACCGCTACCGCCGGATGTCGGGATGAACTTGCCGGGCGGCACGCTCACGCTCGACATGCACTACAACAACTTGCTCGGCACGCAGGCCGAGGCTGACAACAGCGGTCTCGAGTTGTGTACGCTCAAGAAGGCGAACTTCCGGCCGAACACTGCGACGGTGAACCAGACGTTCAGCCAGTTCTTGATCAACATTCCCGCGCACGCGATGAACTTCAACGTCACCGGTCAGTGCACGTTCACCGGCAACACGCCGGTGAAACTGGTGACTGCGAGCCCGCACGCGCACACGCTCGCCCGGCACATGAAGTTCACGGTGGCGAAGAAGAGCGGCGAGATGATCGTGATGCACGACGGGCCGTTCGACTTCAACGAGCAGCAGAGCTTCGCGCTCGATCCGATCGTGTCGCTGGAAAACGGCGACGTCGTGACGACGACATGCACGTACGACAACCCGGGCGATACGGCCGTGACGTTCGGTGAGAACACGGGCAACGAGATGTGCTTCAACTTCGCGGTCTATTACCCAATGGGTTCAATGGCATGCGGATCGGGCACATTCGCCGGCGGCCTCGGCGGTTTCTGATCCGTTAGTTAGGCAACGCCAACACCGTCGCTCCAAGTGAGCGACGGTGTTTTGCGTTTAACGCCTAAAACCGCTTCACCAGCCGACTCAACGTCGCCGCCAGCTGCACTGGATGGTGAAAGCCTGAACCGCTGCGCTCGACCAAGACTGCGACTGCCGAGACGTGAAGCTCACCCGCTTCCACGTGGCTGAGTAATACCGGGCGGAAAAGCGTCCCGTCGGCGATCGCCCACTGCGTCGGCGTGGCCGTGGTCGCCGGAATCGAGCCGACGCCCGTCGCCGTGGTCTCGCCTTCACCGGGCTCGAGCTGCAACCGACTTCGAACGCTCTCGAGCAGCTGCGGCGGAAACTCGACTCGGCCGATCGACGCGACCAGCACCGGCGCAGCCCCGTCGCCCGCAAACAAGAACCCAGCGTCGGAGCCCGCTTGTCGCGCGAGCAATGCGAGAGCGAGCCTTGCGCGCTCCGAGCCAGTTCCGCAACGCTCGAGCGCCGAAGCGACGCTGCGCGGCGTCCACAACACGTCGGACTCGCCGCTCTGCGACCCAACGCCGATCGATTCCTCGCGCGCTTCCTGCGCGAGCTTTTGGTACTTCGCAGTGAGAGCCGGGTTCTTGCGCTCGCAAAAGTGTTCACGGCACAAGCGCGCTTGCCGCTCGTAGCTGGTCACGTCGCGCGCAGCGATCGCGATGCGCGCAGCAACTTCGTGCGCGAGCCCGACGAAAAGGCCGCTGACGCCGTGCGCTGCAAAGCGTTCGAGCACGTCCTGGAGCATGTTGCGCGCTTCCTCCGCTCGCCCGAGATGCGCGCGCACGAGCGCGAGGTTCGCGCGCAAGTGCTCCCGCATGTGACCGAGCTCCGCGGCCTCCGCCATCGCCACGTAGCGCTCCGCCGGCGCGAGCGCGTCATTCCAACGCCCTGCATCGCCGAGCGTGCGCACGTGACAGCTCGCGATCAGCGCCCACATCTGATGGTCGCCGGCAGCCACCACTTCGAGTGCAGGAGCGAGCTCACGCAAAGCTTGCGTACAATCGCCGCGAATCCGTTGGTACTCCGCGCGCGCCAGCTGCACGACTGGGATCCAACCCGGCGCTTCATCGGCGAGCCGCGCCAGCTCCGCGATCGCGTGTTGCGTGTGGGTGAGATCGTCGCTCAGAGCGTACGCCGTAATCTCCCACAGCAGGTGAGACCCCTCGAACCAGCGCCGCTCGCTACTCTCGAGCCGGACGCGATCGACGTCGCGCTTACACACCTCGGCCGCGCGAATGTCGCCTTGAAACAAGTTGTGAAGCACGCGCAGCTGTTGCGCGTTCACACGGTACGCCGGTTCTTCATCGAGCAACGCCGCCCGTTCCAAGCACGCGGCGCGGCCCATTCCGGCTTCGATCATTCCGATGCCATTCATCACGCCCAGGCGCATATACGCGCCGTATGATGCGTCGAGTCCCGCGCGATCGGGCTGCTCGAGCCGCGCGATGAGCTTGCCGTAGATCGCGTGTGCGGCGTCCAAGTGTCCGCTCGCGCGTGCGTGCACGCCCTTCACGAGCGTGTCGGCCGCACCGAGCGCAGGCGACAACGCTGCGAGCGGCTCGAGCGACGGCAGCGATCGCAGCAGGGTTAGGTCGAGCGTCGCGCTCGCAACTCCGGAGATCGAGATGACCGCGCGCCCGAGCTGTCGAATCGCCTGCACCGGCTCGAGCCCGCGCTCCTGCTCCGATGCGGCGGAGTTACGGGCTTGCGCGGCACCGAGCGCGAGCTGCAATCGCTCGAGCGGCGCAAGCGTCGGGTCCGTGCGAGCCCAATCCGCCAAGCCACTGTCGAGCTGCAGCTGTTCGAGCAGCGCTTGCAAGTGAACGTGTTCGGTCCAGCCGACGTACGGCAGGATACCGGACATGCGTGTGCGAATCGCGTGCGATTGCCAGCGCGGGCGCTCGAGCTCTACACACAGCGCGAGCGCGCGCTCCATCACGTCGAACCACTCGTGCGGGAGCGACTGGACGTAGCGCAAATACGTGTGCGGACTGAGCACCGTCTGCTGAAGTGACAAGTTGCAGTGCGCGACCAGCTTGTCGATGCCGCCGGCGAGATCGCCCGCTGCCAGCCGGTGCTGCGCGGCGCGAAACGCTTCATCCGGACGCGCGTCGAACACGTCTGCGACCCGGAGGTGGAGCGCGCGCGCATGCGCG
>Ga0193753_10001327_pt1 | contig 21371 bp, 19 predicted proteins | sample H1c2metaG_FD_144925 | JGI IMG/M metagenome (GOLD analysis project Ga0193753, IMG submission 144925) | Soil microbial communities from a riparian zone of the East river system, Colorado, United States - H1c2 | ecosystem: Environmental > Terrestrial > Soil > Riparian zone | place: USA: East...
GTCTTCGGGGTGAAGCGCTCGATGGCCTCGCCGCGTTCGAGCGAATCGGCCATCACGGGCGAGGCCTCGCTTTGCGTGCCCCATACCCGCGGCACTTGACCCGGCGTTTCCCCGGCTGCATCTGCGAGTGCCCATGCGACACCAGTGGCGAGACCGCCACCGCCGAGCGGCAGCAAAACGTGCTCGGGCACGCGTCCGAGAACGCGCGCGATCTCGAAGCCGAGCGAGCCCCCGTTGCCGGCGATGACATCGAGATCGTTGTACGCCGAAACGAACGGGAGTCCCTCGGCCTCGGCCATGGCGATCGCCGCGAGCTCCGCATCGTCATAATGCGCCGTCGGACCGGTGCGGAGTTCCCCACCGAACGACGTGATGCGCTCGCATTTGGCCATGGGCGCGTTTTTGGGGACGAAGATGGTGGCCCGCACTCCGAGAACCGATGCGGCGTACGCGATGGCCGCGCCGTGATTGCCCGCGCTCGCTGTCACGACATGCAGCCCCGCGCTGCTTCCCGCGCGCTTGATGCACCCATCGATCGCGACCAGCGCGCCGCGAACTTTGAAGCTCCCGGTCTGCTGCAGGGACTCGAGCGCGTACCAAACGCGGGTTTGCCCGGTCGCATCCACCCGGTGATCGAGATCGGTGGCGCGCACCAGCGTCACCTCGCGCAGGCGCGCGACGGGAAATCGGGCGCCGAGCGGCCTCATGTCATCGAAGAACGCACGATGAATGGCGGCCGTCTCGCCCGAGGGCTGTGCAGACGCGCGCTCGGTGGCGACCGGTCGCGTGGATACCACGCGCAGGTAGTTCAGCGCGTCGTCCACCACGTGCGGTACTTCCGTGGACATCCTTATTTCTTCGCGGCCATGAGCCAGAGCAGCGGACGGCGGTAATTCGTCACCATGCGGTCGGCCGGAACCTCGTGCCCCAGGCCGTTCACGATGTTCATGCGCACAGGGATTTTCGCCTCGCGAAGCATCTTCTCGACCCGTTTCGTGTTCTCCGCCACTTCGTCGTTTTGGCCGGTGTAAAGGTAAACGCGGTGGATGTGATTTTTGCCCTCCTCGAGGAGGTGCTTGTTCTCGTCGCCCCACCAGTATTGATCGTTGGCGGCCAAGATCAGCCACCGGTCCCAGGTGCGCGGGTCTTTGATGCCGACCTGCATGGCGATGAACGACCCTTCGCTAAAGCCGATGAGGACGTTGCCGTGGAGTTGCACGCGCGACTTGTATTTTGCACGCAGGGCCTGAACGACCGAGTCGATGGTCGACTTGCCCGCGATGGGGTTGTTGCCCCAGCCGCGCGCCCCGCCGCCGCGATCTTCGGGGCCCTGCGGGCAGACCACCCAACCGAACTGCGTCGCAACGCGAGCCCATTTCCGGCAGTCGTCTGACGGGTTGCCGCCGCGGCCGTGGAGGAACATGAGAATCGGCTGCATGCCGCGCACGGTCGGTTGGTAGTAAAACGCGTCGGCGTGCCCGGGAACGTCGAGCTCCTGCGGATCGTTCGGTCCCGCGGATTTGGCCCATGCGCTCCCCGGCGCAACGCTCACCCCGACGAGCGTCGTCACTGCGAAAATCAAGGCGCTTGCGAGTAAGCTTAGGCGGTTCACCGGGCCCGAGGATAATCAGCTACGAAATTTGGGCAAGTAGATGGTGACCAACGTCGCGCCCGAAATGCGCCGCGTCCGCCTCGCTCGACGGCCACGGGAGCGTCCGTTCAGTCTTTCGGCGCCCCGAGCCGTCCGGATGCGCGAGGAACGCCCGCAGGTGGAGCGTCCCGCCGCTTGCGCGGACGGCGTACGCGGCGATGGGCGTGCGGCAGTCCCCCTCGACCGCGATCATGACGCCACGCTCCGCCGCAACGCAGATCCCCGTCTCGTCGTCGTGAAGGGGGGCGAGGCACGCGCGGGTCGCGTCGTCGGCGGCGCGCGTCTCGAGGCCGAGAGCTCCCTGCCCCACCGCGGGGAGCGACACGTCCGGTTCGAGCACCTCCGTGGCGCGCGCCTCGAGACCGAGGCGCACCAGGCCCGCCCGCGCGACCACGATCGCGTCGACGTCGCCCGCGTCCACCTTCCGAAGGCGTGTGTCGACGTTTCCGCGCAGCGGCACCACGTTCAAATCGGGACGCGCGGCCTCGAGCGCCACCCGGCGTCGCAAGCTGGTCGTGCCAACGGTGGCGCCCGCCGGCAGGGCCGCGAGTGCTCCATGGCGCGGCGCGACCAGCACGTCGCGTGGATCCTCGCGGCGCGGAACGCACACGAGGGCCAGACCGGCAGGGATGACGCCGGGAACGTCTTTGATCGAGTGCACCGCGAAGTGCGCGCGCCCTTCGAGCAAGCGCTCTTCGATCTCCTTTACGAAGAGTCCTTTGCCGCCGATGTCGGCCAGGGGACGATCTTGAATCTTGTCCCCGCTCGTCACCACCTGCTCCTCGACGAACTCGATGTTCGGGTGAATCGCCTGCAGGCGCGCCACGACGGCGCGGCACTGCGCGAGCGCAAGTGCGGATTTCCGGGTGGCGTAGATCAGACGCATCGAGAGGTTCTCTTTAGTGCGGGACGCGCTCGTCGTCATCCGACGTTTCGCCCCCGTGGACGTGCTCGACCACGGATCGAACGCGCAAGTCTCCGCTCTGGCGCGGCACTTCGGGCAAGTCGAACAGGTGTTTGAGCACGTTCACATGGTCGTCGCTCTCGGCACCGTTGGCCGCCCCCGCCTTGAGACGCGTCGTCGGCGCGTGCAAAAGCTTGTTCACGGCGCTCTCCATCATTTGCTCGAGCGCGGCGCGGTCCCCTTCCGCGAGGTGCTTGAGGCGCCCCGCCAACGTTCGTTCGAGCTCGCCCAGAAGGACCGCGCGCGTCTTGGCGCGCAGCGCCACGACCGCCGGTTGCACATCGAGGCCGCGCGCCCAGGTGACGTAGTCGGATAGCGCCGCTTTGACGATGTCATCGGCAATACCGACTTCGTTTTGCCGCGACTTGAGCCCCTCGGCGACCTGCTGCTCGAGGTCGTCGACATTGAAGACGTACACGTTGTCGAGCCCGTGCACGCGTGGATCCACGTTGCGCGGGACGGCGATGTCGATGAAAAAAAGCGTCCGCCCTTTGCGCGCGCGCATGGCGCGCTTGACCACGTCGGCCGAGATCACGAACGTCGAGCTGGCGGTGCTGGTCACGACGACGTCGGCCCCTACGAGTTCATCCTCGAGCGCGCTCCACGGCGCGCACGTTCCGCCCACCGACGTTGCGAGGGCCTCTCCGTGCGCAAACGTGCGGTTGACGACCCGAATCGCCCGTCCGCCTCTGCCGAGGCTTTTCGCCGCGGCTTCGGCCATTTCGCCCGCGCCCACGAGGAGCACCGTGTGATCGGCCAGATCGCCAAAGATGCGGCGCGCGAGGTCCACGGCGACGCTGCTGATGCTGACCAACCCCGCGCCGAGCGCCGTCTCGCTGCGCACGCGCTTGGCAACCGTAAAGGCACGGTGCACACACCGGCCGAGCAGATGCCCGAGCGTACCGGCGGCCAACGCGGCCTCGTAGGCGTCTTTGACCTGCCCTAAGATCTGCGGTTCGCCGAGCACCATGGAGTCGAGGCTCGCCGTCACTCGGAAAATATGGCGCACCGCCTCTTCGCCGTGTTTCTCGTAGAGATAAGGAGCAAGGTCAGACGGCGAGACGCGGGCGTGTTCGGCGAGCACTTCGCGAATCGCCAACAGCGCGCGCTTCTTTCCGGAGACTTCTCCCGCCGCGTGGTTGGCGAAGACCTCCACGCGATTGCAGGTGGAGAGAAAGAGCGTCTCGCGAAGTTCGGGCCGCGAAGCAAGTCGCGCGAGCACCTCCGGCAAGGCATCCGCGTTGGCGGCGAAGCGCTCGCGCACGTCCACCGGCGCGGTTCGATGCGAAAGACCAAGAACGAGGATCGACGTCACAACTAAGCCCTGACTGCCTCGCGGAAAAGCCCACGCGCCGGTAGAACGGCGCCCTGGCTCGTTCCCGAGCTCGTCGCTTGCAAAGCTTGCAAACCTTGAACCGGGAGCGGCCCTCGGAGCAGATAGATGAGGAGCACCAAGACCGCGAAGCCAAACCCGGCGATCGTTCCGTACGCCGCGCGCCTTCCGCGCCAGCCGGCGACGGCCCGGAGCACCAACACCGAGGCAAAGAGGACCCACGTCGCGTAACCGAACGCCGCGCGGGCAACCTCCGCAGAGCCGGAGGCGTCCATCCGCCGCGCCCAGACGGTACCGGTCAAGATGCCGATGGTGAGCAGCGGAAAGCCCGCCAAGAGAAACACGTGCTCGGCCTTGTCGAGCGCATCGAGCGGCGGGAGCCTTTGAAACAGGCCGCCAACGCGCTTCGTCTTGAGTCGATTTTCCTGCACGAGGTAGGCAACCGCCGCGCAAAAGGCGAGCGCAAAAAGGGCCTCACCGAGCAGGTTCACCGTGACGTGCACCGGCAAAATGACGCTCTTCACGCGCGCCGATGGCTCTGGCCCGCCAACCGAGGCAATGCGCGAAGCGAGCAAAAACGTCAGCGACAAGGGCGCCACCAGCGCGCCAAGTCCGTCGATGCGATAGCGGCCGCGCGCAAGCAAATAGACGGCGCACGCCAGCACCGAGACGAGACTCATCCCGAAGTGCATCTCTTCGACCGGGCAGATCTGGAGGACCAGCGAAGAAAGGACGATGTGCCCCGCGTGGAGCAACGCTCCCAGCAAGATGAAGCGCGGACCGAACTTGCTCGCGGCTTCGGCGCGCCCTCCGCCGGCGAGATAGCCGATGAACAGCACCGTCGCCACGAGGTAGCTCGCCGCGGTCAGCACGAAGAGCAAGTCGGAGGCGAATGCCATGGTCATAGTCATTTCCTGCGAGGCGAGCACGCCCGGGGTAGCGTGCGTTATTTTAAGGTCCGCAGCAAAAAGCGGGCGAGCAAGTCTTCGTCCGTCTTCGGCTCATCGCCATCGAAATCGTGCCCACTCGCGCGCGCGGCCGCGCGGTCGACCGAGGCCACGTGCTCGTCGAACGTCCCGATGGGCGCGCCGAGCCAGCCGGTTTCGACGTCGTAGGCGTTGTCGCCCAGGATCATCGAATTTTCGAGGAGCTCGGCACCGAACTCCTGCAGAAAGACCTTCGACTTCACCCGCCCGACGAGATCGTTGGCGTCCTCGGAGCCGGTGACTTCGCGCACCACGTGCACCGCCTCGGCAAGTTGATAGCGGCGCGCCTCGCCGATGATGGTGAGCTCCGTACCGCGCAAATCGACGGAGCCACCGATGAGCCATTGGTCGAGCGCGGTTTGCGGGAAGAAGACCCGATTTTGCATCGGTTCGATTATACCCGTTTTTGCTCAATGGACTTCCTTGCCGTCTACGAGGCTATGGTGACCTGCGGCGGGACTCCCTCGTTCGCCGCGCGGGTGAAGGAAATGCGGCAGCATTTCGAAGAGCGCACCGGCAGCTTCGGACCGGACGACCCGTGGTTCGAAGTGCGAAGCCGCGCCTTTTGGGACGATGCCCTCACGACTCAAGGTTTCGCCGCCACCGTCGCGCCCGCTCTCGCCGCGAGCGCGCAAGAACCCGCGCGCAATTGGGCGCTCCCGCTCGCCCGCGCGCACCGGGGGCTTTTCCGCGCAGAGCGGAACGAGGGCGGCTGGCGGTTGGTCGATCTATGGTCCGGCGCCGAGTTCGTCGTGATCGTTTCCGACCCCGGGCTCGAAGAGGCGCTCGGGGCCGCCGCGGTGTTGGACGGAAGGGTCGTCGCACGGGCCGCGCCGCTCGAGATCGCGCTCTTGCCCGGTGCGCTTTTTCACCCGGCAGATGCCACCGAACCCATCGCCCACGTCCTCGAGGCGGCGCGCGAGCGCGCAATGCCCACCTGCGACGCGCTCGACGCACTCCTGCGGATGGAGCGAAATCTAAGGTCCCATTCGCGGGTCAAGGCGTCCTACGCTTACCGCGCCGAAAATCTAGCCAGCGGCCAGCCTGCCGCACCCCGGGTCCGCTCCCCCTCCCGACCGCGGCCTCGATGACCGATGACCGATGACCGATGATCAAGTATTGGCTCTTTCGCCAGACGACCCGTGAGAAGAGAAGAAGCTCGTGCCGCTACCGCCCACGTTCGACGTCCGCCTGAAGAACAAACGCCAGCTCACTCCGGCCGTTTCGGAGCTCACCTTCGAACGCCCCGATGGCGCGCCGTTCGCGTTCGATGCCGGCCAATGGATAAGTTTGATTCTCCCCCGAGACGACGGTGAGCTCCGGCGCAGCTACTCCATCGCATCGCCCCCTTCGAGCTCGCCCGACTTTCAGCTTGCGATCACGCATGTTCAGGGCGGCCCCGGCTCGACGTATTTGCACGAGCTCGCACCGGGAAAGACCTTGAAGGCGGTCGGCCCGCAGGGATTTTTCACCCGTCCGCTCGACAAGACCGGACCTTCGCTCTTCGTCGCGACCGGAACCGGCGTAACCCCGTTACGGAGCATGATCCACGCCGCCGCGACCGCTGGGCACGAGCTCCCGATGTGGCTTCTCCTCGGCGTTCGCAACGACGACGACATTCTCTATCGCGACGAATTCGAAGCGCTCGCCCGCGAGCACGACAATATTCGCTTCGTACCGACTCTTTCGCGCGCGAGCGCGAGCTGGAACGGTCGGCGCGACTACGTTCAAACGCACATTCCCGAACTCTGGAACGAGCTCGCTGGCCTCGGGCTCGGCACGCCGCACACGTACATCTGCGGCCTGAAGCGCATGGTAACCGCCGTACGCGATCTCCTCCGCAAGGACCTGAACGTCGCCCGCGAGCACGTCCACTCGGAGCGCTACGATTAGGCTCACGGAGCGCCCCGACGGTTTTTTTTCACACCCCAACGGGATCCCCCTCGGATATTTCGGGATGGTTAAAGCGAGCCCCATCCGACTTTGTCCAAAGACGCCCGTGCATCGAAAGGGGATACTTTACGGGACGGCCCTAAGCGGGCACATTCAACGACAGCCATGGTAGCGCCTCGCCGAAAGCTCGATCTCAGGAAGACCCTCTTCTTGTTGCCCAACATGATCACGCTTTCGAGCATCTTCTGCGGGTTCGACTCGATCCGCCTGAGTGGGGCGGCCACGTCGGATGACGACTTTTACCGCGCCTCGTTTTTGCTCGTTTTCGCCCTCCTTTTCGACATGCTCGACGGGCGCGTCGCACGTCTCACCAAGACGCAAAGCGCCTTCGGTCTTCAAATCGACTCGCTCGCCGACGTCCTTTCGTTCGCGTGCGCGCCGGCCGTCCTCGTCTACAACTGGTCGCTGTATCAGAAAGGGACGCTCGGACTGATCGTGGCGTTTTGTTTCGTCGGTGCCGGTGCCGTGCGCCTCGCGCGCTTCAACGTGCTCACCATGGGTGAAGGCGGCAAGCCGACCAAGCCCGGCAAGTACATCGTGGGCCTGACGGTCCCGGGCGCGGCCGGCATCTTGATCTCGCTCGTCGTTGCCAATCACGCCGTCGGGGGCGAGTTGGCCGGGCCCAAATACGTGTGGGTGATGATGGCCCTCACGCTGTTTTTGACGTTCCTGATGGTCTCCACCATCAAGTTCCGCTCGTTCAAGGACCTAAAACTCAACGCCCGATCGGTGGCGCTCGTCGGGTTCGCCGTCGGATCGAGCGTCGTCGTGTCGCTACGGTATCGGCCCGCATTCGTCCTCATTTGGCTGCTCTCGTTTTACGTGGGCATCGGCCTCTTCGAGATGCTCCTTTCGCTGCCGCGGCGCCGCCGCGAACGCGCCAAGGCACGGGCCAGCGTACCGCCAGCTTAGAGAGCGATTGCCGAGCGGCGCGGCGCGAGTAGTCTTCACGGACGTTGCTGGACGAGATCCACTATTACCGAGAACGAGCACGGCAAGCGGCGGCGCGCGGCAATTACGACGACGCGATCTTGGCGTTGATCACCGTCGCGCAGCAGACGCAAATCTCCGAGAGCGAATACATCTCCATTTTGCGGCCGCTCGAGTCAGCCTTGTACAAGCGCGGCGACGCGCGCAGTGCACTCACCGTCGCGTGGTATCTGGCGCAGTCGGGAAGGTCATCCTCGGAAGCGCGCGCGTTCGGCGGAAAGCTCGGCTACGACGTGCAATTGCTCCAGGCCGTGCCCCACGTCGACCGCGCGCGCACCATGGCCGCCGCGGGTGACGTCGCCGCGGCCGGGCGCGAGATGGAAGAGAGCGGGCTCGTGGCGGCCGCCGCGATCTACCGCGAGAAGGCGGGCCAATGGCAGGAAGCGCGCGCACTCTGGTCGCGCCTTTCGCAGGTCCTCCGCAATCCGCACGGCGCGGGCGGTGCCGCGGGCAACGCGGACGCGTACCACGCCGCGCTCGCCCAGTTCAACCTCGCGCGGTGCGCCAAACAGTGCAACGACGCGGCCCAGGCACGTGAGGCGATTGTCGCGTCGGTGCGCCTGCTCGAAGAGGCCGCGGACCATTTCGAATCGGTCGGCCAACGCGAGCGCGCATTCGACTGTTTCCAGGTGCTCGTCCAAATCGGACGCGAAGGGGGAATGTTCGAGAATATCCTCGAGGGATACGTCAATTGCATTCGGATCCTTCGCGAAGACCACCTCAAGTACTTTGCACTTCAGTACTTCGAGGACGCTCTGTCGGTCGCCCGCGAGCACAAGGAGTATTCGGCCGCGGCGACCCTCGCACGCGAGGCAGCCGAATATGCGCGCGCGCTGTCGCTGCACTCGGCGAGCACGCACTACACCACCGTGCAGGCCGAGCTCTGGCACGACGTCGCAGGGCAACAAATCGAGCGGGGCGGGCCGCCGGAGATTGCGGAAAATGCACTCCTCGCAGCCATCGTTTCGCTGGGCGAACTCGGGCAATTCGTCAAGGTCGGGGCGCTCTACGAAGAGCTGAGTCGGATGGATCTCGAACCGGTCCGAAAGAACCACTACGCGCGTGCGGCGGGGCGCTACGCCGGCGTGCGCGACGAGGCGATCAACGCCGCCCAACTCCCCTCGCACCTCCGCCAGGACAATCACGTTACAGAAGTGTGGCACCTGGATCTCGTCGAGTGGGAGCAGCAAGGAAGCGCCGCGGAGGCGTGCGCGGATCTGCTCCTGAACACCGAGCTACCGGATCTGATCCGGCGCAAAGCGCTGCTCACCCGCCTCACCGCCTTCGTGGTGGAGTCGATCCCCAAAGGTGGCGCCATCACGGCCGACGGTCCCAGCGACGCCGCAGCTACCAACGCGCGCGTCCGGCTTTGCGAACAACTCTCCCAGCTGCAGATGTACGCCGTCCTCTCGCCGCTCGAACGACTGTTCACGCGGCCCGAGCGGCAAGTCCGAGTCGCCGTCATGAGCGCGATGCAGTCGCTCTTTTTCAAGCGGAGCTTCGTCACCGTTCGCGCGGGTCTCTCCGACGCCGATCCTGCGGTGGTCGAACAGGCCGCGCGGGCCGTCGAATCGCTCTATTTTCCCCACGCGTTCGACCCACTCGCGCGCATCGTGCGCGAGTCTCCGCAGCCCCCCGTGCGCGCGTCCGCGCTGCGTGCGCTCGCCCACGTCGACTCGCGTGAATCGGCCGAATTTTTGCTCGGGATACTCGAGCACGGCGCCCCCATCGATCGCCACGCTGCACTCGAAGGACTGAAGCGCACGCGCGGTTCGCGCTTCACCGACTTGGCGCGCACCCTGATCGCATCGACGCCTCCCTCGCCCGACGTGCAGCATGCGCTGCGCGAGATCCTGCGCGCGCGCGGCGTTGCGGCGTAGCGCGTTTCCGTCGCGCACCACCGCGGCGCTGTCGCACCGGCGCCTACGTGAGCCACGTTGCAGACGGGCACGATTTCTCGGCAGTCAGGATAAGCTCGTCTTCATGAATACCTTCGCAACCCGCCCCCTTTTCGGCCTCGCTTGCTCCTTCGCTCTTCCGCTGTTTGCAGCGGTCGCTTGCTCCTCGTCTTCGAGCAACGATGACGTCAGCGCGGACCAAGCGGCCACCGATGCGAGCAGTGCACTCTGCGAGGCGCTCCAGAAATGCGCGCCTCTCCTCGTCCAGATCACCTATGGCGACGTGGACGCGTGCAAGTCGCGCTCGAAGGTCGGATTTCAGCCCGCGTTGAGCGCGAACGGGACGAGTCTGACCGCGTCGCAACTCGAATCGTGCGCGCAAGACTTGGGCGGGGCGACCTGCGAGAAACTCGTGGGCCACGATCTCCCCGCGAGCTGTCAGACCAAGCCGGGAACGTTGACCGATGGCGCGGCCTGCGGCACGGATCAACAGTGCCAAAATAGGCTGTGCCGGAAGGATGCCACGGCCGCGTGCGGCACCTGCAGCAAACTCGGCGCGGCGGGCGACGCGTGCACCGCAAACGAAGAATGCGACTATGGCCTCGGATGCACGAGCGGTGTGTGCAGCGCCTTCGTGACCGCGGGCAACCCCTGCGATACGAACCACGCGTGCAACCCCACGCTCGTATGCAAATCCGGAACGTGCGGGACGCCGGGCGAAGCGGGAGAAGCTTGCGAGCCGCCCACGAGCCTGGCGAGCACGTGCAACCTCGTCGAGGGGCTCTTTTGCGGGGCCAATCGAATCTGCGCGCAACTTCAATACGCGGGCCCCGGAGAGCCGTGCGGCCTCGTCGATGGGCGCGGCGTTGGGTGCTCCGGTGCGGGGACGTGCCGAACCACGGGCGGCCTGAGTGGGACCTGCCAGGCCCCCGCCGCCGACGGCAGCGCGTGCTCCGCGACCGGCCCGTCGTGCACGTCGCCCGCACGCTGCGTGGGGAACGTTTGCAAGATCGACGATCCCACCGCGTGCAAATAAAGGAACGTCTTGGACGCGCGCCGTGAAACTTCAGAGGAGGCTGCTCGGCGCCGCCTCCGCTTCTTCTTCGTCACCGGAGACGAGGTTGCGCAGTTTGAGCACGCTCTCGGTTTCCCCCATGACGATGAGGGTGGCGCCCGGTTCGATCACGAAGTGCGGGTCGGGGTTGTAAACGAACGCGCGTTCCTTGTCGCGAACGGCCACGACGAGGAGCCGCGTCTTCTGACGAATCGGCGTGTCCTTCAACGGGACACCGCAAAAGCTCGAACCGGGAGGAATGATCACCTCTTCGAGGCGCAAGTTCTTGTCCTTGTCGCGGAGCATGACGTCGAGAAACTCGTTCACCTCGGGGCGAATGAGTTCACTGGCCAAGCGAAAGCCTCCGATCATCGTCGGATTGACCACGCTGGTGGCCCCCGCCTTGAGCAACTTCGGCGCCGCCTCGTTCTCGACGACCTTCGAAACAATGCGCGCTTGCGCGTTCAAACTGCGCGCGCTCAATGTCACGAAGACGTTGTCCTTGTCGTGCGTCAGCGCCGCCACCACCCCGCGCGCGCGCTTCACGCCCGCGCTCACGAGCACGTGATCGTCGGTGGCGTCGCCCGGGATGTAGAGCATCTTGCCGCCCATCAGGTCCTCGGAAAGCCGCTCGAGGTGGGCGATGTCGCGATCGATGACGACGAATGACGTTTGCGTGAGGATGAGTTCTTCCAGCACGTGCTTGCCGGTCGCGCCAGCACCCGCCACGACGATGTGCTTACGAAGTGAATCGATTCTTTTGCGCATGCGATTTCTCCGAAGCGCTTGCCCGATGGCTCCTTCGACGAGAAGGGCCGTCAAGTTACCTTGTACGTACGCGAGTGCACCAATGCCGCTGACGATGAGCCCCACGGTGAGTCCGCGCGCCCCTTCGACGTCGCCCATTTGATTGAGCTCGCCGAATCCGACGGTGGAGAGCGTGATGACAGTCATGTAAAGGCACTCGCCGAAGTTCCAGCGGCCGTGCCCGAGAATGCGGTATCCGAGCGCGCCGCCGAAGACGAGGCAGAGAAAAAAGCCCAGCGCGATCAGCAGTCGGCGTATCGACGCATTCACTCGATCGCGAGGATAGAACCGCCAAGACGCCAAGGGCGCCAGGATTTTCTTCGAATTTGTCCGAAGGCTCGCCCGTTGCCGGCAACCTTTCGGGCTTCGTGGGGCGAAGTCCCGCCGCAAGACGCTCGATCGCCACCTTTGAGGGTAGACTTGGAGCATGCGCCAACGCGTGTTCTTTTTTGCCTTGCCCGCGATGCTCCTATCGCTGGGCGCGTGGACGTGCGGGCCGGACTCGGATTCTTCCCCCGTCAGCAACGACGGCGATGGCGGAATCGATGGGGCGATCGATCGAACGTATCCCTACGTGGTGCCCGACGCCGCGTGCGAGATCATCCTGGACGATCCGCCGCTGCTCCCTGCGACCCACGTCGGTTTCGACGTCCCGATTGAATACGATTCCAACCCGCCGTCGAGCGGGCCTCACGATGCGGTCTGGGCGGCCTTCCAGGAGTATTCGACCCCCGTTCCTCGCCGCAACTACGTCCACGATCTGGAGCACGGCGCCATCGTTTTCACCTACCGATGCGACGGCGCGGTGGGCGACGCGGGCGCATGCTCCGACGTCACCGAGCTCTTTCACTCCGTGGTGAAGGGTCTGCCCGACGATCCGGTGTGCGATGGGGAGGGCGTTCGCGTGCGCACCGTGATCACGCCCGATCCGCTGCTCGATGTGCCGATCGCCGCCTCGGCGTGGGGATTCACGTACCGCGCCCGCTGCATCGACGAGGCAAGCCTCGCCGCGTTCGCACGGGAACACTACGGCAAAGGACCGGAAATCCTTTGCGGCAAGGGTCAGGATCACTTCTAGATCGCGACGCGGGAGGCGCGCGTTCCTAACTCATCCGTCGTCTTTGTTCTCGTCTTCGTCCGCCGCGGCGGGCGCGTCTGCGGGTGCGTCGCCCGGGCCCGTTGGCCCACCGTGCGCTGGCCCGTAGCCGTGCGACGCGTCGTAACCGTGATCGGGACGCTTTTCGCGCTTTGGACGAGCGGGCGGCTCGCTTTTCGGCGTTTGCGGAGTTTGCGGCGCGTGTCGGCCTTTGGCGCCCGGATCGCAGCGGGCGCCGTCGCGATCAGGTTCGGGCCGACTCGGCCGTGCTCCCGTAGCCTCGTTCGCTCCCGCGGCATGGCCAGAAATCATCTCGGATTGGATGCGCCCGCGCGCGATCCCGTTCCGCCTTCAACCGGGCCCGTCGGAGGCTTCCTTTTTCGCGGGAAGCGCACCGTCGAATCCGAGGGCAAAACTGCTGTCGTGGAGCGCCAGCGCGTCCACGATACGGCCGCGAACGGCACGCGCCAAATCGGCGACGTCATCGAACTGATCGGACGGGATCGGGTCGAGGACCTCGACGGTGAGTTCCGCCGTCGCCGCGAAGGTGCTGCCGTGCTTCGGAATCAGTGCGTGTCCGCCGTGAATGGCAATTGGTATGACGGGAACGCCAGTGTCGTGCGCGAGGGTGAATGCGCCATGCCTGAAAGGTTGGACGCGTCCGTCACGCGAACGCGTCCCCTCCGGGAACATCATGATGCTCATCCCCTCGCGCAAGAGCTTTCGGCAACGCTCCATCATCGTACGCGCACTAGACACGTCACCGCGAACGAGCGGGACGTAGTTCGAGAGCCACATGTTCCAACCCAAAATGGGAAGGCGAAAGTTCTCGCGCTTCGATACCCACTTGAACTGCCGAAACAGCGTAAAGAGAAGCACGATGTCCGCGATCGACGTGTGATTTGCGGCGAGCACGTACGCTTGATTCGCCTTGATGCGGTCCCGATGAATCGTCCGCACCTTCCAGCCTGGATAGAAAGCGGCATACATGCTCGCCCACGCGCACGACCACAGGTGATTGACGCGGCGCTGGCGATCGAAGGGGGCAGTCACCACCCAGAGCGCGACGGCGACGAGAAAACACATCACCGACGTGAGGCCCAGAAACGTCCAAAGAAGCAACGTCACGATCTTGCGCGCCATGAATCACCCGCGAAGTTCGACGTCGGCACGGGGAACGCGACTCGCGAGTTCCTCGAGCGTCGACAGCCCTGATTTCATCTTTCCCGCCGCGATGGCGTGCACCATGTTGCAAGCTTCGTGATTGAAGGGGGTCGCGATGCCGTGTTTGCGTCCACGAAGCGTAACTTCGCCATTGAGAAAGTCGACCGCCGGCGGCTGCCCGCGCTCGATCGCGGCGAGCATCGACGAACGAAGCCGCCTGTAGCGTGCACCGACCGCAAGCAGCATCCCGTGCTTTGCGACGAGCCCGGGGGAACCGGCGATCTGACGTTCGGCCTCGGTGAGCGCGAGCCAATCGATATCGAGCGTGCCCGACACCTTTTCCAACCGCACCTTTTCCGCCCGCGCAACGAGCGCGGCTTCGGTCACGATTTCCAGGCCCAGCCTTCGCACGAAGCGATGGAGCATGAGGCTGCCGAGCGTCTTGCCACCCAACGTCCCCAACGTGGAAATGGTGCAATTGATGGCGAGCTTGCTCCAGCGCGCCCCCGCAAGGTTCGTCGTGATCGAAACGGGGCCGATGGGTTCGAAGAGCAGCCCGAGCTTCATCAGCCGGTCATCGGTTTTGCCGTCGATACGTCCGACCGTGAAGCCGCCCGCCGCGGTGCGATCGTAGACGCCAGGTTCGACCATCGAGCCGCCCCACGCCACGACGGCGCCGAAGACCCGCTCGGGGCCGACAATCTGTGCGACACGCTCTTCGCAGAGCCCATTTTGAAGGCAGACCATCGCACCTCGTTCGGCGAGATACGGTGCGGCCACGCGGGCCGCCTCCTCCACCTGCGTGGGCTGCGTCGATAGGATCACCCAATCGAAGCAGGGCGTGCCCGGCTCGAGCTCGTTCAGCACGCGGCCCTTGACGGTCCGTGCGCCGTCGACCCCGCGCACCACGAAGCCGCGCTCGTTCACGGCCTGCGCCACCGCGCGATTGCGTGTGAGGCCCGTTACGTCGACCGCGTCGCCGCCATGTTCGAGCAGCGACGAGGCGACGATGCCGCCGAGCCCCCCGCACCCGACGACGAGGACACGTTGTTTGGAATCCGTACGGAGATCGGCTTCTACACCCTGCACCGCGCCGGTATACCTCACGAGCGCGCCGACGAAAACGCTGAACCCGGAGGCCCTCAGCTCAAGGACGACGGCCGGGCTCGGGGAGCGACTTGTTCGTACGAACGAAGTCCGCAATGGCTCCAGTAAAGGCAACTTCGGCCTTGGTGCACTTGTCTTCGTTGCTCCCGTCGCACGCCTTTTCCCACGCGTCGTAGCCGGCTTTCACCTTCGGGGCCGCGAGCAAGGTGCTCTTCGTCGGCTCCTCGAGATGGCGCCATGGGATCGGCGACCGCTTTGGTTTCGGCGCTTTCGACATGGTGATTTCCTCCGCCATGACTGAAACGCACGAACCATCCCATCGAAGAACGTCGTACGAGCCCGTATCCCCATTGGCGGCGACCATGACGATGCCGTTGGCGTTGGCTTTGCGGTGCGCCACGACCAGCACCTCTTCGTCGAACATGAGCTTTGCGCGGTGCGTGCGCCCGCCGCCGGCGTTCCACCCTTCGACGTCGCGGGTCATGTACGCGCGGCTGAAGGGGGTTCCTTGCGAAAAGAGCGTGAGCGCCACGTCGGGATAGTCCGCCCCACAAAGACGCTTCGCGAAATTCGCCTCGGGAACGCACGTCTTGCGCGACCCCTCCACGGCGCACGTCTTCGGGAGGGGAGCGCCGGCGGGCTCACCGACCGCTACCGAACCGGCGGTCGGTGAAGCGGCGGTGGGCGGATTGGTATCCGCGGGCGCGTCCGTCGGAGTCGCTACCTGGGGCTCCACGGTGGGGGATGCGGCGCTGGCGACGGATACGGGCGCGGGCGTCGGACTCGAGCCGCAGCCGCAGGCCAGGCAACCCGCGGCAACCATGCCGAAGGATTTCGCAATGAATACCGCAAACTTGTTCGTTATTTGATGCATGTGCAAAGATCTCCCAAGATGGCGCAATGTCGCTCCAAGGTTGGATACGAAAAAGAAGCGACCCATTCGTAACTGCGGCCGCCGACCCCGAATTTATTTTGCCCCCAACGTCAGCGAAGGTAGGTCAGCGTGCGCACGGCTGGGACCGCTGGCAAGGGGGGACGTGTCTTACCGCCTGAATGGAATTACGCCCGGCCTGCACGCGGGCGCCCGCGCTGCGGCGCTCGCTCAGGCGGCGCGCGCGGCGCTCGCTCAGGCGGCGCGCGCGGCGCTCTCTTCGAGAACGTCGAGGCACTCGGCAAGGGAGTCGCACTGCATCAAGCGCTGTCGCATCGCGGAAGCGCCAGGCAAACCATGCAAGTAGCCCGAGAGATGGCGCCGCGTCACGCGAACGCCGTACGGTTCGCTGCGAAAGGCCACATTGGCGCGCAAATGATCGCGGCATAGCGCGAGGCGTTCGGCCGCGTCGGGCATGACCACGGGCCGACCCTCGACGCGCGCGGCAATCTCGCGGAACACCCACGGGTGCTCGATGGAGCGTCGGCCGACCATGACCCCTGCGCAGTGCGTTTCCGCGAGGGCGCGCTCGGCATCGTCGGCACTTCGCACATCGCCGTTGACGATCACCGGGATCGACACGACGCTCTGCGCGCGCGCGGCCCACGCCCAATCGGCGGCGCCCTTGTGGCCCATTTGCGCGGTTCGGCAGTGGACCGTGAGCGCGGCAACGCCCGCGTCTTCCAAGCGGCGCGCCAGATCCACGATGGGCATGTCCGACTCGGGACCGTAGCCAATGCGTGTCTTGATGGTCACCGGGAGCGAAACACTTCGAACGACGAGGCGCGCCATGGCGACCATCGCCTCGGGGTTGCGAAGCCAGCCCGCGCCGGCTCCGCGCCCGGCGATCTTGGGGACCCAGCAGCCGCAGTTGATGTCGATGAAAAGCGGACCGGCCGCTTCGGCGACCCGCGCGGCCTCCGCGAGACGCTCGGGATCGGAGCCGTAGATTTGAATCGCGGTTCGCGTGTCGTCTTCGGCCAACGTGATCTTGCGGCGCGCGTTGCGGCAACCGCGAAGCAGCCCTTCCACGTTGACGAATTCCGTCACGCCAATCGTCGCCCCCTGCGCGCGGCACAAACGCCGAAAGACGACGTCGGTGACGTCTTCCATCGGGGCGAGGATCACCGGGCGATTTCGCAGAAGCTCAGAAACGTTTTCGGGCATCGCAGGATTCCCTCCCCTCGGGTGTCGTGCAGCAGCCGGGGTGGGTTGGGGCAGGCTTTCTAGCGCGCTACGTCTTCCGATGCCAGCCCGCCTTCCAAACGGGCGCGCACCGCGCGTTCCTCGTCCCCCAAAGCCGCGATCGCATCGCGGGCGCGCTCGGAGACGCGGCGAAAAACGCGCGGACTCGGGGGTGCGTCCAAAAGATCGCCAAAGTCGACCGGCTTGCCGAATGCGACCACCACCTTGCGCCCCGTCCGCGTCACGTTCGAGCCTATTTGCTGAACGATGTCATTGGTGAGGCCGTGCACGAAAACCGGGATCACCGGAACGCCGGCGCGGATGATGCGCCCGACGCCACTCTGCGCCGGCAGGAGCGCATACGGATCGTCTCCCTTGTTGCGCGCCCCCTCGGGGTGAAGACCAACGAAAACGCCGCCGCGGCGGAGCAATTGCGCGACTTCTTCGATTCCGGCGAGATTGAGCCCTTGCCGTTTGCGGTCGCGAAAGACGGGTGGGTACATGGCGAAAAAGCTCATGACACCGTTCACGAAGGGGCCGAGCGGGTGGTCGTAAAAAAAGTTGGACCGCACCGGGAAGAGGATGCGATGCGGCAGCCCGCGCTTCACCAGGTAACCGGTGACGACGTACAGATCGAAAAAGCTGCGGTGGTTCGAGACGAGGATGTAGCTCTTCGCGGAATCGAAGGGCGGGAGCCGGTCGAGGCCGTGCACGTGGCGGAGGTTGCGGATGGAGGCTTCGATCCAGTTCGCGCCGATGGTGCGCTGCAACCAGCGAAGCGTCGTATCGAGCGGGCCGGGGCGGAGGCTCTTTCGAATGAATCGGATTTGCCCGCGCTCGAGCGGGCTCAGGAGACCCGCGCCAGCGCGCAAGAGGTCGAGCGGCTCGGTTCGACGCGCCACATTGCGGTCGCGCGCGATTTCTTCGGACGGCACGGGATCTTCCATCATGTGGGTCGAAATCAGTTTACAGTCGAGACAAGTGAACACGTGCGGTTTTCGACTTGCGCGTCCCCAGACTGCGCGTGACTCTTATAGGCCGTGAGCGACATCGCGAAGATCACCAGGCTTCTCCACGAAGACTCGCTCGAACGACAGATGGCGGCTGTCATCGTGCTTGGCGAGCTTTGCGCGAGCGGTCCAGACGTGATTCGCGGCCTCTTGCGAGCACTCTCGAGCGACGTGCCGGTGCTACAGCGCCACGCCGTGTCTGCACTTTCGCGAATCGGCGCGCGCGAACTCGCCTTTAGCGCCAAGGACTCGCTCTTGGCGCCAAACGTGCGCCTCGAGGCACTCACCGCGCTGCGCTTGGTGGTCGGCTCGCGCGCGGCGGGCTTGCGCGGCGAATCGGGCACGAGCCACGTCGAAGCCGCAGTCGCGGAGGCCCTGATCGAGATCGCGTCGGACGACGATCGAGCGCTCGCGCAAAGCGCGTTGACAACGTTGGCAAATCTGGAAATTCCGCCCGAAGCCGCCGAGAGCTTGGCGAAATTGGTGGCGCATCCGGAGCTCGAACGCGCGCACTTCGTCATCGACCAGCTCGGACGGCGCAGAGCCCCTCGCGACACACTCGTTTTGGTCGACGTCGTGAAAACATTGGATCGACGGCGCGCCGAGTTCGCGGCCGGTGCGCTCACCGGCAATGACGACGCCGTAACGCCGTTGGCCGAGGCGCTCCTCGAGACGAAAGATTCGGACCGAGCCTGGTTGATGCGCAACGTGCTCCGTCCCAGCGCGAAGAAGGTTCCGGCCGCGATTCTGAAGAAGCTCCTCGACCGGGCCATCGAGCGTTTCAGCGCGAGTGAACGAGGGTGGGAGCCGCTTCTCGACATCGCGCGAGACGCCGATCCCGAGGCCGTCGCCGGCGCGCTGCGCACGCTCGCTCGAAAGCTGAAAAAGCAGGACCACGTGAACGAAGCCATCGCGGTGTGGCGAAGGATCTGTGCCAGCGATCGCGCAACCGATGCGGACCGTTACGAGCTCGCCGCACTCGAGCGCGGTGCGGCGCCAGCCGACAAGCTCGATACGCCGGGAAAGAGTTCACGCCGGGCGGCAGCGCGCAGGTCGGACCCGAAGGCCGTTGGCCGCACGGCGGCCGATTCATCGAGATCCTCGGACGTCGTTGGCAGGAGTGAGCGCCGGAAGGCGGCGAGGTAAGGGGGCTCCACATCTCCGGCCAGCCTTTGACGACGAGGGCCGTACGCGGCGCGAGTTGGACCATCGCGACCAGCGTCGGATCACGCGCCATCGGACTGATGGGAACCCTCGCGATCACGTATTTTCTCGTCCCCGATGTCATCGGCGAAGTGTCCGACGCTTCGGTGCTCATTCTGAGCGCGATGCAGCTTTCGACGATCGGCGTCGGGCAATACGTCATTGCCAAACCCGACGCCGGGCGCGATGTGGCCTGGCACGCGACCGTCTTCCATATGGTCTTGGGGCTCGTGGCCATCGGGGTGGTGACCTTGTTTCGCGACCGCTTCGGTGGGCTGCTCAGCGCGCCCACGATGGCGCGCTACGTTCCCGGACTGGCGCTCGCGGCGGTGTTCGACCGAATCGGGTTCATGCCCGAGCGCTTGCTCGCGCGCGACATGCGCTTTCGAGTCATCGGCCTTTCGCGAACCGGCGGCGAGGTGACCTACAGCGTCGCGTCGGTGGCGCTGGCCTATGCGGGGCTCGGCGGCATGGCGCTCGTGCACGCCAATGTGGCCCGGAGCATCCTGCGCTGCGCGATGCTCTGCATGGCCGTCGATCGGCGCGAATGGCTCACGCCCTCGGCCCTTTCGAAGAAGACGACCCGGATCATGCTCGCCTTCGGCCTTCCGTTCTCCGTGAGTGCGTCGGCGAGTTTCGCGGCGCGCCGATGGGACAACCTGCTCGTGTCGAACTTCTTCGGCCCGAGGGTGCTGGGTGAATACAACCTGGCGTACAACCTCGCAGACATCCCCGCCGTGCAGGTGGGCGAACAGATCGGCGACGTGCTGCTTCCGTCGTTTTCGCACATGTCGCCTTCGCAGCGAAAGCGCGCGCTCGTACGCTCCACGGGGTTGCTCGCGCTCATCGTCTTTCCGCTCGCGGTGGGCTTGGGTGCCGTGGCCAACACGGCCATCGCAGCCTTGCTTCGCAAAGAGTGGCAAAGCGTCGGTCCGATGCTGACCCTGCTCGCCGTGCTCTCCGTGGCGCGCCCCGTCGGCTGGACCATCTCGGCGTATTTGGTCGCGCGAGAGATGACCCGTCCACTCATGTGGCTCGGCCTCTTCCAAGTCGGCTCGCTCTTGGGGTGCATCATGACGATCGGACGCGCGGGGCCTCTTTGGACGTGCGTGGCGGTCGGTGTGGCGTTCGCGGCACACGCGGTTGCCAGCATGGTGGTCGTCGCCCGAGCCGACAACATCACGGTCGCGTCGCTCGTCGGGTCGTGCCTTGGGCCTCTGCTCGCGTGCATTCCGCTCGTCATCGCCGTCGTTGGTGCGAGGCACGGGATCGCGGCGCTGGAACTCGACGGGCGCTCGGGGCGCGGCATCGCGCTCGCGGTGGAGATCGCGGCGGGCGGGCTCGGCTACGCGGTGGGCGCATTTGCCTTGGCGCGTCGAACGGCCGCCGACTTCGTCGGCCTACTGCGCACATCGCTGCGGCGCGGCGGCTGAATCGCAGCCGGCCGCGGGGCGCGATCCGCGCGGCGCCCCACGGTGCCGAAAGCGAGCGCATGACGGGCGAAGACGAGGCAAATCGCCCCGGCGAGGTATGGATGGGGCGAACGGCACCGCGTTGCTCCTCGGTGGAATCTAATTGGCGCAGAATTCGCTTGGTTCTCGATCGATAGCTCTACGCCGAGCGCGAGAAAGCGAGTCCGTTCCGTCATGCTGAGCACGTCCCAAGAGACGCGCGAGCCCGTGCGCACGCTGCCGCAGACAGGGGACGTGCTCGTTGGCAAGTACCGCGTCGAGCGGGTGATCGGCGACGGTGGCATGTGCATCGTCTACGCGGCCGAGCACCTGCAGCTCGAAGATTGGGTGGCGATCAAGGTCCTTCGGACCGATTGGGTCGATCAACCCGAGGTGGTCGAGCGCTTTCTTCGCGAGGGGAAGACGGCGACCCGCATTCGAAGCGAACATGTGGTTCGCACGTTCGACGTCGGCACGCTCGACGATGGCACGCCGTGCTTGGTGATGGAGTACCTGGTCGGCAGCGACCTCGACGCGCTCCTCACGGCCAACGGTCCGCTGCGCGTGCCCGCCGCTGTCGACTATTTG
>Ga0193753_10001328_pt1 | contig 21367 bp, 18 predicted proteins | sample H1c2metaG_FD_144925 | JGI IMG/M metagenome (GOLD analysis project Ga0193753, IMG submission 144925) | Soil microbial communities from a riparian zone of the East river system, Colorado, United States - H1c2 | ecosystem: Environmental > Terrestrial > Soil > Riparian zone | place: USA: East...
AGGTTCCGTGTCGCGCCCCACTTTCACCGCCTGCATCACAAGGCTGCCGCTCTGGTTCAGCGTGCCGCCAATAACCGAACCTCCGCGCGTCTTCGTCACGGGCATGGATTCGCCGGTGACCATGGATTCATCGACCGAAGAACGGCCGTCGATTACGACCCCATCGACAGGGATTTTCTCTCCCGGCCGGACACGCAAGCGGTTCCCGGCTTGCACCAGATCGAGAGATATCTCCTCCTCGGATCCGTCGATCACGCGGCGTGCGGATTTCGGTGCGAGATCAAGCAAGGCGCGGATGGCGTGCCCGGTGCGCTCCCGGGCGCGAAGTTCCAGAACCTGACCAAGCAGCACCAGCACCGTAATGGTTGCCGCCGCTTCGAAATAGGTCGGTATCGTGCCATCCGCGGCATGAAACTGATCCGGAAAAACACCGGGAGCAAAGACGGCAACGAGGCTGTATGCCAGCGCCACACCCGTTCCCATCGCAATCAAAGTGAACATGTTCAGCGCGCCCGTTACGACCGAACGCCAGCCGCGGACAAAGAATGGCCATCCCGCCCAACACACGACCGGCGCGGCGAAAGCCGCCTCGATCCATTGCGCGGTGCGAGGCGCGACCATCATGTGAAGCTGCGTAAGATGACCGCCCATTTCCAGCATAACGACCGGAAGGCTCAGCGCCAGGGCGATCCAGAATCGCCGCGTCATATCGGCAAGTTCTGGGTTCGGACCGTTCTGTGCGACCACCGGCTCCAGCGCCATGCCGCAGATCGGGCATGCTCCCGGCCCGGCCTGACGCACTTCGGGGTGCATCGGGCAGGTGTAGAGTCTTCCTCCCAGCGCAACCGGAGGAACATCCACAGCAGCGGAAGGAGAAACGACGGCTCTGGCTTTTACATATCGCGCCGGATCCGCCAGAAATTTCTCGCGGCAGCCGTTGCTACAGAAATAATAGGTTTGGGCGTTGTGCTCCGCGCTGTGACGCGCACGCTCCGGCGTGACGTCCATTCCGCATACCGGATCCTTCACCTGATTCCTCGCCGCTCAGAAGCGTCCGCCTCGGGCTTGCGCCGCCGGGCCAACGACGTTCTACCTCATAGCGTTTCGCGGCAAAGGACGAAAGCGCGCGTGGATTCGCCGGGCGCGGCTTGGAGCGACTTGCCAATGTGGCGGGTAAGCCTATTTCTTCAAGACCCGAGAAGGATAGAACGGAAAGCGCATGATCCCGTCGGACGGAATCTCGGGACGATATTTATCGTGGCAGCTCTGACACACGTCGACCAGATGATCCGCCGCCTCCGCCAGTTTTTTCAAATCCTTCGCCTTCACGTCCGCCCGGATCTGCAATCCGGTTGCCTGCACATCTTTCGTCCAAGTCTGCCAGTCGGCATTGGACACCCACTCTCTATCTTTCTTGCCTGTGCCGCCCGTAGAGATGAAGGTCGCGGCGGCGATGATGTTGATGACGTCCTGCTCGGCCAGAGCCCATTGGTCGTTGGACAATTTGTCCTCGTTTTCAATACCCCAAATCCCCTCGGCGGGAATCTCGACATTGGCGCGCATAATCTCGAGCAGCGTAAGCGGCAATGCCAATGGGCGTGGGGCAGGCGCGGCCGCAGCACCCACAAGAAGAAAGCCCGCCGCCAACAAGGCCGCTGCGCGTCCCCATCCATTGATTCTCATTGGCCGATGTCCTCGCATGCCTCTGCTCTACAATACGATCGTAACCAGCCCAACCCTCAAGCGGACGCCCCATTCGCATTACCGGTAGTTAATGCAATTGCCGCGGATTTCGCTGAAACGTACCCGCTGCCCGCGGCCATTTCTCATCTACTGGAGGATGCCGGCCGAACAGACTCGAGCAAGGCCGGCAGCAGGAAGAACGTCGTCAGCAGAGTCCAGCCGAGCGAGATCATCAACAATTCGCCCATGCTGGCAGTTCCCGGATGGCTGGAGATCCACAAGGTTCCAAACCCGGTTGCGGTGGCAAGTGCGCTGAAGAGCACCGCCCGGGCCAAACTTGACTGCAAAAAATCATGACCGCCCATCCGCCACGACATGATGAAATAGATCGTGAATGCGACGCCCACCCCGAACAACAGCGGCAGCACGATGATGTTGGCGAAATTCAGGGGCAGCCCGATCACCACACAGGTCGCGAAGGTCAAAAGGCCGATGAAGATCAGCGTGACCAGCGCCAGCGCTACATCCAGCAGTCTGCGAAATGCGATAGCCAGAAGAACCGTCATCGCCAGGAAGGACAAAATGCCGGCCTCTATAAAGGCGCGAACGATGGTCCGGCCCGATTCGCGCGTAGAGATCGCCGCGCCGGTCGCCTGCGGCGCCGCCGCGCTCACGGCAGCGGCAAACCGGTTCATGGTGGCGTCGTCGTTGAAATCGCCTTTTGGAAAGACCTGAACGCGCGCACGCCCGTCGGCGGCTATCCAATCCTGGCGCAATTCGAGGGGCAAGGTTCCCAGCGCGACCATTTGCGGCGAGAGAACCGCCCGCAATCGGGAGAGCACAATTTTGAGACCGGGGATAAAGGCCGCATCCGCGCGCGCGAGCGCCGGCATACCGCCCCGCTCAATGGCCTCAAGCCCATCCGCCATGCGGCGGGCCGCGAGGTTGGCGGGCGCAGGCGCCTGACCGGCAAGGGCGCGCAGCTTCTGCTTTGTCATCGCGAGGCTTTCAAGCGTTTCAGCCGCCGTCGGCGCAGGCAACATTTCGAATGGATTAAGGGTTGTGTCCAACAGCGTCGCCGCGTCCATGATGACCGCAAGTTTTTCCGCCTGACCATCCGGAATAAAGCTCTGCAACGTGCGTGTCTCGCGCACTTCGGGAACGGCGGCCAGGCGCTCTGCCGTCATGACCGCGGCCTCCAGCGATGGCATCAGAACGTCGATGGTGTCCGGGGCGGTCTCGGGATCTTTCATCAAATCATACAGGGTCGCCATCGACTCGACCCGCATGCTGCGAAGGTGAAACGGATTGGCGTCGAACGTGATGAATGGAAGGAGGGCCGTGCAGCCAATGGCGATCCCAATGGCGCCCAATACAATCACGCGCCGTTGCCGGACCAGAAATGCATCCAAAGGCGCCAGACTGCGAAACCCGACCTCTGCGGCCTCCCCTTTCGGATTCATCAATTTGAGGAGTGCAGGAAGAAGCGACACGCTGAGAAGAAATGTGACGATCATACCCACGCCTGCAATCAGCCCGAGCTGCGCCAATCCGGAATAATCGGTGGGAACAAAGGAAAAGAAACATGTCGCGGTTGCCGCTGCCGCCAAGGTCAGCGATACCCCGACGCTCGTTGCGGTGTGTTCCAACGCAGCGTCAAGATCGCCTGTGATATGGCGTTCGGCCCGGTATCGTACCGAGTACTGGATTCCGAAATCCACGCCGATACCGATGATAAGCGGGATGAAGGCAATGGAAATGACATTGAAATTGCCGACCACCGCAAGTCCCAGTGCCAGACTCATCACCACGCCGACCGCCAGCGTGACGAGGATCGCGAACACGATTTTCGCCGAACGGACGGCGAGCCAGAGCATCAGCAGAATGGCGCCAACCATCAGCACCGCCATCAGCTCGGCGCGTTCGGTCAGGGTGGCGAACTCCTCATCCGAAAGCGGCACCGGACCTGTAAGCCGGACGCGTACGCCCTGCTCCGGCGTCAGGCCCAATTCTTTGGCGATTGCGCGCAGCTCGCCGGATGCTGTAGCGCCTGGCTGCAGGGCGCCGAAATCCAATGCCGTACGAACTTCAATCAGGCGCCGCGTTTCGCGGATGTCAGGCTTCTGGCCGGTGATAAGCGTCTGCCACGATAGATATGCCGCGCGGCCGGCAGCGACATTTTCCAGCGTGTCGGCGAATGCGTTGAGCGCCGGAGCCACGGCGTCTAACGTCGTCTGACCGCCTTCTACGCCGAGCAGCGCAGCGTTCAAGCCATTCATGATTCCGCGCAAACTGGGATCGGCTGCAAGCGGGCCTAAGAATGGCTGGGCCTCGATCAATTGCTGCGTCGTTGCGCGCACCCTCTCGAGTGGAAGGTATAGCAAGCCATTACGGGCAAAGAAGCCGCTTCCCTGCAGGTCGCGCACGACCGGAAAAAGCGCCTTGCGCGCCGCCAGAGCCGAATCCAGCGCCAGTGCTGCTTCTTGCGCGCGTTCGGGCGTGACCCCATCTATCACCACGACGGTCAGATTATCGCGTTGCGGGAATGCGGCATCGAACGCCAAACTATTCCGACGCCAGGGAACATCCTTGGAGATGAGATTGCTGGCGTTGCTGTCCATCGCGAAATGCTGCGATGTGTAATAGGCCGCACCTGCCCCCAACAGCAGCGCCGCCGCAGTCACGCCAAGCGCGTGTTTGCAACAAAACCTGACCAAGCGTTCGAGAAAGAGCGTCAACATGGCTGGTCGGCATCCGGCTGGAGTCGGCACTGGTCACTTTTGTACATAACGCTAGATGCGAGGATCATATTGGGTTAAATCGATTGTCATGAAAGTGAAATCTAACTGCGCCGCCGAGCGGCCCTGTCATAGCCTGGCATCGCGCTGCGCAACAGGGCCGGGCCAATGAGCCACGATACGTTGATCCACCGGCTGGTCAGGCCGGGCGTTCGCCTGATTGCACCCACTCGGGTAACGCCGAATCAGCTGACCACGTTGCGCCTTGTTACCGGGCTTGGGGCCGCCGCACTTTTCGCCGGCGGCCGTGGCATCTGGTTCGACGCAGCGGGCGTACTTTTCCTCATTTCGATGCTGTTCGATCGTGCCGACGGCGAGCTTGCCCGCCAGACCGGACAGATGAGCCTTGCCGGCTATCACTACGATATTTGGAGCGACTGCGCCGCGAATGTGGCGATTTTTATAGGTATCGGTATCGGCATCGCCGCCGCAGACGCTCGATTTGGCGTTGCCAATATCGCGCTTGGCAGCCTGGCCGGATTGGCCATCGCTGTCCTGTTTTGGGAGCTGTACGTTTTGAAACTGGTGTCGGTGCAAGGATTCAGTCTGCTGGACGGGCGCCTCACCATCGATCCTGACGACGCGATGGTGCTGGTTCCCATTCTTGTCTGGTTCGGATTCGCCCAACCGATGCTCATCGCGGCGGCGATCGTGGCGCCGTTAGTTGCGCTGTGGCTGGCTTTCAGCGCCTTGCGATTCAGGCAAAAGCAAATATCCGAACTCAATAATACCGCAGGCGAACGCTGATCGCCCCACTCACGCCGTCATAGGTGAAAGCCGTTTCCGCAAAGCTAGGAGCACGGAAGGTGAAGGATGGATCGTTGGAGAAGCCAATCCCTTCTTGCGGGATTCCGATGAAGCTGCGGTCAAGCTCGTCATTATCGTTTTCGTCGAAATAAACCTGGGCCGCATAGGCTCCCGGTGGCATACCCGCGATGATGGCGGTTGTCTCACCCTGCTTCGCCGGCACGATAGCTTTATAGGCGCACGCATCCTTCAAAAAGAACGCCTGCGGACAAACAGCAACATGCACATGGCCACGCCCTGCGCGAACGCCCGAAACAGTGATTCGAAGCGTTCCATTCTCTTGCGCCTCCCCGCCGCGCACGGGCGCGACTGCCTGCGCGCTAGAGAAAAGAACCGCACCTGCGAAAATCCATTCCCTCATGGCAAGAATGCCTTACGTTTAACAGCGCGACACGTGAATCGGCGCGTCGAGACTATCGACCGAAACAGATTCGCGTCCTACGAGCTCTTTTTGCCATACGAGAAGCAGGCGCAGAAAGACCGTCGATCATGAAAATTTGGAGCCTCATCGGATCGGGTATCGGAATCGCTCTCACCCTGTGGTTTTTGTACCAATACGGCTTCGATCATATTCTTGCGCTCGTGGTCACGGCCGGATGGGCCATCCCCGCGGTTGCCCTCATCCATGTGCCCCAGATCCTCACCTCTGGTGGCAGTTGGCGCATGGTCACCCAAGAACATGCACTCAATTTGACTTGGCGAAACTATTATATGCTCCGCTGGATACGCGAGGCGATCAATAATCTTCTCCCAGTGGCCCAATTGGGTGGGGTTGCCGTGGGGACACGGCTGCTGGTCCGTCGCGGCGTCCAACTGCCGGCTGCCATCGCAAGTGCCATCGTTGACACAACTCTGGAATTCCTCAGCCAAATTGCTTTTACGTTGCTGGGACTGATCCTTCTGTCCACCAACGCCATCGAAAGCGACATCGAAGTCTATGTCCTCAGCGGCGTTCTCATTGCCGCTGCATTCGCATCAGCCCTTCTCGCCGCGCAATGGTTCGGTGCTGCCAAAATCCTGGAATGGGGAAGCGAGAAATTCGCCGAAAGCTGGAGTCGAACCCCAACGAACGGCATCAAGGGGCTGCACTTGGCAATCATGGAACTCTACCGTTCGCCGAGGCGTATTGGGGGCGGCTTTCTTTTCCATCTCGTAGCTTGGCTACTGGGAACGGTTGAAATCTACATTTCGCTGATTGCGCTCGATCACGGGCTCGCGATTGTCCCTTGCCTCATTATCGAAGCGCTTGGCCAGGCATTGAAGACGGCCGGCTTCGCGATACCTGCCGCGCTAGGCGTTCAGGAAGGCGGATATGTTCTTGCGGGTACGCTATTTGGCCTGCCACCCGAGGTCGGATTTGCGCTCTCCCTGATCCGGCGACTGCGCGATGTGGTGCTCGGCTTGCCGGCGCTCGCTGCGTGGCATTGGTTCGAAGCCCTCCCTCAACCCGCCGATATTTCTTCCGTTTGACATCAAGCGGAAGTGCGCAACACGTCAAGACTGGCCGTGACGGCATCTATGAGCCGAACGAAATCATGCGGCTCCAAGGCGCCAATGCAGCCAATCCGGAAGCTGTCTGCCTTGGTGAGCTTGCCGGGATAGATCAAGAAGCCGCGGGCCGCGAGCGCGTCGTAAAAGCGCTGGAACGGAAAATCCGGCGGCGACCGAAAGGTTGCGATGATCGGAGCCTGGACAGCTTCATCGAGGTAAAGGCTGAAGCCGAGCCGACGCATTCCTTCGGACAATATCGCGAAATTCTGTCGATACCGGCTCAGGCGCGCCGTTTGGCCGCCTTCCACCTCGAACTGGCGCAGGGCCTCAAGAAGGGCTGCGACCACCTGCACGGGCGGCGTAAAGCGCCACTGACCGTTCGATTCAAAGCCACGCCATTGATCGTGAAGATCGAGACTCAGCGACGGGCTGACACCCTTCGACGCCGCAAGTGCGTCCTTTTCGATCAGCGCGAAACCAAGGCCCGGTGCACCTTCGAGGCATTTGTTGCTCGAAGCCAGAACCGCAGTCACCGGCACAGCGTCGAGATCGATGGGAAGCGCGCCAAAGCTGCTCATGGCATCAAGCAACAAGGCCATCCCGCGCTTGGCGACGATGGCGGCAATGTCGGGCATTGGATTGAGAAGTCCGCTTGTTGTCTCACAATGCACGAGCGCAACGTGGGTAATTGAGCCATCGGCGGCCAGCGCCTCCTCCACGGCTGCAGGGACGACTGGTTTATCTTCCGCCCAGTGCAAGCCCCGTACGTGCCGGCCAAGACGCGTGGCAATTGCGATCATGCGCTCGCCATAGGCACCGTTTGAAAGCACCAGCAACCTGTCGGTAGGCTTCAGCAGCGTCGCAATCGCCGCCTCAACGATAAAGGTGCCACTGCCCTGCAGCGGTACCGCAACATGCGTTTTAGCGCCATTGACGATGTCCACGAGGCGCTTGCGTAATTCCGCGGTCATCGCAATGAAGGCCGCATCGCGCGAACCCCAATCGCGCAGCATAGCCTGGCGGGTTTCGATCCGGGTCGTGAGCGGTCCCGGTGTCAGCAGAATGGGCCCCGACGTTGGATCGATGTTCACGCCGGGCTCTCCGCGCGCGTGCGCCGGCGGGTAACATCCGATGCTTGGACCAAAAAGCCTTGGAACCGGCGCGCCACGTCAGCCGGGCTGATTGTTGGCCTTCCAAGTTTTGCCATGGAACCGGACGCAATGCGCATATGCAGGAAAGCGGGCTTTGGGCCTTCAACCGCTGCCATCAAAGCGGCCTCAAAGCCGTCAAGCGTGTTGCACGAAGCTGCCCAGCAATAACCGCACGCCAGCGCCACGGCAGCAAAGTCGACAGAAGCCGAAACAGTCGCCTGGCCGCCCGTGGAATCGTGAACGCCGTTGTCGAGCAGAATGTGAATCAGATTGGCTGGTGCATATGCGCCGACCGTCGCAAGGCTGCCGAGCTTCATCAGGGCAGCACCGTCGCCATCGAGCACCACAATCGGCCTTTGCGTATTGAGTGCTACGCCGAGCCCCATGCCCGTCGCACACCCCATCGAGCCGACCTGATACAGATGCTGAGGCCGGTCCGCGATCGTGAAAAGCTCGCGTCCGCATTTGCCGGTGGTGGCAATGATTCCGGTATTGTCGTCGACAAGCTCAAGCAATTTTTCTAGCACCGCGGCTCGGGCTGGCTTTGGCCCCGCGCGTTCCTGTTGCACGCGCTGGCCGTTAGGCCTTGCAGGAAGAGAGACCTGATCGAGCACCTCGTCCTCTAGATCAGTCTTACGCATAACCAGCGCGAAGGGTTGAGCCACCAAATCCATATGTCGGATCGCGCGATCGAGTACCGGCCCGATCGCAGGCGTGCTTGCCGGAAATGCCTCCTGCGCAAGCCCCATCAGGGAAAGCAGCTTCTGCGTGATCTGGCCCATCACTTCGTGCTGTGGCTCGTCGGCGATCCCGGGCTCACCGCGCCAGGTCGTGATAAAAAGGGTCGGTATCCGGAACGGCGCATTGAGCGAGGTCAGCGGGTTGACCGCGTTGCCGAGACCCGAATTCTGGCACATCACCACAGTGCGCCGTCCGGCGAGCCACGCTCCCGCCGCTATGGCGACCGCCTCGCCCTCGCTCGCAGCCCCCACATAGGAAAGACCGCGATTGCTCAATACGCCATTGATGAGCGGAGTGAGGAAGCTGCAAGGCACGCCCGTGAAATAATCGAAACCGCGGGCCGTGGCTTCTTGCAAAAATGCGCCAGCCGTAATCATCGATGCGCTGCCTTCGTATCAGGTGAAATTCCGCGCGCTGGCCAGATCCTGAAGCGTATCGACATCGAGCCAATGCCCCGTGAAATAATGAACGATCACGGGATGTTTCGCCGCAAGCCGGCTCAACAGAAGCGGTAGGTCGCCCTGCTCCAGCAAACCTTCGGCCTGCAACGTCTCGATTTCATCGCGCACCCAAGCCGCGCCGTGAGCGCTCAGTCGCGCCAGCCCCATCCATTCACCGCTGATTTCCTTCGCAGACAAATCCGGCGACATGCGCCGCAAATGCACTGGCTCTTCGTCAAGATAGCCGCCCGAGAACGGACGATCGGCGGCGACGAGATCGCGATAGTGCTCACGTCCCTCAAAAAGCTTCAGCGCGTCGACGGCAAGCACAATGTCGCCCTCCGCGGCCATCAGCGCGTCGAGGATATATTGCCGGAACAGCACATCGCCGTAGACAATAATGGTTTCCCCGTCGAGACGGTCGCCCGCACAGGCGAGCGAATAAAGCTCGCCTGTCTCGGCGTAGCGGACGTTGTCGATAATCGAGACACCCTTCACCGTTACCGCGTCCTTGCGATAGCCGCAGACCACGCTGACATTGCGAATCCCGCTATCGGCAAGCGTCCAGACAAGCCGCTGCAGCAGCGATTGGCCGCGTACGTCAACCATGCATTTCGGCCGGTCCTGGGTGAGTTCGTCGAGCCCGCCGCGCGAGGCTGCAAGCACTACGGCGCGAGCCGTCGCCTTATCCGGCAAATAGCGTTGTTCCGCCGCCTCGAGTTCGGCATTGCCCACAAGCGCAAAAATATCCTTCACATGCGCAACGCGGCCTTCGATCTCCATCAGCGATTGATCCTTGAAAATGCGCCGCGTGGTCTCGCGCATCGCCGTAATTGAAGCGCGGAGCGAATGATTGGCCCATATGATCGCGGAAATGCCGGCTTGCCGAAACAAATCGGTGGAGGTCGCATAATAGGTGGTGGGAACGATCACGAGTGGTGCCCGATTCGCCCAATGTTCCGCGAAAGTGAAAATTTCGGCGGCTGTCGGCAGCTTGGAATGGATCAGGATCGCGTCTGCTCCGGCCTTGCGATAGGCTTCCGCACGGGTCAGCGCCTCCTCCATGCCGCGGCCCGAAATCAAGGCTTCCACCCGCGCGACCAGGACGAAAGCATCGTCAGTCTGGCTGTCCTTGCCCGCTTTGATGCGACCGCAGAACTCATCGATATCGGCGAGCGGCTGGGCCTCGCCGATGAAGGAATTGGTCTTCGGGAACAGCTTGTCTTCGATGCACACTCCCGCGATGCCGCGCTCGCAAAGTTTGCTGACGAGGCGGCGGACATTGTTGAAATTGCCGTAGCCCGAATCGCCATCCACCAATATCGGCAAGCTCGTCGCATCGCTCATGAATTCGAGCACATCGAGAACCTGCGTCCACGAGGCCTCGTTGCTATCACGCAACCCCAAACTGGCCGAAATGGTGAGCCCCGATGCCCATAGCGCACTAAACCCAGCCTCTTCGGCGATCTTCGCCGACAGCCCGTTATGGGCCTCCATCAGGAACGATAGACCAGGCGCCTCAATCTCGCGTCGGAGGGATAGAGCCTTGGAACGGGGTCCGGCATCCGCTTTCAAGCCGACACGGGGACGGCGATCTTGGATATTCATTTTGCTTCTTGCTGTTTATGTGACATCCGGGCTTTGCTTGCTCTATTGCGGTGGCAACCTGTAACCTTTCCAGGTTATCGGATTAAGTATTGGAGCGTCAAAAATTTGTCACCCGTGCACAAGGCCGGCTCGGCGTCGTTATCTGCCGTCATTCTCGCCGCCGGTGTGGGAAAGCGCCTTAACGCCGTCGATGGCAAGCCCAAAATATTGCTTGAAATCGGAGGGAAAAGCCTACTCCAGCGACATATAGAAGCTCTGCACGGGAACGGCGTGACAAACATAGCCCTGACCGTCGGCCACCAGGCCGATGCGATTCGCGCTGCACTCAAGCGGCTCGACTACAGCTCGGGCATCGCATGCATCGAAAATCCCAGGTATCACGAGGGTAGCGTGGTATCGCTCTGGGCCCAGACGGACCGGCTCGAATCGGGTTCGGACGTGGTGCTTATGGACGGGGACGTTCTCTACGGTGCCCAAATGATTGACCGGTTGCTCGCGGCAGCACCAGAGAATGTGCTGCTCGTGGATCGCCAAATCGAGCCGGGGGATGAACCTGTTAAGATCTGTTTCCGCGAAAGCCACATCGTCGATTTCCGCAAGAAACCCGACCAGCCCCATGAATGGCATGGCGAATCGGTGGGTTTTTTCCGCTTCTCGGCGGACATGGCCGCCGCCCTCGCCGCTCGTTGCGGAGCCTATGTCAATGCGGGCCGGACAAACGTCGAATATGAGGAGGCCATACGCGACCTCATATTGAGCGAGCCCGACCGATTCGGCGCAGAAGACATCAGCGATTTGCCCTGGACCGAAATTGATTTCGACGCTGACGTCATGCGCGCCCGCAATGAAATACTTCCCCAATTGAAAGAGTAGGAGGACGATGGCAATCCTGGAGAGCGACCTCAGCGACACCGATCTGCGCCACTATGGCGAGAGGGGATGGCTTGTGCGCCGCAACTTCTTCGATGCGGAGGAAACCGCAAAAATCGCGCAATGGACCGACGAAATTACAGCCATGCCCGAGATGCCGGGCAAGCAGATGGTTTATTACGAGGAAAGCCTGACCGCGCCGGGAATGCGAGTCATCCAGCGCATCGAGAATTTCTGCCCCCATCACCCACAATTCGATAATCTTGTGCGCGGCGCCCGGCTTGCACGCATCGTCAGTCAACTTCTTGGCGCGCCCTCGTGCCTGTTCAAGGAAAAAATCAACTACAAGATGGCGGGCGGGGCTGGCTTCGAGCCGCATCAGGATCAGCAGGCCGGGTGGTCGCGATACGCACCGATTTTCGTGACGGCGCTCGTTTGCATCGATCGCGCAAACCTTGCCAATGGCTGTCTTGAAATGCCCACAGTGCCGCGCCTAGCCGGCCTCATCGGCGAAGAATGGCGCCCCCTGACCGCGCACGAGATGGCATCATTCGAGCTTGTGCCGGTGGAGACGGCGCCGGGCGATGTCATTTTCTTCGATAGTTACGTGCCGCACGCGTCGAAGCCAAATTTCACCTCGCAGGCGCGCCGCATTCTCTATCTGACCTATAGCCGGCTTTCCGACGGCGATCATCGGGCCCAATATTTCACGGAAAAACGTGCAAATTTTCCTCCCGATATTGAACGTGCACCGGGCAAGGAATACAAATTCCTGGTCTAGCGCTATGCTCTAGAAATCATCCGCCGGCTATTTGTTTGTCGACCAAGTCATTGATTTTCTTGACAAGGCCAGCCGCCCCCGAACTGGCGATGGTCGAAGCGAAGTCCGACCGGCGCAACGCGAGCTGACTGACGTAACCGTTCAGATATATGTCCACGATTTTCCATTTGCCGTCAGCGAGGTGCATCCGATAATTGAATGGCACCGCGGACCCACTCGCCGTGGTCAATTTCGATGACACGATTTTCTCTTCATTGCGCATCTTGACCATCGGGTCGACGGTGAATTTCTCGCCGTCGTATTTCGAGAAATTTTTCGCGTAATTGGCCACTGTCATGCGTTCAAACGCATCGGTGATGGATTTGCGATCCGGCTCCGAAAGCATTTGCCATGACGGGCCGACCGACAGCTGGGTCATGGCAGGAAGGTCGAATGTGTCGCGCAGGATCGGCGTCAACTGGCGAAAACGGCCTTGCAGCCCGAGCTGCGGCCCCTGTTTCATCGTATCGACTAGGGTGGAATAGAATTCCTCTACCTGATGCGCCGCAGGGTCCGCAGATGCCTCCGCGGCACGCGCGGAGCCAGCGAGAAACGGGGACATACCGATTGTCATCGATAATAGGAAAATGGCGAGCTTTCGCATCTGTACCTCTTAACGCTTCGTCACGGCACAATCATGGCCTTAGGATTCACGATCCAGCAGATACAACGCGAGGGCACGCAAATCGTCAGCCTTGTCGTAATGGGTCAGAGTATTTGCAGCGCGTTCCGCCAAGGCCACGGCCTTGCTTCGCGCACCGTCGACACCCAATTGGGAGACCAGCGTGGCCTTTCCCTGAGCACGGTCCTTACCCACGGATTTTCCCACCTTCTCGGCTGAGCCGAGCACATCCAGCAGATCGTCAGTGATTTGAAAGACTAGGCCAAAATCCCGCGCATACGCCGATAACCGGTCGTGATCGTCCGCCGAAGCCGCGGCAAGGATGGGCCCAGCCGCACAGGCAAATTCGAGGAGGGCGCCGGTCTTCATCTGCTGCAGGGTGATCGTGTCTTCGGTACCGAAGGATCGATTTTCCGCCTCAATATCGATCACTTGACCGCCTATCATGCCATCATGGCCGGCCGCCCTGGCGAGGCGCTCGACCAGCCGGCACCGAACCTCCGCCGAAGGATGGGTGTCGGGATGCGCTAAAATCTCGAACGCAACCGTGAGCAGAGCGTCACCGGCAAGCACGGCCGTCGCCTCATCAAAGGCCACGTGAGTCGTAGGAAGTCCCCGGCGGAGATCATCGTCGTCCATACAGGGCAAATCGTCATGGACCAAAGAATAGGTGTGCAGCACCTCGACGGCGGCGGCCACGCGCAAAGCGTACCCGGGATCAATACCGAACAGGGCCGCGGAGCGTAAGACCAGAAAAGGCCGGAGCCGCTTTCCGCCGGCAAAAACAGCATAACGCATAGCTTGATGGACGCGTTCGTGCAGTCCATGAGGCTGGGGCAAAAGCCGATCCAACAATCCGTCGACAACCTGGGCCATGTCCGCCATGGCCCGGCGTAACGCCAGGAACCTTCCGGCTTGCGGAAGGCCAGACTCACCCCTGTTCAGACCGAGGACATTCGACATAAACACCTCTTCCAGACGGCTTTCGCCCGCCTCCTGACCGTCAGGGCAGGAACCCGGCCATTTGCATCGCATTTTCCCAATGCTATCTACAAATCTTGGCTGTATCCAGGATGAGCGGGTCGCGCTACAGCAGAGCTATAAAAGCCGGTTGATCCGGCATTTTGCAAAGGACAGGCTTTTGGGGATTCCCTTCTCACATGCACTTCGGGTTGGCACCTATGTGCTCAAGCAACATCTAAGTCGGCGCAAGCGCTATCCGCTGGTACTCATGCTGGAGCCCTTGTTCCGTTGCAATTTGGCCTGCGCCGGTTGCGGGAAGATCGATTATCCAGATGACATCCTCAACCAGCGCCTCAGCGTCGCCGAATGCATGAAAGCAACCGATGAATGCGGCGCGCCGGTGATTTCCATCGCTGGCGGCGAACCGCTGCTCCATCGCGAGATGCCGGAGATTGTGCAAGGGTTTCTTGCGCGCCGGAAAATCGTGATCCTGTGCACCAACGCGCTCCTGCTTGCCAAGAAAATCGACCAATACATCCCGCATCCCGACTTTAATTGGTCCATTCACCTAGATGGCGACAAGGAGATGCACGACGCATCGGTGTGCCAAAAGGGCGTCTACGACAAGGCGGTAGAGGCGATCAAATTGGCCAAGGCCAAGGGCTTTCGCGTCAGCATCAACTGCACGTTATTCAATACGGCCGAGCCACACCGGGTCGCCGCATTTTTCGACGAAATGAAGCGGCTGGGCTTGGACGGCATCACGGTGTCGCCCGGCTATGCCTATGAACGCGCGCCGGATCAGGAACATTTTCTCAACCGTGAAAAAACCAAGCAGTTGTTTCGCGGAATCCTTTCGCGCGGCCGTGGTGGAAAAAGCTGGGCGTTCAGCCAATCGGCCATGTTCTTAAATTTTCTCGCGGGCAACCAGTCCTATCATTGCACGCCATGGGGCAATCCGACGCGCACCGTTTTCGGCTGGCAAAAGCCTTGCTATCTGTTAGGCGAGGGCTATGTCGAAACCTTCAAAGAATTGATGGAGGGAACCGATTGGGATCGCTATGGCGTCGGAAATTACGAGAAATGCGCAAATTGCATGGTGCATTGCGGGTTCGAGGCCTCAGCCGTGATTGACAGTTTCAAGCACCCACTGAAGGCGCTGGGCGTGACCATGGGCGGGGTTCGCACCGATGGCCCTATGGCGGCCGACATTCCGCTCGACAAACAGCGGCCAGCCGAATTTGTCTTCTCAGCCCATGTCGAGCGCAAGCTCACCACCATCCGGGCCCAGGAGGCGAAGGCCGAGCGCGCGACGGTTGCGGAGTAGCGCCTCGAAGGCCACCTTGGAATCGCGGGCCGTCTGAATCAGGGCCGTAATCTGTCCCGGTTTTCCAAGCAGCGAAAACAGAATACGCCTGATATCAATTTTTCCGCTGTCAGTGACAGCCGTCGAGACGAGCGGTGGCAGCGTGCCGTCGGCAGGGTCCGAAATCGTGCGCAACACGGCGAAGGGAATTCCATGCGCTTTGGCCACGCGTGCCACGATGTGCGATTCCATATCAACCGCATGCACTCCCGAAGTCCGAAACAACGCGGCCTTGTCCAACGACGTGGCTATGATCTTATCCTCACCCGCCACCACCCCCGAGATCGCGCTTGGCAATTGCGCAACGAGACGCGCCGTCCACTGAACGTCGCAGACGATGCGTTCACCGTCCGCCAGAACCGCCGAACCCACGACGCAATCGCCCGATCTGAGCGACGGCGCCACCCCCCCGGCAATGCCGATGCTGAGAATCCCGTGCGCACCTTCGCCAATCGCGTGTTCGAGCTTCTGGCCCAATAAGGCGGCATTGGTACCTCCCACCAGCGTTTTTACCCCGGGACCCGCGGCAATGCGGGCTTCGCGCACCAGACCGCAGACCGCAAGGATTGTCATAGGCCGTAAGCCACACGGCGGTAATTACCGCTTTTCAAATTGCGATAACGGGCCAATGCCCACAAAGGAAAAAACTTCGGGTAACCGTGGTAACGCAAATAGAAAACACGGGGAAACCCACCCCCGGTATAATGGTCTTGTTGCCAAACCCCATCGGGCTTTTGGGTCGCCTTCAAAAATTTGATCCCGCGAGCAACGGTAATGGAATCAACTTCGCCGGCTGCCATCAGTCCAAGCAATGCCCATGCGGTCTGAGACGCCGTCGATGGCGCACGCTCATAGCCTCGATAGTCCAATTTGTAGCTTTCGCAACCTTCTCCCCAGCCTCCATCTTCGTTCTGGATCGCGATGAGCCAATCGGCAGCGCGACGCATCGCGGGATCGCTTTTGGACATGCCGGCGCCATTCAGCGCCGCTAAGGCTGACCACGTACCGTAGATATAATTCACTCCCCACCGCCCGAACCAGCTGCCATCCGCTTCCTGCGCCTTTCGCAAATAGAGAAGCGCGGACTCCATTGCCGGGTCATCGTTAGCGACACCCAGTTGCGCCAGCATGCCGATGCAACGGGCGCTGACATCGGCACTCGGCGGGTCTAGCAACGCGCCATGATCGGCAAAGGGGATATTGTTGAGATAGTGATAGCAATTGTCGGCATCGAACGCGCCCCAGCCGCCATTGCCGCTTTGCAGGCCAGCCACCCATTCGCGCCCGCGAGCAATTGCCTGGTCCCGATCGCGCGAGCTCGCCCGCGCTGTCTTTGCGCGATCGAACGCCATGACCACAACAGCGGTGTCGTCGAGATCGGGGTAATGCGCGTTGTTGTATTGAAAAGCCCAGCCGCCGGGCCGAATGAGCGGCCTCTCGTCCGCCCAATCACCTTTGACTTCGAGAACCTGAAGCGGCTCCAACCAATTGAGCCCGCGCTCGACAGGTTCGTAAGCATCCGCGCCGGCTTCCATCAGCGCATGACAAACGAGCGCAGTGTCCCAAACCGGTGAAACGCAGGGCTGGCAATACGCCTCTTCACTTTTTATGACCAAAAGCTTGTCGATCGCCCGGCGGGCGGTCGCCCGCTCTGGATGATCCGCCGGATAGCCCAGAACATCGAACATCATCACGCTGTTTGCCATTGCTGGATAGATGGCGCCTAGCCCGTCTTCGCCATTCAACCGCTCGGAAACGAAGGCAAGGCAGGCTTCGACAGCGCGCCGGCGCAAACGTGGGGGCCAAAATGGTTCGACCCATTTCAGAACCCGATCCAACCCTGCGAAAAACGTCGCCCAATAGCGATTTTGATGCGGCGCTCGCCGCTGCGGCGTCCCCGTCCGGCCTCGAAACAGTTCGGCCACATGAACGCCGCGCGGATTGCGCGCCATAGGCTTCAACGTGGCCAACACCAACAGCGGCACAAGTACGGTTCGCGCCCAATAGGACATTTTGGACAAATGCACGGGAAACCAACGCGGGAGCAAAATCAGTTCGACCGGTATGGTGGGAACCGCGCGCCATGGGCTTTCCCCATAAAGCGCCAGCAAAAACCGGGTGAAGACGTTTGCCTTTTCCGCGCCTCCATGGGTGAGAATGGCCTCGCGCGCTCTCACCATATGGGGCGCAGCCGGAGCATCACCGATCATCTTCAGTGCGAAATAGGCCTTGACGGTCGCACTGATGTCGAATGGTCCGCTATGGAACAAAGGCCATCCGCCATGTGCGGATTGGATACGTCGCAAATAAACGCCGATCTTGCGCTCGAGATCGAGGTTGGGCGTCTCGCCTAGGTAATGGACGAGCAGAATATATTCCGCCGGTATGGTCGCGTCTGCTTCGAGTTCAAAAACCCAATGGCCATCTTCGCGCTGCTCGCGAAACAGCGCTTGCGTTGCCGCGGCAATAGCGGGGTCGAGGTCGATACTCTCGCTCGCAGAATAGTTCATGCGGCCTCTGTGGACCCTTATTGGGGCAAGCTGGCCAGAGCCAGTTGGGCGGCCCGATTTCCGGACCGCACCGCGCCTTCGATGGTTGCAGGAAGCCCAGTATCGGTCCAGTCCCCCGCCAGGAACAGATTCTGCCATTGGGTCGCGCTGCCTGGCCGCTTGCGTTCCTGTTCCGGCGTGGCAGCAAAAGTGGCGCGTTTTTCCTTCACGATTTGCCATGGCGGCAAATCGGATGGCAGCTGAAAGACGTCAGACACCTCGCGCCAGCACAACGCTGCGAGCTCCGCGCGATCCACCTCGGCGAAGCGATCGGCGTTGCTGATCGTTACGGAAATCCGATCCGCAAAGGCGAAAGCCCACTCAACGGTTGCGCCGATCAGTCCGGTCATAGCAGGTGTGCCTGGGGCTGGCTCGATGGCGAAATGCGCACTCACGATGGCACGGAATTCGTCGGGCGCGGCAACGCCGGGAACAAGGGATTTGGCAACCCAGGGCGGTACAGCTAGAATCACGCGATCCTGTTTAGTCAGCGTCAATTGCATCTCGCCCAGTTCAAGTGCGAGCACTCCGGCCGCGTCCAAAACCACGTTTCGCAGTCTCTGGCTCATTCGAAATGTGCCGTCGCGTTGCCGCACGAAAGCGACGGCGGGATCGACCAGGGCCGCGGCAAGGGTCGGCGAGGCGATGCGCGGGCGGCAGGCTCTCCCGCCCTTCGCCAATGTCTCACGAAGGACCGTCGCAACTAGTTTGGCGGACGCCATTTCCGGTTTCGTGTTGAGGGCGGCAAGCAGCACCGGGTGCAGCAACCGGTGCCAGAGCGGACCACTCGACTGCCCTGCGGCGCCCAATGCTCCAGAACGGGGCCACAACAACCTTGCAAGTCCGAGATAGTCCAATGCTCCCGTACCCGGGACGCGCCTCGCCTTGGAGAATATCCACCAGGGCACGGCGCCATCATTGAGTCTCACCGTCCAGCGTTCGGCCGTTCGCGTATCAACAAACGCAAACTCCGCATGACTCGGTCCGATAAAGGCCATGGCGCTTCCGATTCGGTTCACATAATCCTGCACCGCCCGATTGCCGGACAGGATCAAATGATTGCCATTATCGATCACGCGTGCCAGCGCGGGTTCATAGTAGGAGCGACACCGCCCGCCCGCGGAAGGCGCAGATTCAATAACCTCGACGCGCACGCCCTGTTCGGCCAGCGCCACGGCTGCGGAGAGCCCGGCGAGACCCGCGCCGACAATATAAACCGTGCCCGATTTCATCCGGCCAATCCGTGGCGCAACACGGTCAGCAAAAGGCGGCCGCGTCCAATCCGAACGCGTCGTCGCGGCGGCGCCCAGCCTTCCTCTTCCATCTTATCCAGCACTTGTGAGTAAACCGCACCCATCAAGCGCGGCGCACGCAGCAAACCTTTGGGCCGCGAACGCAACACTGATGCTGCCTTGGCATATTGTTCGCGCGCCAAAGATGCCAGCATCCGGCAGGCCTTATCGATCGCGGGATCGGCGATGACGGTTATCGGATCCCGGCCCATGACGCCCGCTTCGGCCAGAAACTCTTGCGGCATATAGAGTCTGCCCACCGACGCATCTTCATCGAGATCGCGCAGGACATTGGTAAGCTGCAATGCCCGTCCCAAATGGTGAGCGAGTTTGAAACCCGAGCCATCCGTCATCCCGAAGACTTTCACAGAAAGCCGACCGACCGCGCTGGCCACACGGTCACAATAAAGATCGAGCTTGGCCAAGTCCGGAGCCAGGATATTCTCGGCGACATCCATGGCCATGCCATCGATTACGGCGAAAAAATCCTCCTCGCGCAAACCGTAACGCCGCACGACCGGAACAAGATACGCCGCGTGAACGCGCGATGATCCGGCATAAATCCGCCCGATATCCCGCCGCCATTCGTCTAGGGCCGCCTGACGCGCGGTACGGCTGTCATGCCCCTCGTCAGCAATGTCATCGACCGCGCGGCTGAAGGCGTAGATGGCGAACATGGCTTCGCGCTCCGCCTTTGGCAAAAGGCGCATTCCCGCATAGAACGAGCTACCCGATGCACGCATCTGCGCTTCACGCGGTTCGAGAAACACCTCCCCTGATCCGGTTGCCATGCCGCTAATTCCGTTCTTTGGCGACAACCACGCGAGCGTCCCGCCGCCGCAAGCGTGATGCGGCAAACCGCATCACAGTCGGCAGCAACAACAGCATAATCTCTGTCTTTCGATGATGGGCCCGCTCCGACAACGGATCGCGTTCCATAAGACGACGGCAGAGGTCTTCGGCCAAAACCTGAATCATGCTGATTTCGAGGGCAAGGCGCGAGTCCCGCACGCCACCGGCGAAAGACTGGGATTGAACAAGAAGTTCTGAAGTCTTTCGCGCAAGACCGGCGATGACAGTTCGAAGGGCGGCGGATGCGTGGCGCTCGCCCAGGCTTTCCGGTCCAATGGACGCCGCCCCGAACGAATCCAGCGGTATGTAGACACGGTTCAGGAGGCGATAGTCCGCCCCGCAATCCTGCAAATGGTTGATGATTTGCAGCGCGGCGCACAGGGAGTCGGACGCCAGCCATGCCGATCGCTCCTCACCGTGCACATCGAGCACGAAACGACCCACGGGCATTGCCGATACGCGGCAATAGTCCATCAGATCGTTCCAATCCTTGTAACGCAGCTTGGTTACGTCGCGACGGAACGCCTCGAGGAGGTCGAGCCCGTGTTGGGGAGTAAGCGCGCGGGCGGACAGAATGGCGCGCAAAGCTGCCGCTTCGGGTGAAACATCCGCCTCCCCCAGAAGGGTTCGGCGCATGCCATCGAGCAGTTGCAGCTTTTCATCCACGCTTGCCGCCGCATTGTCGGCTACATCGTCAGCTACACGCGCAAACCGGTAGAACGCAAGGATGATTCCGCGATGGCGCGGCGCAATCAGAATCGACGCGACGGGAAAGTTCTCGTCGCGATGACCTTTGCCGGAACTGAGCTCAGCTGCCTCTGGCATCATGCACGCGTCATTGTTTGAAAACGGCCCTTCCACATGCCGCCGCGGCCTCGCCAGAATTGTATCGCGGAATCCAGGGTAAAGGCCGCGTAAACAATACCGATGACGGGCAGGGCCAATCCCCAGAGCGGCGAACGGCGGTAAAAATGGAGCATGGGCTGGAACATTACCGCCATGCAAAGCCAGGACAATGCCGCAGCGATGCGCGCGCTACCGCCGTTCAGCACTGCGATAAAGGGCGGGGCCGCGTAAATGCCGATCATGCCGGCGAGCGTGCCAAGAAGCAGCAACGGGGAATAGCCAAGCTGGGCATAGGCGGAGCGTGCAACCATCTGTTTTATGTCGCGCAGATGCGGATAAGGGCGCAGGCTAATGGCTCTTTTCGTAAGCGCGAGGCAGATGGGACCCTGCAGCTTCATGCGCCGGCCCAACGCGCAATCGTCGATGATTTCGCGGCGGATCGATTCGATGCCGCCAGCGCGCTCCAAC
>Ga0193753_10001329_pt1 | contig 21357 bp, 17 predicted proteins | sample H1c2metaG_FD_144925 | JGI IMG/M metagenome (GOLD analysis project Ga0193753, IMG submission 144925) | Soil microbial communities from a riparian zone of the East river system, Colorado, United States - H1c2 | ecosystem: Environmental > Terrestrial > Soil > Riparian zone | place: USA: East...
CAATCGACCACGCCTAAATCAAGGGATGAACGTCCAGGCCATTCAGCAGCGTTCCAATCTCCGTGCTTACGCCACTGTCTGAAAGGATCTGCTTGAGACAACCCGCGCCTCCCATAATGAGCAGCAGCATGGCAATATCTTTCACAGATTCGGCATACGTATTCATCACTTGCCTCATGGGTGTTCCCATACGAGTTCCAAGTGAATAGGTGGCAAATGCCAGCGAAAGGATCATAACGATCGCCGCATCGCTGAAGAATACAATGCAGGTTCTTAGCAGGCCCGGCTCCGTCACTATATTTCCAAGGATCGTAGTGAGGGTTATCAGAATAACTGGCAGCATAGCAGAAAAGATGCTTATCCCGAGGCTGGGGAGCTTGTCTTCGGGCAAGTCAGCCGATTTAAAAGTTTGGAGTGGCGTTGATTTTAAATTCCGGAGCGTTTTTGCAAACATGGGTCCCGCCAGTATAACAGTGGGGATCCCAATGATAATACCATATATGAGGGTTCGTCCCATGTCGGCATGGAACTGAGCAACGAGTGCGGTAGGCGACGGATGTGGTGGAAGAAATCCATGTGTTACCGATAGTGACGCCAGCAACGGAACACCGATGTAAACGGCCGGAAGCTTGTACCTGAAGGCCACTGAAAAGATCAAGGGTATGACCAGCACAAATCCAACATTATAAAATAACGGAATGCCGATAATAAAACCCGTGATCATCAGCGCCCATTGAATATAGCGTTCGCCGAACAGCTTCATAAGACCAGCCGCGATTTGCTGGGCTGCGCCACTTTCAGCCGCTAACTTCCCGAGCATGGCGCCGCAGGTGACAACAATCACCAATGATCCCAGCATGTCTCCAAGTCCCTTTTGAATGGAGGCGGTTATCTTGGAAACTTCAATGCCGAGCAGCAGTCCCGCGAGGATAGATACAATCAAAAACGCAAGGAAGGCATTGATCTTGAATTGGGTTATCAGCAGGATGAGGATGGCAATGCAGAACAGAATGATAAGGATCGACATAGCCCGCTAGAATTTGTCGGGTATTTGTATGATGCGCACCACGACTTCATGCGGATCGCCGTCCTTATCAAGCAAACTGAATTTTACCATAGGATTGTCTCTTTTCACATGGCTCTCAACGTGGATGATCTGATTGTCTTTTAGATTTTTTTCAAGCTCCTTCTGAAGCAGGTACAGCGCGTTGGCAAAATCGATTTCCAGGGGACTAGGGTTGTAGGCAGAGGTTTTCATTGTATGTTCCGTTATTCAATTATCCCGGAGGATTGGTCTGATCATTTAGGCAGTGCACGCTTGGCATTTGAAGGAGAGTGGATAAAGTTTACCAGCGGATCAGGGCTGAAGCCCAGGTAAATCCACTGCCGAAGGCGGCCAAACAAATTAAGTCATTTTCTTTGATTTTACCTTCGGACCAAGCTTCACTCAATGCAATGGGTATTGAGGCTGCAGTGGTATTGCCGTATCGCATGATGTTGTTGTAAACCTGTTGATCGGATAAGCCAAGCTTTTGTTGGATGTACTGACTTATCCGGAGATTCGCCTGATGCGGAACCAGTAACGCAAGGTCCTCCTTGCTGTGTCCGTTGGCCTGCAAGGCTTCTCCGATGACTTCCATGAAGCGGACTACAGCGTGCTTGAAGACCTGATTTCCGTTCATAACAACTTTGTACGTTGAAGTATCCAGTATTTGGTCTGCCTGACGGTCCGCGTGGGGCCGGCTGCTTCCCGGATCTTTCACATAGAGCTCTTCTGCAAAGTTGCCGTCCGAGTGAAGATGCGTGGAGAGAATGCCTGGCTTATCGCTGCGTTGTAAAATAGCGGCGCCTGCACCATCGCCAAATATTACCGCGGTGTTCCTGCCGCGCGTGGTAATGTCGAGTGCAGTGGATTGAATCTCGCCGCCAACCACAAGTATGGTTCTGTACATCCCGGTTTTGATGAACTGATCGGCAACCGACAGTGCATAAATAAATCCCGAGCAAGCATTGCGTATATCCAGCGCTGCGATCTTTCCGTCTAGTCCCAGTTCACGCTGCAAAAGCACGCCCGAGCCAGGGAAGAAATAGTCGGGTGTAATGGTGGCAAAAACTATGAAGTCAATATCCTGCGGAGTGAGCTTGGCGCGCTCCAAAGCCATCCGCGATGCCTTTGCAGCCATGTTAGCAACGGTATCTTTGGCGGGATCCATCCAGCGCCGTTCGTGAATTCCTGTGCGTTCAACAATCCATGCGTCATTGGTATCCATCAACGTTGAAAGGTATTCGTTGGTAATAACCGTTTCAGGAACATGATGACCCAAACCAATGATCTTAGCGCTGTGCATTCAATTGAAGTTAGGATTCAACGAAGTTAACAAATGTTCCAGATGTACGATGTTCACAACGCCCGTTCGATGCTAAAGCACCACGTTAACAATCCTGCCTGGGACAACAATTATCTTTTTCGGCGGCTTACCGTCGGTCCATTTAGCCACTGCCTCTGAGGCCAATACTATCTTTTCGATATCCTCTTTCGGCATGTCGAGCGCAAAATTCATTTTTGCACGAACCTTGCCATTGATGGAGATGGGATACTCAAAAGAATTCTCTTTCAGGTACGATTCGTTGTGCGTGGGGAACGAAGCGTAAAGGATGGACGTGCCATGTCCGCATTTCTCCCACAGTTCATCGGCGATATGTGGTGCATAAGGAGCCAGCGCTATCAGCAATGGTTCCAGTATCAAACGTTTATTGCATTTTAAGGCATTCAATTCATTGCTGCAGATCATGAATTCACTAACGGATGTATTAAACGAAAAATGTTCGATATCATAGGCCACTTTCTTTAACGTTTTGTGAAGGATCTTCAACTCTTCGCGCGTGGGTTCAGCAGGTGAAAGTTTAAAGTTTCCCTGGTTGTCATGAAACAGGTTCCAAAACCTTCTCAGGAATTTGAACACGCCATCAATACCGTGCGTATTCCAGGGCTTGGAAAGCTCAAGTGGTCCCAGGAACATTTCATACATTCGAAGCGTATCTGCGCCGTAATTGCTGACGATGTCATCAGGGTTCACAACGTTGTAATAGCGCTTGGACATCTTTTCAACTTCAGAACCGCATATGTACTTGCCGTCCTCGAGAATGAACTCTGTATCACGCAAGTCGTCACGCCAATGCTTCAATTTCTCTGTGTCGAGAACGTCTCCATCCACAAAAGTAATATCGACGTGCAGTGGGGTCACGGCGTAGTCTTTTCTCAGGTTATAGGAAACGAACGTGTTTGTTCCATTGATCCGATAGGCGAGCTTTGACACCCCCTGTATGTGCCCCTGGTTGATAAGTTTTTTGAACGGTTCCTCTGAATCCACAAAGCCCAGGTCTTTAAGTGCCTTGCACCAAAACCGGGAATAGAGGAGGTGACCCGTGGCATGTTCAGAACCGCCAATGTACAGGTCAACATCTTTCCAATACGCTTGTGCGTCCCGGCTGCAAAATGTTCCCTCGTTGTCGGGGTCCATGTAACGGAACCAATACCAGCTGGAGCCGGCCCACCCTGGCATCGTTGTAAGCTCATAAGGAAGACCTTTGTAATTCCAGTCTTTGGCTCGCCCAAGTGGTGGTTCACCGGTTTCCGTCGGCTTGTAAGCATCAATATCCGGTAGCGTTACCGGCAGATCCTTTTCATCAACGAGCTTAGGCACTCCGTTGTCGAAATAGACCGGGAAGGGCTCACCCCAGTAACGTTGTCTGCCAAAGATTGCATCGCGCATCCGGTAATTGATCCTGCGTACGCCAATACCAAGTTCTGTGACCTTCTGCAGGGCCTTTTCAACTGCCTCCAGCCAGGGCAATCCGTTGAGAAAGTCCGAATTGATAATTTTGCCCGATTTAGGATCAAAATTATCCTTGGTGATATCGCTGTGAGGGCCCTCCAGTACATCGATAACGGGAAGGTTGAAGTGCCTGGCAAAGGCATAGTCGCGGGTATCGCTTGACGGAACGGCCATAACGGCGCCGGTACCGTATCCCGACAACACATAATCCGCTATCCAAACGGGAACGCGCTCCTGATTAAAAGGATTGATCACATAAGTTCCTGTGAACACGCCCGTAATGCGCTTCACTTCGCTCATGCGGTCCCTTTCACTCCGGTTCTTTGCAACTTCAATGTAAGACAATACCTCGTCCCGGTGTTGTGGCTTCGTGATCGTAAGCGCCAGCTCATGCTCAGGTGCAATGACCATGAATGTCACGCCATAGATTGTATCGATACGGGTAGTGAAAACACGGATAGCCGCACTGCCGCCACCTGACTGCTGCGGCAGGTCGTCGGGCGCCAGTACAAAATCCAACTCGCACCCTATGCTCTTGCCAATCCAGTTCCGTTGCATTTCGCGTAAAGGCTCTGGCCAATCGATGGTATCGAGTCCCTTCAGCAGCCTTTCGGCGTACGCAGAGATTCGCATATTCCATTGCAGCATTTTCTTTCTTTCCACCGGGTATCCGCCACGTTCGCTCACGCCATCCTTCACTTCGTCATTGGAAAGCACGGTACCGAGAGCGGCGCACCAGTTGACCATTGTTTCCGCGAGGTACGCTATGCGATAATGTTGGAGTATGTCCTCCTTCGCGGCTTCACTCGACGCTTTCCAATCTGCCGCAGAGAACGAAGCCACGGACTGATCGCAGACTGCGTGAACATTTTTGTTGCCATCTTGTTCGAAAGCGGCGATGAGGATATTAATTGGTTCCGCCTTGCCAATGCCTGTGTCGGCATCAAGATTATACCAGCTGTTGAACAGCTGCATGAAGATCCATTGGGTCCATTTGTAGTACTTTGGATCTGACGTCTCTACTTTGCGTTTCCAGTCGTAGGAAAGTCCAAGCTTACCCAATTGCTCCATGTACGTTGTAATGTTATGCTCGGTCGTAACACGGGGATGCTGGCCGGTTTGAATGGCGTACTGCTCCGCAGGCAATCCGAATGCATCAAATCCCATGGGATGCAAGACATTGAAGCCCTTCAAACGCTTATAGCGTGAAACGATATCGGAGGCGATGTAGCCCAGGGGATGGCCGACATGGAGGCCTGCGCCGGACGGATAGGGGAACATGTCCAGTACATAATATTTTGGTTTGCCAGGATTATTCACAACGTCATAATCACCGCGTTTTTGCCATTCCGCACGCCACTTTCCCTCTATTCGCTTGATCTCGTCCTTACTATAATCGGCCATCGATTTGAATTAAAGCTGCAAAAATAACTAATCCAGGCTGATCTACGCGATGGGAGAGGGGAGAATTTGGTGATCCAAAAACCGCCAAGACACAAATCCAGATAACGATCGGAACAAAGATGAAGACAAATTCAGGCCGGCGTGATTGGCAACGGTATGACTAGGCGCAGAGATTAGTTTTGGGAGATGAGGTTCTTCAATTCTTCGATATCAGTCTGTTTCAGGGGTTTCGTTATGAAGTGAATGACGTTGGCGAAAGCGAAGGCCTGATCGCGGTCCTTTGCACTGTTTGAGCTCGTCAATACCACAATCTTCGACTTTACCCTTATGTTCTCGGGCAATTCCTTGAAGTTATTCAGAAATGAGAATCCGTCACTCTCAGGCATGTTGAGATCCAGGAAAATGATGTCTGGAATAGTTTCACTATTAATCGACTGCAGCCATCCCATGGCTTCTTCAGCGGATTTGTAGAGAAACAGTTCGTCAGAGAAATTATAGACTTCCAGGAACCTTCGTTGAATAAAAAGATCGATATCACTATCGTCAATCAACAATGTCCTCTCGACAAGTCTCGGCATAACATTTTTTTCAGCGGTGCATTAATAAACAAACCAAAAAGTAATTTAAAAAAGGGTAAAAAATCACCTAAAATTACAGAAGTCGGTTTTAAAGCTATGAAAAATGTATTAAAATTGGAACTCCATAAACCTAAGCATAACATGAAATTCCAGCAGTTCACTTATTTTTCTTTCAGTGCCCTGATAGCCATTGGCCTGGCTTCCTGTAGTAAGTCGCCGTCCGACCAGGATAAGAATTCCGACGATTTAGAACAAGCAGACAGCCTTGAAACACATATTGAAGAGCTGGTTTACAATATTCCATCTCCTTCCGAGATTCCGTACCTATTGCAAGGTACAGGTGCCGAGTTTAACGAAAGCCTGTTGAATCCACGCACGAAAGTCGATCAATACGCTTCCCGTACCGACAAAGCGGCCCTCAATCTGGGGGTTTACGCAGCAGATATCGGCTACCTCACGTCCTACGACAAAACCCAGGAGGCCATCGACTATTTGGAGGCTGCAAAGACGTTGGCGGATGGCTTAGGCGTTATCGGTTCTTTTGATGTGGAAGTGCTAAAGCAATTTGAAGCCAACATCTCCAATAAAGACTCCCTTACGCACCTCCTTGATCGTACGATCAAAAGAACCCAGACGTTCTTGATGGATGACAACCGGAATAAATTGTCAGCATTGGTTGTTACAGGAAGTTTTATCGAGTCGCTGAGCATTGCTACTGGGCTGGTAAAATCATATCCCAAGGATCTTTTGCCCGATGATGCCAAAAACACCATCTTGACGCCTCTTGTACGCATCGTCCTGGAGCAGAAAAAATCCGTCATAGAGTTAAATAAAATGCTGAGCTCCATCGAGGATAGCGAATCGGTGAAGGGCCTCAAAGCCGATCTCAAAGCACTTGAAGCAGAGTACGCAGCATTGAACATTGAAGAGCAAATCAAAAACAACAAGGCTAACCTTGTGCTTACCGACAAGAACCTGGTGGAGATCACAAACATTGTTGAAAGGCTTAGAAAGAGCGTCACAGACTGATCCCGTTAAAGCATATTTAATTTGAAAAGGGACTGGCTGCAAGCCAGTCCCTTTTTTTCTACCATAATGCATCTTTAATTATCTTTAGAAACTTATTGATACTAAATCCATTGTATGAGCGAACCGCTACTCAAGGCCATCCTAAGACTGTTTGCTGTAGTTGTGCGCGAAGACGAGGTAACACCCCAGGAACGCGAACAAATACGGGTGTTCCTCGATGAGCACCTTAGCCAATCGTCGGTCGAATCATATCTTAGAAAATTCGATGAGTACACACAGCGGCCTTCCCAACAGGAAGAAGATCCGCAAGCAGAGATCGACAGGTTGAACGAGCTCTGTGTAGAGATCAATGCCGACCTGACGCAAAAGCAGAAGATTGTTATCCTGCTTGAGCTCATCAATATCATCCAGGCAGATGGCAATATCTCACCACGCGAAGATGAGTTGGTGAGGGTGATTGCCTCCAACTTCAAGATATCGCCAGACGAGATGGATGCCATTAAGACGTTCGTTCTGGCTCAACAGGCGCAACACCTCGATCACCCCCAAATACTGATCATCGACGCGTCGCCTTCCGGTCACTATCAGCGATCACAGCACATTCTGCGACAAAATCTCAACGGATTCAAGGCCGTACTTTATGTTGCACAGGCCGAATTCTATTTCATCAAGTACCTCGGAACATCCAACGTATATCTCAACGGTGTACCCGTTAAATCGGGTAGAATAGCTGTGCTGGCGGTTGGCAGCATGCTGCGCTGGGACAAAGATGAACCGGTATACTATGGCGATATTCTCAACCGATTCAAGAAATTCGGACAATACCCAAGGCTTTCGTTCGAAGGAAAGAATTTGAGCTTTAAGTTCAGGAATGGCAAGCTGGGACTACGACAGGTCAGCCTGAGCGAAGAATCGGGAAATCTCATCGCACTCATGGGGGGAAGCGGCGCGGGTAAATCAACGCTGCTACACGTGCTCAACGGTTCGGACGGCCCATCGGAAGGCCAGGTATTGATCAACGGAATCGACATACACAAAGAACCAAAAAGAGTAGAAGGCGTAATCGGTTTCGTTCCGCAGGATGATCTGCTGATCGAAGACCTCACTGTCTACCAGAACCTTTATTATGCGGCCAGACTATGCTTTAGCAACAAATCATTGCATGAGATCGATACCCTCGTCACAAGGGTGCTTGAGGACCTTGGCCTTGGCGAAACAAAAGATCTTAAAGTAGGCTCTCCGTTGCAGAAGACCATCAGCGGCGGCCAACGCAAAAGGCTGAACATCGGACTTGAACTGCTTCGCGAGCCTGCAGTCCTGTTCTGCGATGAACCTACCAGTGGATTATCGTCGCGCGATTCGGAGAATATCATCGACCTGCTCAAAGAACTATCGCTGAAGGGCAAGCTGGTCTTCGCCGTGATTCACCAGCCTTCCTCAGACATCTTCAAGATGTTCGATAAATTATTGATACTCGACTATGGTGGTTATCAGATCTATTACGGCAATCCGGTAGATTCCATTGTGTACTTCAAGAGGAGCATCAACCTCCTTAACAGTGATGAAGGTGAATGCCATGAGTGTGGCAATGTTAATCCGGAACAGATATTCAATATCATCGAAACAAAAGTGATCAACGAATACGGTCATTTTACGAACGAGCGCAAGATATCGGCGGAGCAATGGAACAACATCTTCAAAAAGAACTATCGCGCATTTCCGATGGAGAAATCCAACGAGGTTCCCCACTCAACGTTGAAGATCCCCACCCGTCTAAAACAGGCTCACCTTTTTTCATTGCGTGATCTGCAGTCAAAGATCCACAACAGGCAATACATGATCATCAACCTGTTGGAGGCTCCTGTGCTGGCTTTTATGCTTGCTTTCATCGTGCGTTACTACAATGCCGATGATCAATTGTTATCGACGTATGTATTCAGCAAAAATCTGAACCTTCCCGCTTACCTGTTCATGAGCGTGATCGTTGCACTTTTCATGGGCCTTACCGTTAGTGCCGAGGAAATTATCCGCGACAGGAAGATATTGAAACGCGAAGCATTCCTGCATCTCAGCCGGAGCAGCTACATATTTTCCAAGATCTCTATTCTTGTCATGCTGTCGGCTATTCAAACGCTAACGTTCGTGCTCGTGGGAAATTACATTCTTGAGATCAAGGAGATGTTTATTCATCACTGGTTTATTCTCTTTTCGACAGCTTGCTTTGCTAACCTGCTTGGCCTCAATATTTCATCCGCTTTCAACTCAGCGGTCACCATTTACATTCTGATCCCGCTGCTGCTCATTCCACAATTGATCCTCAGCGGGGTCGTCGTGAAGTTTGACAAACTGAATCCCGCCATCGGCAATACTGCAACGGTGCCATTGGTGGGCGATTTGATGACTTCCCGGTGGGCATTTGAAGCGGCAATGGTCACACAATTCAAAGACAATGTGTTCGAAAGGGAATTTTATATGTACGACAAAGTGATGGCCAACGCTGATTACAGGAAGGTCTACTACATTCCCGAGCTCGAAACACGATTGCAGTATTGTCTCAATAATTTCAAGTCGGTCGTTCCCGAAGTCCGCCAACGTGTTGAAAGTGATCTTAGCCTCATCAGGCGTGAGGTTGGCAACCAACTGAAAGAATCATTCCAGAATCTTACGGCGATGGACAACCTGACGATCGAGCGGTTTGATTCTGCAACCTATCACGCCGTCACGGCCTTTCTCGAGAACCGGAAAAAAGTCTACATCAACCGTTACAACAGTGCCGATCAACAGAAGGAGAAGAAGATATTTGAGCTCACCCGGACACCTGAATCGCAGGCACAGTTCAATGTTTTTCGCGAAAGCTATCACAATGACGCGATTACAGACCTCGTCAAAAATTTGACGGAGACTCACCGCATTGTAGAGCAGGACGGGAAGTTGATTCAAAAGGTCTATCCCGTTTATAAAGATCCCGATCCCGACCATCCCATTGATTTTGACGCGCAATTCTACATGCCAGCGAAGCACTTTCTCAATCAGAACATCGACACATTTTATTTTAACACCGGCGTGATCTGGTCCATGACGCTGGCGCTGGCGTTAGCTTTGTATTTTGATGTGCTTCGTAAGATCATTGACGGGATTGGAAACCTGTCCAATCCACTTCACAAAAAATAGCAGCTTAACTCATGTTCTTCGTTCTTTCAAAGACCATTGATTTTCTCGCAATGCCGCTGACATTAATATTTCTGGCGACACTGGCGGGATTTATGACAAAGAACCAAAAACTTAAACAAAGGTTGTTGTTGGTAGCGCTGGTCATTGTATTCTTGTTTTCAAATGATTTCATCTCCAATGAGCTGATGTCGGCCTGGGAGATAAAGACCATACCTTATGCGGATATGAGACCTCATACACTAGGTATTGTGTTAACAGGTTCGACAGTGCCGATGCTTAAACCTGATGACCGGGTGTATTTCGCCCGTGGCGCAGACCGGGTCACCCATACCGTACAGTTGTATAAATTGGGACTCATCAAAAAGATACTTATCAGTGGAGGCAGCGGAAGGCTCACGGATGAAGATGAGCCAGAGGCAAACAAGTTTCAAAAAGCGATGGTAATGATGGGTGTGGCTGAGCAAGACATTATGATTGAAAATGAAACGCGAAACACGTATGAATCGGCCGTGGCCGTGAAGCCTATGCTGGACTCCCTGCACTTCGAAGCCAGAGATTGCCTGCTCATTACGTCGGCCTTCCACATGCGGCGGTCATTGGCGTGCTACCGAAAAGCGGGACTGGACATTGAACCTTTTACGACAGATTTCTATTCACATCCCAGAGTCTTTTATCCCGATTCATTGGTCATACCGAGATTGGAAGCGTTGATTATATGGCAAAAGCTGATCAAGGAATGGCTGGGATTCGTGGCCTACAAGGCCGCAGGTTATATTTAAAATTTATTAAAATGATGAGATACAATTTTCTAACTATTGTGCTGCTGATCAGTGTGTCGGCCTTCTCGCAGAAAAAGGAGCTAGCAAACCCTGATGGCGCTGTGTTGCTTGATGCCACCGCTTTTAAAGAGAAGATGAAGGCAGATCCAGATGTCGTGCTGATCGATGTAAGGACACCCGGCGAGGTCAATGCCGGATACATTCCTGGCGCTATTACGATTGATTACAACGCCCCGGACTTTGCCAAGAAGATCTCTGAGCTCGATAAGAGCAAGACGTACTTTGTTTACTGCAAGGCAGGAGGGCGCAGCGGTAAATCGGCGGAGCTAATGAAGAGCACAGGGTTTAAGCATGTGCACGACCTCCAGGGCGGCTACACTGCATGGACAGAAAAAGGATTCGAAACCACGAAACCAAAATAGGGGTTTGCATGTGCCTATGGTATGGGTAATCCCGTCGCCTTGTACTTGCTGATGTCCGTCACCTTCACCGTCGATCCGAACTTCTCATTGATCGCCTGGATCACCGTGCGTGATATGAATGCGTATCCACGGCTGTTAGGATGAATGCCATCCTCTGAATATATGCCCGTTGGCGGATTGATGTTTGGTGTTATGGAAACATTGTTGAGAACGTAAAGCTTGCTGATAAGGAAGTCTTCGAACGCTTTATTGATGTCGGCAAATGCCAGTCTGGCCGCGTTGGCGTCAGCTACCGCTTTCACAGTGCCATTGAATGCTATTCGTGCAGTCTCAATTGCTGCGCTTTCCGTAGGTATCAAAACGTACTGATCGGGAAGCGGTACGGAAACACCGTATACTTTTGTTGGATCCCCTCCGATAGCAGTCCCAATAACGGATCCGGCAGCAAGTGGCAGGATATCCGTATTCTTTGTTTGTCTTGCCCGAGCATAGGGTAGGAGGCCGGCATAGGGTCCGGTCATGTACGGGCTGAGATCTGTTAAAGTCTCGTCTGACATCAATATGCCATTTTGCCCTGCGACGTAAGCAAGCTTTCGTTTAGTCGCTTCATCACCTGATATGATAGCATTAGCGGCCATCCCATCAAGAAAGGCGTTATAGTTGTTTGCAAGACTGGCGGTCAATCCAGCGGCTGTTGGTTCGTTTAACGGCAGCGCATTCCACACAACGGAAGTGAAGTGCGGCATTACGAAGATGCTGGGGAAATTCAGAACAACCCCCTTAAGATTCGGGTTTGATGCAAGCAATGCCCCCACGGCTGCAGCATACTGGCCCTGAAACGCAGGCGCCGTGGTGATCGGAGCTTTGGTAACATCGCCACCGAATGCAGCATTAAGGAAGAAGTCATCCATGCCAAGCCAGAAGAGGAAGAATGATCCTCCGGCGGCAGCTGCATCGCCAATGAGGGTAGACGTGCCGTTGCCAGGGTAGGCAAGTCGCCCATAAAAGGGATTGAAACGGGGATCTGTACCAGCGCCTGCCCACGCTCCGGTCTGCGGAATGAGTGCCTGACCCAGAACAATTGCAGGGATACCAAAATTATTGAGCTCCGCCTTGGCGCCCGCATAAATGAAGCCGGGGTTAACGGCTGGGTTAGGCAACGCGCCCGTGCTGGAGACCTGCGGTGTTGGTTTGGGTGAAGCACCCTGTAAGAGAAGCCGCCCCAAAACCACCCCGCCCACAGGATTTGGAGTAATGAACAGGTTGTAACCAAACTGTGTATTAATGGTCGGTTGCTTGAAAGCAGCTGGTGCATTCGCGCATTCAAACTGCTTGTTCAAGATCGCAGGCAACGAATTATCCTGACCTTCTGTGAACAAAGCCCCAGCCTGAAAGCCTGCAACAAATGAATTTCCTACTGCGACGAATTTCGTGAAGTCGGCGGAGCCAGCCGTTACACCATTGCAGTTCTCTGGTTCAACGCCTGCTGGTGGCTGAAGTTCAATGACATCCTGTGAGCAAGCTATCGCCAGTAAGGCCAATGCAAACGTTAGTGATCTTGTGGTCTTCATATGGACAGGGATTGCGTTCAATTAATTAAAGAATTCATCAAAAGTGAGCGAGATGTAATATTGCTGGCCTATGAAGGGAGACCCGAGATTGGTCCTGTAATCCCCTCCACCAATATTTGTTCCGCCAACTTTTACCACAGTCTTGAGTGAAGTTATCTTGTAGTTGACCTGCGCATCCACAAGGCCATACTCAGGCACTTGCCAGATGCCGTATGAGGATTGCCACTCGAACGAATCCTGCCACCTGTAGTTAACATTGAAACCCAGATTCTTCAGAACCTTCCGGTTCCCGACACCAACGGAGAATTTATTTTTCGGCGTGTTGAAGTTAGCCCGGAAGTTGGGTCCCTCGTTCGCCTCAAAGTCGGCATAATTCCAGTTGGCATTGAGCGAAAAGTTTCGTGGCAGGGAATAGGTTAGGCCCAGACCTATGCCATATGATTTCACATCTTCCTTTGAATTGGTGTAGGGAGAAAATAGTGTTCCCGCAGGAACAACTTTTTGCTGATGCGTTGTTTGTTGTTTGCTAGCGACGATCTCGCCACCGATAAAATTTGTATAGGTGGTATAATAGCCATTGAGGTCGATCAGAAGTTTTTTAGCGACGACGCCTTTGTAACCCAATTCAAATGACTTAAGCTTTTCGGGCTGGACATAGTTGAAATTTGATTCCTCTAACAGTTCAGCGTTACCACCTTGAGTTGTTCCGTCGGGCAGCAGCTTGCCGCCTGACTGAACGTACGCCTGATAAGATGTTTGTGTCCAGGCACCCCCGTTGTGAATACCATACTTTTCAGCATTTGCTTTTGTGCTGCCGAGCAAAATGCCGCTCGATGAAGGGAAGTAGATGAACTGTGCCTGCGTGTCAGGGTTGCGGAATCCGGTCTGGAATGAAGCCCTGAGGTTCTGATTTTCGCCAAGGCTATAGACGGCAGAGACGCGTGGCGTTACTTGACCATCGAAGTTTTCGTTCTTGTCGTAACGAATGGATGCGGTAAGCTTAAGAACCTCTCCAAGCGTTTTGGACGCTTGTGTATAAACGCCAAACTCGTTGACCTTAATCCTTTTGAAATCAGTTCCGTTATCCGGATCCTCGTTGAAGATGGTGCCATTAGAAAACAGGTCGTATTGCCTGAGATTGCCACCTACCTGAAGTTCAAGCCATGTGATCTCATGCATGAAGTTGTAGTTAAATTCCGCATGCTTGAGCTTCGAGTTATCATAGAATGAAGCACCAGGCGGATTTCGCTGAAAGAACCTGCCCCTGACTGCGTTAACTGTATCGGTAAAAGCCTGCGTTCCCGCCGCTGGGATGACGCGGTCTGCGTATAGCCTTGCAGAAGCTGGGTCACCGGCAACAACTGTCCCGGTATACGATGCATCCTCCTGGTATCCCTGCATAGCCTTAATGTAATCGGGCACCCATTTCGCGGCCGATGGACTAAAAGCCTCATTGGCATATGCCCCAAGGGCTGAGAGGTTGTATGACTTCCCTGCATCTGTCGCGGAAATATAGGCGCGCACAAAAAAATTGTCGCTTCGGATCTCTAGCTTATGGAACTGTTCATTAAAATTCCGCAAAGCATATTTTTCAGTACCCTGGTAGACAGAGCTTCCACCGCCGTAGCGGTAATTATAAAGCACTTCGAGCTTATCGGTGATACGGTAATGGATGGCGGCGTCGCCTTTTATCGTTTTTGCATCGCGGTTGTCGAGCAGATCCTCCTCACGAAATCCGGTGCGTGTAATGATGCCCACGCTCGGCAGCGGCGTTGAGATCTGGGTCTCAACGCCGCTGAGATTCAATCCGTCAAAATTCTTGGTTCCGCTCAGGTCAGTGGTGGATTCGGGATTGACGCGATCGGTCTTATAATCATTACCCAGCCAATCCGTTGCTTTCATATAGGAAAAATTGACCTTAAATGCGATTTTGTTATTGAACGCCTTCGCGTAACGCATGGTATACTGCGCCAGTGGATGCGTTCCTCCCGCGTCAGATGTCGTTACGCCGCCTTTTACCTGAGCGCTGAGTCCCTGATAATCAAAAGGACTTTTACTCTTCATGATCAGGATACCATTGAAGGCGTTGGGGCCGTAAAGCGCTGAAGCCGCTCCCGGGATCAACTCCATGCTTTCTGCGTCCAATTCACCAAGTCCCATGATCGAGCCCATTGGAAAATTCAGCAGCGGAGCCTGTGTATCCATGCCATCAACCCATTGTACAAATCTTACATTTGCGATAGTGGCAAAGCCGCGGGTGTTCACAGAAGTAAGATTAAGACTGCCGGAATTAGTGGAAACTCCTTTCACGTTGGCAAGTGCATCGTAAAAGTCAGGCGTCGCTGCCTGCTTGATGGCCAGCAGATCTACTTTCTCAATAGTGACGGGTGATTTCAGAATTCCTTCTTCAACACGCGAAGCTGAAACAACAACTTCCTGACCCAGGATGGTTTGTTCCTTCAGCTTGATGTCAACGTCGGAAACCGTCGGCTCACTGATGGTGATCTCCTGGTTCGCGTATCCAATAAACGAGAATACCAGTACCAGAGGAGGAGCATCCTTGGCCTTCAGGCTAAATTGTCCCTCCGTGTTGGTAATGGTACCCAACACCGTCCCTTTTACAATGATGTTGACACCGGCCAGGGCTTCCCCAGTGTCGCCATCGGTGACTTTTCCTGAGACGGTCGTTTGTCCGAAGGAGACAACGTTAAACAGCAAGATGAATAGGCCGACGGCCCCAACGTTCCGGTATAGTTTCTTCATAAACCTTTGTGTTGTGGTAAAAATTGAGAACTCAGGGAGTAAAATTAGTATGCATACCGAGTTTCTCCTCTCAGGAAATTACGAAAAAAAATATAAATACAAACGATTGCTATGCCTAATCCAGGCGGGTGTGTCTATCCTTTTTTCAGGTATTCTACTAATTTTTGGCACAGCGTATTGATTTCCTGCGTCATGTACTCGTCACCGGTGGCGGACAGCGAGCTTTGCGCTAAGCCACCAATGCAGTCGATGTAAAATCGCTTCATTTCTTCGACGGGCATGTCCTTGGTCCACAGGTCTATGCGCAGCGTATTCTTTTGTGCCTGGTCCCACAGTGAGACGCTAATAGCCTTGGTTTCAGAAACGCCGGGTTCGGGTTTTTCGGTAGCGTCCCAAAGTATCTTTTCGGGAATGTTGTGAGGGTCTAATTCTATTGTAAAATTGATTGTCGATTTTTTCATAGCCGGCAAAGTTAAGGACGAAATTTCAAGGATTCATGGTTCTGGCCATCTCTATAAAATAATCCATGGATTCGGGATTTTTCAACACGCCGCGGTTGACTGCCTTTGCCGGGTCCACACCCATAAATATTTTTTTTACTGGCGTTTCCGTCTTCTTGCCACTGATGGTATAAGGTATGTCAGGCACCTGGATGATAGTGTCGGGAATATGGCGCGGACTGTATTCGCGTCGGAGCGCGCTAACGATGCTTTCTTTGATTTCGGCTGTAAGGGCGAACCCATCCTGCATCACGACGAAAAGTGGCATCCAGAACGCACCACCTGATTTCTCAACGCAGATGATTAAACTGTCTTTGACTTCCCTGACATGATCAACACCGCTATAGATCTCGCTGGTGCCAATACGTATGCCGCCCCGGTTGAGGGTGGCGTCTGACCGTCCATAAATGATAACGCCATGATGGGGCGTAATGCAGATCCAATCACCGTGTCGCCATACGCCGGGAAACATTTCAAAATAACTTTCGCGATATCGCTTTAATGAAGGGTCGTTCCAGAAAAATACGGGCATTGATGGCATGGGTTCTGTGATAACCATTTCTCCAACCTTGTCCACCACCGGAACCCCGGATTCATCCCAGGCCTCCAGGTTGCAGCCCAGCGCCCTGCACTGGATCTCGCCTGCGTATACGGGCAACGTTGGATTACCGCCGACAAATGCGCTGCATACGTCTGTGCCTCCGCTCATGGAGGAGAGCCACACGTCTCTCTTTACATGACCGTATATCCATTCAAATGCCTCAGGCGGCAGTGTGCTGCCGGTCGATCCAATGGAACGCAATGCCCCTAGCTCAAATTGAGACCCAGGGTTCGCTCCCGCTTTCATGTTGGCGAGTATAAATGAAGCACTGGTACCAAAGTGATTAATGCGTTCTGCCGCCGCTATGTTCCACAATGCATCCAGGTTCGGATATGCCGGATTCCCATCATACAGCACCAACGTACCGCCTGACAGGAGGCATCCATGGATATAGTTCCACATCATCCAGCCTGTGGTTGTATACCAAAAGCATTTCTCTCCAGCATGGAAATCATTATGGAAACTTCCATACTTAAGATGTTCAAGCAAAATACCACCGTGACTGTGGACAATAGCCTTGGGTATTCCGGTGGTACCCGAAGAATACAATATCCATATCGGATGGCTGAAAGGCACTCGTGTGAATTCCAGTGGCTCATGCTCACCCTCGGTGATGTCTTGCCAATGATAGGTTTTCACCGCTAACGAAGGCCGAACTCCCTTCGTGGAGATCAGAATGATCGCCTTTACTGAGGGGAGTGCGCTGGCCAGCGTAGTGAGCGCACCGGTTTTATCAAAGGTTTTTCCACTGTACACATATTGGTCCACTGCGAACAGCACCTTAGGCTCGATCTGCGCAAACCTGTCGATCACAGCCTTTGTGCCAAAGTCTGGCGAACAACTTGACCAGACAGCACCCAACGAGTTCGCAGCAAGAAATGCAATGGTGGCCTCAGGTGTACTTGGCAAAAATGCGGCAACACGGTCGCCTGCCACAATGCCCATTCCTTCCAAATGGTGTCGCACGGCACTGACCTGCAGCGCTAAATCCTGCCAGCTAATTTCTCTTCTTGTTCCGGATTCCGACCTGAATATGATCGCTGGCTGATGCGCCGTTTTATTTCTGAAAATGTGCTCAGCGTAATTCAGCGACAATCCTTCGAACCATACCGTTTCAGGCATAGGCATACCGTTGGTCACTGGCTCGTCCTGACCCTCATACATCACGCTGAAATAGGAGAGGAGGGACTTCCAAAAGTCCTCATGGTTAGCCACGGACCAGGACCAGAGTGAATCATAATCACTTACGCCAATTTTACCCTCATCCTGAAGCCACCGCATGTATCGCGTGATATTAGATCGCTCGACGGTTTCAGGTGAAGGTGACCACAATTGCATGGCGTTGGAACTCATGTTATGTCGGGATAGCTGATAGTACTTTCAGCGTGTCTTCTTTATCGATGCGAAGTTGATCCTTCAACGCAGCCAGATCGTTAAACTTAATATCTCCACGGATAAGCTTATGCAGATAGATCGTGAGCGAATCTCCATAGATCTCCCTGTCAAAATCAAAGATATTGACTTCAATGTTGCGTTTCGTTCCATATACGGTAGGCCTATTGCCGATGTATAGCATGCCTTTGAATAGTCGATGCTCGTATTTAACCGTGGCCGCATAGATCGAATCGGCAGGAATGAGCTTGTTCGCCGTGTCGATCTCGATATTGGCCGTGGGATATCCAAGGATGCGCCCCAGCTTGTCACCCATTACCACGCGTCCCGTAATGCTGTATGGATTTCCCAGAAAATGGTTGGCAGTTTCCACATCTCCTTCTTCCAAAGCCTTACGTATCTTGGTGGAGCTAACGACGATGTGATCGATATCCTGTCTGGGTATCTCTTCAACCTCGAAGCCATACGCTGGAGCATTTCGTTTCAACTGTTCGAAGCTGCCTTCCCTGTTCTTGCCAAAATGATGATCATAACCGATCACAAGTTTTGTTGTTCCGATGGTGTCAACGAGTATCGTGGTAATGAACTGTTCCGAGGAAAGCTGGGAGAACTCTTTGGTGAACGGAATCCTGACCAGGTGCTGTACGCCGTTGGCCTTTAGCAGCTCCGCCTTCTCCTCGAAAGTATTGAGCAGCTTTAAAGTCGTGTCTTCGGGATGAAGTACAAGTCTGGGGTGAGGCCAGAAGGTAATCACGACGGTTTCGCCATTACATTTCAGGGCGACCTCCTTTAATCTTGATAGTATCTTTTGATGTCCGACGTGAACACCGTCAAATGTGCCGCTGGTGACTACGGCGCAATTCAAACGCGTAAAATCATCAATTCCATGATAGATCTTCATTCCTCTGATTAACGTCTCTTTTCCAGTTGTAAAGGTAATCAACGCATGGGATTAGCAAGCGCTATGCGATGGCTCGTCATGGTTCTACCTGGTCAAGCTCCAGGGCTTCGTCAAGCGTGTAATTACCTATGCGTGTCCTGCAAAGGGAAGCGAGATGTGCGCCAACTTGAAGTGCATTTCCGAAATCGCGGGCAACGCTACGGATATAGGTTCCTTTAGAGCAAACGATCCGGAAGCCAACTTCCGGCAGGACAATGGACGTGATCTCAAATGCCAGTATCTCTACTTCACGGGGTTTTAATTCGATGTCCTGCCCTTTCCTGGCAAACTCATAAGCTCTTTTTCCTCCAATTCTGATGGCGGAATGCATAGGGGGAAGCTGGTTAATCTTGCCAACGAAAGGCGTCGCGGCAGCTTTTATCATTTCAGGTGTGATATGAGAAAAATCCCTTTGCTCAGATACTGCTGTTTCAAGGTCATAGGACGGCGTGATTTGTCCAAGGATGAATGTGCCTGTGTACTCTTTCTCCTGTCCCATGAACTCCTCGATGCGTTTTGTCATTTTCCCTACACAGATGATAAGAAGCCCCGTAGCCAGTGGATCAAGTGTTCCGGCGTGGCCGATTTTCTTGATTTTGAGCTTGAACCTGAGTTTGTTCACAACATCAAAGGAAGTCCATGTCAATGGCTTATTGATGAGCAGTATGCGGCCCGCATCCTCTTTGGTGACATTCATCACACAATGGTAAGTCCTACGCCGAGATAGTAAAGGATCAATATGACTACGCCGATCCCAATGCGGTAGTAACCAAAAATCTTAAAGCCATGCTGCGTCAGGAAAGTAATGAACGATCGAATGGCCAGGATAGCAACAACAAACGCTACGACATTGCCGATCAACAGCAACATCATGTCATTTGATCCCAGTGTACCGCCATCAGTATAGAACTTAAGCAATTTGTAGCTGGTCGCTGCAAACATGGTAGGCACAGCGAGGAAAAATGAAAACTCGGCAGCGGTCTTTTTGTTCAGTCCTTGCGATAAGCCGCCGATGATGGTTGCCGCTGAGCGAGAAACTCCGGGAATCATGGCGATGGTTTGAAAAAAACCGATCTTCAATGCCGTGGGGTAACTTATGATCTGTTCATCAGTCGCTTCATTATTACGGAAAATGGAATCGACGAAGAGAAAGAATATCCCACCGGCGATCAGGGCGTATCCAACAACGTCAACGCGTTCCAGCAATGCATCGATGTAGTCATTGAGCAGGAAGCCGATGACAGCAGCGGGAATGAATGCCACAATTAATTTCAGATAAAAGGTCAATGTATCCTTGAACGATCCCGCAGGTATGAACCGTTTCCAGTAAAGCACGATGACAGAGAGTATGGCACCGAACTGGATCGCCACAGTGAAGAGTTTTGTAAATGGATCAGATGCTATTCCCATCAACGACGATCCTATGATCATGTGTCCTGTTGAGGACACTGGCAAAAATTCCGTTAACCCTTCAATGATGGCGAGAATAATAGCGTGAAGAATAGTCATGGCAAACGCGCTGTTGAAACCTTAAGGTAGCCGGATGATTGAGATAAGTGTTTATTTCGTGGGCTTGTGGAGTATGGCCACGATCTCGATAATGAAGCCCGCCATGACAACGATCGGCCCGAGGGTCAATCCAAGAAAACCAAAGCCATGCTGTTTGGGATCTAAAGACATGATGACAAAGCCAATCACCAGCGCAATGACACCGGCGATCATGAGTTGATAATTCTTCTTACCAAAAGGCATTTTGCTTTCCATGGGTCGTTCAATATAGTTGGTCTAATGACATTCTTAAGTATCGTCTTATCGAGAACAGCGTGCTGAGGACCGCGACCACCATGCCGATGAGCATGAGCAGTCCTAGTAAACTGACAAACTGATTCTGATTGTGCAGCAATGACAGGTCTTCGATCCACGTCTGAGCATAATGGGATAAACTCCAGAGCAAAGCAGAGGCGATCAATCCCGCCAGCAGACCATAGCCACAGGCGCGAAAAAGAAAGGGTTTGAGGATGAACCAGTTCTTAGCACCTACGAGTTGCATGCTGCGGATGAGCGATCGCTGCGAAAACAAAGCAAGACGCAGCGTATTATTGATGAGCAGCACGACAGTGAGCAGCAAGATGCTGATAAGCCCGAGCAGGATCAATCCGATCTTGGTGACATTGCTGTTCACAGATTCAATGAGGCCTTCCACGTAATACACTTGGAAAACGCCGTTCATGGCCTGAATGTCTGCCTTGATCTTTTCGATCTGTTTCAGTGAATGATAATTCGGACTGATGCCGATCAGGTAAGCATCGCGAAGCGGGTTATCGCCTATAAACTTTACAAAATCCTCGCCCGTTTCCTCGATAAATTTTTT
>Ga0193753_10001330_pt1 | contig 21346 bp, 20 predicted proteins | sample H1c2metaG_FD_144925 | JGI IMG/M metagenome (GOLD analysis project Ga0193753, IMG submission 144925) | Soil microbial communities from a riparian zone of the East river system, Colorado, United States - H1c2 | ecosystem: Environmental > Terrestrial > Soil > Riparian zone | place: USA: East...
GCCAGAAATTCGGCCAGTGACAGGATCTCGCTCGACAGCGCGACCCCCTCGGCCGGGTACTGCGCGCGCAGGGTGTAGACGCAGGCCGAGCAGTTGATGACCACGGTGCGGTACGGCTTGAGCGCCGCCGCCACCCGGGTGGCCTGCCAGCGGAACATGTCGATGAGCCCGGCGGCCAGGAGCGGGTAGCCGGCGCAGGCCTGGCCCGACGCCACCACCTTGACCTCGGTGGCCCCGGCCTGGTCGAACAGGCGCAGCGCCGCGTCGACGTCGTCGAGCCCCTTGTCGATCGCGTCGCAGCCGGGCCAGAAGCCGACCTGCGCGCTGTCGTCGAACCGCTCGGGCGCCACGTGGTCGCGCAGGAGCTCGAGCAGGCGCTGCTCGCGGCTGCGGAAGCGCTCCGGGTAGCCGGCCAGGGCAGGGTGACCGGCGCCGCGCGCGTTGGCCGCGGCCCGCCCGGCCAGCAGCACCAGGCCCGGCTCGTTGCCGTGGACGCAGTTGGTGGTGCACTGCCGGCAGCCGGTGCAGGCGTACAGCGGATCGGTGGTCTTCTCGTTCCAGGGCAGGTGGCCGCGCCGCATCTGGTTGAGCCGGTCCATCTTGGCCTGCGGCGTGTACTGCTCGCGCCCGCTGGTCTCCGACACCGGACAGGAGAAGCGGCACATCTTCGGGCAGTAGGTGCAGTTGTCGAGCTGGCGCGCGACCCCGGCTGACGCGAAGACCTCGGACATCGTCAAACTGTAACCGACTCCGTGGAGCGGGGTGCTGATCAGAGCCCCGGGTTCAGGATCCCGGCCGGATCGAGTCGCTCGCGCAGCTCGCGCGTGTAGAGCTCGAGCTCTTCGTTCTCGGTGCCGAGCAGGACCGCGCCGGCCGCCGACGCGGCCGCCTCGGCCATGCCTCGCGCGCGGACCAGCTCGTCGCCGACCAGGGCCGCGCCGCTCGGGCCGACCAGGGTGAAGAACAGGACCGCGCCGTCGGCCTCGAAGCGGGACGCGTGCGCGCGCAGCCCGACCCCCAGCCCGGCGCAGGCCACGCGCACCGCGCGGTAGACCGCCGACTGCCGCTTGGGCGACGCGGTGACCTGCAGGGCCGGCGCCGGCAGCGCGGTGCCGCGCTCCTGGCCGGTGCGCCGCTTCCACCACAGCTCGGCCAGCCGCTCGTCGAGCTCGGTCCCGCCCATCGCCGCGGCCGCGCTGGCCACCAGGTCGCGGTCGCAGGCGGCCAGGTCGGTCGGGCCGGCGGTCGCCACCACGATCACCGCCTGCTCGTCGTTCCCGGTCGGGAACACGTCGGCGCCGAGGTGGGCGTGCGCCTCGGCCGCGTCGTACACCCGCAGCGCGGCCGGGGCGGCCTCCTCGCGCAGGGCCAGGCGCACCGCGGCGAGCGCGTCGTCGAACGAGGGCAGCGCGTGCGCGGCCAGAAAACGGGCCTCGGGCCGGCGGTGCAGGCGCAGCACCGCCGCGGTCAGGAAGCCGAGCGTTCCCTCGCTGCCGCACAGCGCGCGGGCCAGGTCCGGTCCGCTGGCCCGGCGCGGCGCGACCCGCGTGTGCACCGTGCGCCCGTCGGCCAGCACCGCCGACACCCCGAGCACCGCCTCCTCGATGAAGCCGTGGCGCGGCGACGACTTCCCGGGCGTGCGGACCGAGAGCAGCCCGCCGATGGTGGAGCCGAGCACCTGGGGCGGAAAATCTCCCAGCGACAGCCCGCGCGGGGCCACGATCCGCTCGAGGGCGAGCGCGGTGAGGCCGGCCTGGACGTGGACCACCAGCGAGGTCTCGTCGAGGTGGAGGACGTGGCACATGCGCCGGCTGTCGACGAACAGGCGCGGCCGCCCGGCCAGCGCGGCGGCGTGCGGCGACGGCGCGGTCGCGCGGGTGCCGCTGCCGACCGGGACGATCGCGGCGCCGACCCGGCCGGCCAGGGTCAGGATCTCGGCCACCTCCGATGGAGAGCCGGGCTGGACCAGGTACGCGATCTCGCCGCCGGGCGAGGCGCCATCGACCGCGAAGCGGCGGGCCAGCGCCGACGGCGGCCGCCGCACGTTGAGCGGGCCGACGATCGCCTCGAGCGCTCCGCCCAGGTCTCCGCCCAGGCCAGCGGCCACCGCGCTCACCTCGCCGCCGCCTCGTCGCCGTCGGCCGCGCGCCCGGCGCCGAGCGACGCGGGGAGGCCGAGCTTGCCCGGGTTGAGGATGCCGTCTGGATCGAGGCTGGCCTTGAGCCCGCGCAGGAGCGTCATCGCCTCGCGGTGCTCGGCCGCCATCGCCGGCCCCTTCAGCAGGCCGATGCCGTGGTGGTGGCTGATGGTGCCGCCCGCCCGGCTGGCAGCGGCCAGCGCGTCGCGCCAGATCGAGTCGTAGGCGCGCTGGGCGGCCGCGACCGGCTCGGCGCGCGCGGTGAACGTGAAGTAGATCGAGCAGCCCTCGGAGTAGGCGTGGGAGAAGTGCGCCATCACCACGGCGTGCTGCGCGATCGCCTGCTTGACCGCGTGGTAGAGGTCCATGAGCCGCTCCCAGGTCGCCGCCACCTCCATGGTGTCGACGAACAGGCCGGCCCGGAACGCGGGCGACATCTTGTACGACACCGCGTAGCGGTGCTCGAACCACTCGCGGCCCGGCTCCTCGCCCTGGTCGACCGCGCCGGCCCGCTCGAGCTCGTCGAAGACCAGGCGGGCCTCGACCCCGGTGCGGATGCGCGAGCCCTCCAGCCCGATGATCATGCGGCAGCCGCGGCGCGAGACCCGCTCGGCCAGCGGCGCGGCCAGGCTGTTGAGCAGGCGCGGGCGCGACATCGCGGCGGCGATCGCGTCGCGCTTGAGCCGCGCGCCCAGCCGCCGCGCGGTGTCGCCACCGCCGAGCGTGCCGATCAGGCGCGCGATCGCGCCGGGCCCGCCGCCGTGGTCGGACGGCACCCCCTGCTCGCGCGGCGGGATGTGGGGCAGGGCGCCCTGGGCCGGGCCCGGCACCGGCGCGAGGCGGAGCCCGTCGGTGGTGACCGGACCCTCGTCGCCGCGACCGGCCGTGCGCTTGCTGCCGAACAGCGGCGCGTGGCTGATGAAGGTGTCGATCTCGTCGTAGAGCCGCACCACCGCCGGGCGCAGGCCGCGCTGCATCACCCGGCGGATCGCCTCGACCCCGTGGGCCACGCTCTCCACCTCGAACCCGCGCAGGACCCGCAGCTCCGGGGTCGGCGACAGGCGCAGGCGCGCCGACGTGATGATGCCGAGCGTCCCCTCGCTGCCGACCACCAGCTGGGTCCAGTTGGGGCCGCGCTGGGCGCGGACCGGACCGTCGGTGTGGATGACGTCGCCGCGCCCGGTCACCACGGTCAGCCCGGCCACCCGGTCCTCGATCTTGCCGTACTTGGTCGACATCTGGCCGGCCGCGCGGCACGCCAGCCACCCGCCCACCGTCGAGCAGTAGATCGACGACGGGAAGTGGCCGAGGGTGTAGCCGCGCCGGTTGAGCTCGCGCTCGAACCGCTCGCCGTTCATGCCGGCCTCGACGTCGCACGTCATCTCGTCGCGGTCGACCGAGCTGAGCTCGTTCATGCGCTTCAGGTCGACGGTGATGCCGCCCAGGATCGGCACCGCGCCGCCGCACACCCCGGAGCCGCCCCCGTACGGGACGATCGGCACGGCCATCTCGCGCGCCACCCGCACGATGGCGGCGACCTCGCGCTCGCTCTCCGGCCACACCACCACGTGCGGGCGGTCGGGCGGCAGCTGGCCCGAGCGGATGCCGATGAGCGCGCGCGGCCACATGTCGCGGCCGTAGCTGGCCAGATCCGACTCGCGCTGCGACAGCCGCCGCTCGCCGACGATCGGCACCAGGGCCCGGCGCAGCCGGTCGGCGTCTACCGCGGTGCGCGCCATGCGCGAACGTTAGGGCCCGGCTGGGCCCGGCGCAAGGCCGCGCCGCACGCGTCGTGGGCCATCCGGTGGTATGAGACGGCGATGACGAACGTGCAGATCCACACGATCGCGGTGCTCGGAGCCGGCACGATGGGGCGCGGGATCGCCCAGGTCGCGGCCCAGGCCGGGTTTCGAACCCGCCTGACCGACGCGATCCCCGCGGCGCTGGACGCGGCGATGGACAAGATCCGGACCGGCCTGGACCGGGCGGTCGACAAGGGCAAGCTCGACGACGCCACCAGGACCCGCGCCCTCGAGAACCTGACCACCGCCGGCGACGCGACCACGGCGGTCGAGGGCGCCGACCTCATGATCGAGGCGGTCCCCGAGCGCCTGGAGCTCAAGACCGAGGTGCTGAGCGAGGCCGCGCGCGCCGCGCCCGGCGCCTGGATCGCCTCGAACACCAGCTCGCTGTCGATCGCCGCCATCGCCATGGCGCTGCCCGATCCGAGCCGGGTCGTCGGCATGCACTTCTTCAACCCCGTCCCCGCCATGAAGCTGTGCGAGGTCGTCCACCACGCCAGGACCGCCCCCGAGGCGGTCGAGGTCGCCCGCACCGTGGCCGAGCGAATGGGAAAGACCGCCATCCTGGTCAAGGACGCCCCCGGCTTCGCCTCCAGCCGCCTCGGCATCGCCCTCGGCATGGAAGCGATCCGCATGGTCGAGGCCGGCGTCGCCACCCCGGCCGACATCGACACCGCCATGAAGCTCGGCTACGGCCACCCCATGGGCCCCCTCGAGCTCACCGACCTGGTCGGCCTCGACGTCCGCCTCGCGATCGCCGAGTACCTGGCCACCACCCTGGGCGAGCGCTTCCGCCCGCCGGCCCTCCTCGTGGAGAAGGTGAAGGACGGAAAGCTCGGCACCAAGTCGGGCGAGGGCTTCTACCGCTGGAAGGACGGCAAGCGGGTCGGCTGAGCTGAGCAGCCGGCGATGGTCTGGCGGCAGCCTCAGGCCGCAGCAGCGCGGGCGAACATCGCGAGGAGACGACCCCAGTCGCCTTCGGTCTCGAAGATGGCGCGCATCTCATCGCGACGGGCCCCGTAGCGGTCGAGGCGCCGATGCTCCAGCTCGACGCGTGTCGTGTCCTTGCCGTCGGCAATGAAACGCACCTCGATTTCCGTATTCAGAGCTGGGTCATACTGCCAGTCTGCGCTGATGTCCCACGAGAGCACGAGGAGCGAGTGGGGCTCCCAGGTGAGGACGCGCCCCCAGTCACACGTGGTTCCATCGTCACCGCGCTCGTACCAGCGGCCGCCGACGCGGGGCTCGATCACCGCGTCGACCGCGCTGGCCTTGCCGATCTTGTAGTTTGCCAGCGGCCACCACGTGCCCATCTTTTCGGTGAACACTCGCCACGCGACGGCCTGGGGGGCCTGGACGATCACGACCTTGCGCACGCTGTTCGGATCAGCAACGGCGGACATCTTCTGCTCCGTCATGGTTTCCTCTCCTTGATGGCCTCTCGCTCGGCAGCCCGCTTGAACGCCGTGAGCGCGTCGTCCCAGAATCCATCGAGCCAGTCGCGAACAGCGTTGATGCCTCGCGTATCGACCGCATAGAGGCGTCGCGAACCTTCGGCGCGATCCGTGACCAGGTGTGCGGCCTTGAGCACCCTCAGGTGCTGGGAGACGGCCGGGCGGCTCACGTCCATCCCATTTGCGATGTCGCCCACCGAGCGCGGGCCAGCCCGCAGGCGCTTGAGCACCGTACGTCGGGTCGGGTCGCCGAGCGCATCCAGCACTCGATCGGCGTAAGTCACCACTTACGGTAAGCTGCCACTAACGCGATCCGCGGTCAAGCAGCTTCACACCAGATTGCGAATCCGCGCACGGACCGTCCGGGTCGTGACCACGTCTCGAGGTCCGCGCCGGTCGGCCACTCGCCGTGCCACACTCGCGGCATGACCGTCCAGCCTTCCATCCCTCCGATCGTCGACGAAGCGTGGGTGCGGGCCGCGCAGACCGCCGGGCAGGGACGCGGCGCCGACCTCGTCCTGGCCGATGTGCGGCGGTACTTCGATGGTCGCGATGGGCGCGCCGCGTTCGAGGAGCGGCACATCGCGGGCGCGGTCTGGGTCGATCTGGAGACCGATCTGGCCGACCTCCAGCAGCCGGCCACGGCGGGGCGGCATCCGCTGCCGGGTCCGGACGCGTTCGCTCGGGCGATGGGCGCGCTCGGGATCGGCGACGACACGACCGTGGTCGCGTACGACGACACCGGGGGGATGACGGCCGGGCGGATGGTCGTGATGCTTCGTGTGCTGGGGCACAGGGCCGCGCTGCTCGACGGGGGGCTGCGTGGCTGGACGGGGTCGACCGAGAGTGGGCCGGCGCGGCGGCCGGCGCCTCGGAGCTTCACGCCGCGGCCTTGGCCGCCGGAAGTGCTGGTCGGCGCCGACGAGGTCGGCCGCGCGATCGCCGGCGGTGGGGTGGTGCTCGATGCTCGCTCGGCCGAGCGGTTCCGCGGCGAGCCGTCTGCGCTCGACTCGCGGCCGGGCCACATCCCGGGGGCTCGCAGCGCGCCGTGGGGCGCGGTGCTGGATTCATCGACCGGGCGGTTCCGCAGCGCGGAGCTTCTGGCGCAGCACTACCGCTCGCTCGGGGTCGAGTCGGCCGACGACGTCATCGCGTACTGCGGCAGCGGGGTCAGCGCGTGCGTCAACATGCTCGCGATGGAGCACGCCGGGCTGGGGACCCCGCGCCTGTACGTGCCCAGCTGGTCGGGCTGGTCGGCCGATCCCGATCGGCCGGGCGAGCTCGGCTGACTCGATCGGGCGGCCGCGCGGCCGCCCGATCGCTGTCTCGACCGCGAGATCGGTTACCGAGGGACCGCGACGTCGCCGGTGGCGACGCCGATGCCGCGTCCGGCGAGGACGGTCGCGACGTCGTCGTAGCCGGGGAGCTGGCGCTGCTGGTGGAAGTCGTAGACCAGGCCGCGGCCCGAGTCGCTGACCGTCATCGGTCCGGCGTAGCCGGGCAGGCCGCCCGGCGAGCCCCAGGCGCCGATGAAGGCGGCGTTGTTGTTCTTGCAGCCGCCCGAGCACGTGGTCAGCGGATCGGAGTTGTCGGGGCGGCCGTGGTCCGAGACCTCGGTCTGGCGGTGGAAGTCGATGTCGATCTCGCCGACGGTCGAGCCCTCGTTCCACTGCGGCTGCAGGCAGAGATCCCTGCCGCTCTCCTCGAACAGACTCTTGAACGCGTGATCCATGTTCGGGTGCGCGAGCGTCGGATCGAAGGGCCCGCCCTGGGTGAAGCCGATCGTCGGCGAGAAGCTCCCGTTGTCGGCGTTGCGATAGCGGATGTGGCCGTTGAACTGCGCGTTCGCGATCATCCCGTGGCCCTCGGCGCTGTAGTGGAAGAACACGCGATACGAGTCGGTGCCGCCGCCGTTGAAGCCGAGCGAGACCATGAACTTGGTCTGATCGATCATGTCCCAGAGCGTGCGGACGTTGCCGAGGACCTCGACCTCGGTGTTCTGCAGCATGTGGATGAGGTAGGCGGAGACCGCCTCGCCATCGCCGCCGATCCGCGCCATCTGCGACAGATCCATCGGAGCGGGCGGCGGCTCGTCCACGATGCCGCCACCGCAGTCGCCACCGCCGCGCGCGGTGAAGACACGAGTGTTGCCGCTGCAGATGAACCAGTCGCCCTCGATGACGTGCGCGGAACAGGATGAGCCCTGGCCGCCGGTCCCCGACGCCCAGACGGCGCCGTCCGCGCCGTACACGACCGCATTGCAGTCGCCCTGCATGGCGAAGCTGTCAGGGGCCGCGCCGAGCCCCGCGCTCGTCGCCCAGATCGCACCACCGCCCTGATAGAGGACGAGGTTGTTGTCGTCCTGATAGACGAGCGCGGTACTTCCCGACCCGATCGACTCGCCGGGGGAGAGGGCCTCGCCAGCTTCGAGGCGATCCGCGGAGAGCGCGTCGGTCGAGGTCAGCGATGGTTCGTCGAGCGAGGTGCAGCCTGAGAGCGAAGCTCCGATGGTGAGGAGCAACGTGAGATGACGCATGGCGGGACTCCTTTTTGAGAACCGCGACCTTAGTGATCGCCTCGGCTGCGTCGACTTAAGAGCGCTTAATGTGGCTCGAGAGATCGAGCACCGACGATGACTCAATCGAGGTAGCCCCAGCGATTCTCCTCGAAGACGTAGTAGGGGCGGCCGAACGGAGCGACCGCGGTCCAGCCGAGGACGTGTCGCCCGCCGGACGCATCGTAGGTGAAGCCCATCGGGTCGCCGTACCTTGCGCGAGGGAGCTCCGGCAGGTAGGTCGGGACGAGCTCTTCGAGGCGGTCGGGATACGCCCCGCGCTCGCCGTGGTAGGCGCGCACGGCGTCGATGATGCGGGTCGCCTCCGCGCGGACGCGCTCGTCCTCGCGCGCGTTGCCGCGGATGAACATGGCGACCACAGCGCCGATCCCCACGACCGCGGCGCCCACGACGCCGATGATCACCGCGATGGGCTGCGCGCAGGCTCGTGTCACCGCGTGTGAACGCGGCACCGGCGGGCAACATTCCCTGCGATGGGCCGGCCGGGCGGCCCGCCGACCAGGTCAGTCGTCGGGGGACTCCAGGCGTTCGATGTCGGCCAGGTCTTGAAGTCGGTGGCCAGGTCCTCGGCGGTGAGATCGTCGAGCGGCGCCCCGAAGGCCGCGAGCGCGCGCATGGCGCGTCCGGTTCTCGGGGGTGGCCCGGATGAAGACGTCGAGGGCCTTGGTGGCGCGCACGTGCCCGTGGGCGGCGAGGGCGTGGGCGCCGACGATCAGGAGCTCGACGTCATGGTCGTCGAACGACTGCAACAGATCGACGAAGTCTCGGTTCGCTGTCATCGTCACGACCCCAGGCGAGGCACTGGCGGGTGAGCTGCCAGACGGCGTCGATGCGCTCTTCCATGGTCGTCGGACCAAAAGGCGTCGCGCCGGTTCGGTCGACCCGGACGACCTTCGGCGTGCGCTCACGTGCCGTCGGCATTCGAGCGATCGTACCACGCGCTCGATCGGGTCCTTGAGCTCGCGGCCGGGCCGCTGGCTGCCGGATCAGGAGTTGGGGCGGTGGCTTCGCAGCGGCCGGGTGCGGCCGCGCTTGCTGCCGCGGGACTTCTTCGCGTGCGGCTTCTTCGCCCTGGCCGGCGCCCTGGTCACCTGATCGGCGCCGTCGGTGGCGTCGGTCGCGGCGGGGTCGGTGCCGTCGAGGAGGCGCTCGAAGGAGGCGACCAGCGGGGCCTGCGCGGCGAGGAGGCCGAGGATCTCGACCGGTGCGACCGGGCGGCCGTTCTCTCGCACCTCGAAGTGGAGGTGGGGGCCGGTGGAGCGGCCGGACGAGCCGACCTTGCCGACCAGCTCGCCGGGGGCCACGAACTGGCCCTCCTGCACGCTGATCTTCTGCAGGTGGGCGTAGCGCGTCTCGACGCCGCCGCCGTGATCGACGTACACGACGCGGCCGTAGCCGCGCATGCGCTCGGCCCTCGCCACCATGCCGGGGCCGGCCGCGTGGACCGGCACGCCGCGCTCGGCGCGGAGGTCGACCCCGTTGTGCTTCTTGTGGCGCCGCCGCGCGAACGGATCGCGTCGCACGCCGTAGCCGGAGCTGATGTCGCCGGCGACCGGGCGCTGCTCGAGCACCGACGGCTCCGGAGTCAGGGCGGCGGTGATCGCGGCGCCCGGGTTCGCGCTGGCCAGCGCGCCGGTCACCGCCAGCGCGCGCCGCGCGACATCATAGGAGGCCGCGCTCATCCCGCTGCGGAGCTGCCAGTCGGCCAGGGCTCGGTAGAACACCCACATCTCCCGCACGCGCTCGCCCAGCGGGGCGCCGTCGCTGACCGGCGCGGCCGGCTTCGCCGCCGCGGGGTGGGCACCGCGCTTTCGGTGCCGCTCGGCGGTCGCGGTGCCGATCAGCACCGCGCATGCGAGGACCGTCGTTACGGCTCCTACCCAGATGCGTCGCGTCCGATGCATGCGGACTGGCATCCTGACCTCGCGGGTGTGAGCCGGTCAAGTGCGCAGTCGCGAGCGTCATTCGTTTTGGAAGAGGTTGTGCCGGCGCCGACGACGATGTGCGACGGATGCGCATTCGTGTTTGCAGCGGCGACCGCGGCTTCACCCGTCGCGAGATGCGCATGCGGTAGGATGCGCGACATGTCGGAGCCGGGTCGTGGAGTGCAATGGACCGGCGCGATCGCGGGCGCCGTCGCTGCCGTGCTGATCGCGCTGGGCACGATCTCGCCGAGCTGGTGGAGCGGCGACAAGGGCGCGCTCGGGATGGGCGTCGGCCTGCGTGAGGTCGAGCTGTGCGCGTCGCTGTCGTGCGCGTCGCGCGGCCTCGACGGGCTCGGCAGCGGATCGGCCGCGTGGCCGAAGCTGGGCGCGATCGGCTTCCCGATGGGCTGCGTGGCCAGCCTCTTCCTCCTCGTCGCGGCGGCCGGCGCGCTGGTCGCGCAGAAGAGCCGGTGGACGGCGCGGTTCGGGCGGGCCGCCTCCGCGCTGTCACTGTTCGCGCTGGTGGTCGGGGCCGGCTTCGCATGGACGTATCCCGGCTTCGACGGGCTCGGGGCCGGGTGGGGCCTGGCCGCCTACCTCGGCGGCGCGGCGATCGGCGTCGGCGCCGGCAGCCTGCTCATCGCCGGCGGCGCGTCGCGCCCGGCGTCCTGACCTTGCGCGGGCGCGGGCTCTTGCCCTTGTCACCGTCGGTGGCGGGCACCTCGGGCGGGGCCGCGCCGCTCGCCGCGGCGCCGACGCCGAGCTTGTCCCACGACACGATCGCGCTCCGTCGCGTCTCCGGCTGACAGGTCGGGCAGAAGTAGGCGTCGTGGCCGTGCACCCCGGCGGTGCGGATCGGCGTGCCGCAGCGCGGGCAGGGCTGGCGGTGCCGCCCGCGCACGCTCAGGAAGTCGCGCAGCTTGACGTCGATGGCCGGCTGGCGCGCGGCGATCTCCGCGTTGGCGCGCGCGAGCACATCGGTGATGGCGCGGTGCAGCTCGGCCACCTCGTCGGCGCCGAGCGCCTTCACGAAGCTCTTGGGGTGGACCCGGGCCGCGAACAGCGCCTCGTCGGCGTACGCGTTGCCGAGCGCGTCGAGCGCGCTCTTGTCCATGAGGAAGACCTTGGCCTGATCGCGCCGCGCGCGGGCCAGCGCGCGGAAGCGCTCGAGGGTGAACGCGTCCGGATCGAGCACGTCGACGCCGATCGTCGCGAGGCCGGGCACCAGCGCCCGCTCGCCGTGCGGAATGACGTACACCTTGCCCATCTGCACGTCGTCGCGGTAGCGGAGCTCGCGCCCGTCGTCGAGGACCAGCGCGACCGCGAGATCGCCGGGCGCGCGCTCCTCGGCCGCGTGCAGCGCGAAGCGGCCGGCCAGCATCGGCGCGACCACCAGATCGGCCGGGGCCCCGCCGTCGCCGCCGTCGAGCTCGAACACGGCGAAGTGGGCCCGACGGTACGCGTCTCCGAAGTGCCGGCCGACCAGCAGGTCCGACGGTGATCCGGGCAGCGCCAGCCGCAGCACCACCGGCTTCTTCACTCGCACCGCGACGATGCGCCGGCCCCGCAGCTCGCGCTGGAGGATGGGCACCGCGTAGTCGAGGTCGGGCCGCTCAGCCATCTCGCCCCGAGGATGATAAGGTGCGGTCGATGGCGCGCAAGCAGGACGCACTCGAGTACCACAAGGCAGGTAGGCCCGGAAAACTGGAGGTTGTGCCGACCAAGCCGCTCGCCACCCAGCGCGATCTGTCGCTGGCCTACACCCCGGGTGTAGCGATCCCGTGCCTGGAGATCGCGGCCGACGAGGAGAAGGCCTGGGACTACACCGCGCGCGGCAACCTGGTCGCGGTCATCACCAACGGCACCGCGGTGCTCGGGCTGGGCGCGATCGGGCCGCTGGCCGGCAAGCCGGTGATGGAGGGCAAGGCCTGCCTGTTCAAGAAGTTCGCCGACATCGATGTGTTCGATCTCGAGCTCGACTGCACCGACGTGGATCGCTTCGTCGACGTGGTCGCCGCGCTCGAGCCGACCTTCGGCGGCATCAACCTCGAGGACGTCAAGGCGCCCGAGTGTTTCGAGATCGAGGAGAGGCTGCGCAAGCGCCTGCGCATCCCGGTCTTCCACGACGACCAGCACGGCACCGCGATCATCTCCGGCGCCGCGCTCCTCAACGCGTGCGAGGTCGCGGGCAAGAAGCTCGACCAGATCAGGGTGGTCGTTTCCGGCGCCGGCGCCTCCGCCATCGCGTGCGTCAACTTCTTCGTCCAGCTCGGCCTCGATGCGCGCCGCGTGCTGCTGGTCGACTCCAAGGGGGTCGTGCACGAGGGGCGCACCGACCTCAACCCGCACAAGGCGCGCTACGCCGGCCCCGACACCGGTGCTCGATCGCTGGCCGACGCGATGCGCGGCGCGGACATGTTCCTCGGCCTGTCGGTCGGCGGGGTGGTCTCGGCCGCGATGGTGAAGAGCATGGCCGACCGGCCGATCATCTTTGCCATGGCCAACCCGGATCCGGAGATCAGCTACCCGGACGCGCTGGCCGCGCGGCCCGACGCGGTGGTCGCGACCGGCCGCTCCGACTACCCGAACCAGGTCAACAACGTGCTCGGGTTCCCGTTCATCTTCCGCGGCGCGCTCGACGTGCGCGCGACGACCATCAGCGAGGCGATGAAGGTGGCCGCGGCCCGCGCCCTGGCCGCGCTCGCCCACGAGCCGGTCTCGGACCGGGTGCTGCAGGCCTACGGCGGCCGCACGCTCAAGTTCGGGCCGGACTACCTCATCCCCAAGCCGTTCGACGAGCGCGTGCTGTGGTGGGTGGCGCCGGCGGTGGCCGAGGCGGCCATCGAGAGCGGCGTGGCCCGCACCCAGATCGACATCGAGGCCTACCGCGAGCGGCTGCGCCGCAAGTCGGGCGACGCGGCGTACACGATCACGCGCGGGATGGTGACCTCGGCCAAGCGCGACCCGCGCCGCATCGTCTTTCCGGAGGCCTCGAACCCGAAGCTCCTGCGCGCGCTCCAGATCATCGTCGACGAGGGGATCGCGCGGCCGATCCTGCTCGGCCGGCGCGACGAGATCGCCAAGGAGTGCGAGCGCCAGGACCTCGACCTCGTCGAGCGCGGGGTCGAGATCATCAGCCCGCGCGAGTCGGACCAGTTCGCGACCTACGCCAAGCAGCTCCACGGCCTCCGCCAGCGCAAGGGGGTCACCCTGGCGATGGCCCGCACGCTCCTCCGCAAGACCAACTACTTCGGCATGATGATGGTGCGGAATGGCCACGCCGACGGGCTGGTCAGCGGCCTGAAGCTCGCCTACCCGGAGACGATCCGCCCGGCCCTGCAGATCCTCGGGTTGCGCGCCGGGGCGAAGGTCGCGACCGGCATGTACATGATGGTGCTGAAGGACCGCGTGGTCTTCTTCGCCGACGCCAGCATCAACATCGAGCCGACCGCCGAGATCCTGGCCGACATCGCGGTGCAGGTGTCCGACGCGGTGCGCGACATGGGCGTGGAGCCGCGCGTCGCGATGGTCTCGTTCTCCAACTTCGGATCGGTCGACCACCCCCAGGCCCGCCTGGTCCAGAGCGCGCTCGCGACGGTGCGCGAGCGGCGCCCGGAGCTGGAGGTGGACGGCGAGATGCAGGCCGACGTGGCGCTCAGCAAGCCGATGATGGACTCGATGTTCCCGTTCTGCCGCCTGAGCGACGCCGCCAACGTGCTGGTGTTCCCGCAGCTCATCGCCGGGAACGCGGCCTACAAGGTCCTCCAGGCGCTCGGCGGGGCCAGCGCGGTGGGGCCGATCCTGCTCGGCCTGGCCCGCCCGGTGTCGGTGCTGCAGCCACAGGCCCCGGTCAGCGACATCGTCAACATGACCGCGTTCACGGTCCTGACCGCGCAGCAGCTCGAGCGGGAGCGCGCGTAGCGCGAGCGAGGGAGAAGAGTCATGGAAGCAGCGACGACCACCTACGGCGGCAGCGGCAACGGCAGGGCGCCGGCCGCGATCGACAGCCTCAACCCGGCCACCGGCGAGGTGCTCGGCTCGGTGCCGATCGCCGGTCCCGACGAGGTGGCGGCGGCGGTGGCGCGCGCGCGGCGGGCCGCGTCCGCGTGGGCCGAGCTGGGCAGCGCGCGGCGGCGGGCCGAGCTGGCCAGCTTCCGCCGCGCGCTGGCCGGGCGGGCCGACGACCTGGCCGACCTCATCCACCGCGAGAACGGCAAGCCGCGGGTGGACGCCATCCTCGAGGTCATGATGGCGCTCACCCACCTCCATCACGCGGGAGAGCGGGCCGACAAGGCGCTCCGGTCGGAGAAGGTGCCGGCCGGGCTCATGGCCAACTTCCGCTGCACCATCAGCTACCACCCGCTCGGCGTGGTCGCGGTGATCGGGCCGTGGAACTACCCGATGTTCACGCCGATGGGATCGATCGCGTACGCGCTGGCGGCCGGCAACGCGGTCGTGTTCAAGCCGTCGGAGCTGACCCCGCTGGTCGGCCAGCTGCTCGGCGAGATCGCCCGCCAGTCGCTCTCGGTGCCCGACCTGTTCCAGGTGGTGACCGGAGACGGGCGCACCGGCGCGGCCCTGGCCGGCGCCGAGGTCGACAAGATCGCGTTCACCGGCTCCGCGGCGACCGGCAAGCGCGTGATGGTGGCGGCGGCCGAGCGGCTGACGCCGGTCCTGCTCGAGCTGGGCGGCAAGGACCCGATGGTGGTGACCGAGGACGCCGATCTCGACAAGGCGGCCGAGGCGGCGGTGTGGGGCGCGATGTCGAACGCGGGCCAGGCCTGCGTGTCGATCGAGCGCTGCTACGTGGTCGGCGCCGCTTACGAGCCGTTCGTGGAGAAGGCGGTGGCCGAGGCCCGCCAGGTCCGCTGGGGGGCCGACGACGAGGCGCACATCGGCGCGATCACCATGCCGCGCCAGGTCGACGTCATCCGCGATCACCTGGAGGACGCGATCGCGCGCGGGGCCAAGGTCCTCATCGGAGGGCCGGCCGAGATCCGCGGCCACTTCGTGCCGCCGACGGTGCTGGTCGACGTCACCCCCGAGATGAAGATCATGCGCGAGGAGACGTTCGGCCCGATCCTGCCGATCGCCAAGGTGGCCAGCGCCGACGAGGCGGTGGCCCAGGCCAACGCGACCCGCTACGGGCTCGGCTCGTCGGTGTTCGGCAAGGCCCAGGTCCGCGAGCTGGCCGACCGCGTGCGCGCCGGCATGACCTCGATCAACTCGGTGCTGGCGTTCGCCGGCGTCCCCTCGCTGCCATTCGGCGGCGTCGGCGACTCCGGCTTCGGCCGCATCCACGGCGACGAGGGGCTGCGCGAGTTCACCCGGGTCAAGGCCACCGCCGAGGAGCGCTTCTCCCTGCCGATCGCCCTGCTCAGCTTCCGCCTGCCCCGGAACACCTACGAGCGCGTGCGCGGCCTCATCCACCACCTCCACGGCGGAGGCCTGGTCGACCGGGTGCGCGACAAGCTGCACCTCTGATCGAGGCCGATCACGCTACTTGCGGTGGCCCCAGCGGTAGCCGCTGCCGCGCACGGTGATGATGTGGCTCGGGTTTTCCGGGTCGCCCTCGAGCTTGCTGCGCAGCTGGGCGACGAAGTTGTCGACGGTGCGGGGTGAGCCGCCGCGCACGCCCCACACCTCGCGCAGGAGGCGATCGCGTGACAGCACCTCGGTCGGGTTGCGGATGAGGTAGGCGAGCAGCTCGAACTCGAGGTGGGTGAGGCGCACCTCGGTGCCGGCGCGGTGGACCGTGCGGGTCGCGAGATCGATCGCGACGTCGCCGAAGGAGAGCGGGCGATCCAGGGTGATCCCCTCGGGCGGGGTGGGCGCGGCGGGGGGCTGGCCCGGCGCGGCGCGCGAGCGGCGCAGGACCGCCGCCACTCGCGCCATCAGCTCGGCCAGGGCAAACGGCTTGGTCACGTAGTCGTCGGCGCCGAGGCGGAGCGCGGCCACCTTGTCGTACTCGCCCTCGCGCGCCGACAGCACGATGATCGGCGTGCGGTCGCCGCGGCCGCGCAGATCGCCGAGGATGTCGAGGCCGTCGCGCTTGGGCAGCGAGAGGTCGAGCAGGATGAGGACCGGGCGGCGCTCGCCGACCGCCGCCACCACCTTGTCGCCGTCGCTCACCACCGACGGCTTGTAGCCCTCGAGGCGGAGGTTGAGGGCCAGGCCGGTGGCGATGGCGTCGTCGTCCTCCACGATGAGGATCTCTTCGACCGACGCGGCCGTCGCCTCGTCCCACATCACGCGGCGCGGGCCTCCGTGGTCGCGCGCACCCGCGGCAGCCGGATGCGGAACTCCGAGCCCTCGCCCGGGCGCGAGCGCAGGTCGATGCGCCCGTTGTGGGCGCGGACCACCGCCCTGACGATGGCCAGGCCGAGCCCGCTGCCGCGCCGGCCGCTGCGCTCGGCCGCCTGCCCGCGCTCGAAGTGGCCGAAGATGCGCTTCTGATCGTCGCGCTCGATGCCGGGGCCGTTGTCGGACACCGCCACCTCGACGTGGCGGTCGGTGGCGTGGGCGTGCAGCTGGATCCGCCGGCGGTCCTCCGGCGTGTACTTCCAGGCGTTGATGAGCAGGTTGGAGATCGCCTGGGTCAGCGCCTCGCGGTCGCCGCTGACCGTCAGCTCGGCGGGGCAGACGACGTCGACGTTGACCTCCGTCCGCGAGGTGAGGGTGGCGGCGTCGAACGCGGCCAGCGCGTCGCGGATGACGTCGCTCATCTCGACCGGGGCGCTGCGGAACCGCTGCCGGCGCGACTGCAGGCGCGAGAGCTGGAGCAGCCGCTCGAGCAGCTGGTCGAGGCGGCGCATCTCCTGGTCGAGGAGGTCGAGGCACTGGCGCTTCTCGGCCGGGTTGGTCAGCCGCTCGTCGCGCAGCGTGTCCAGGAACATGAGGATCGAGGTCAGCGGGGTCCTCAGCTCGTGCGACACCAGCGACAGGAAGTCGTGCTGGAAGCGGGCGACCTGCTCACCGCGGCTGACGAAGATCGTCGCCAGGATGTACCCGGTCAGCGACGTGGTGCAGAGGGCCAGCAGGAGGACGCCGATCACCAGCGCGGCGGTGCCGCGGCCGAGCGCCAGGAGCACGATGCCGCCCGCGATCATCATCACGGTCGGCGCCAGCATCGCGAGGATCAGCGTGAGCTGGGCTCGCCGGAGCTGGACGGCGGCTGGAGGAGTGAACCTTCTCAACCCCTGGATTGTAGCGCGCGCGCCCCCCATGAGGCCGCCACCTGAGGCTGGTGGCTCATGCGGCGCGCTGGATCTCGGCGCCCGGCGGGCCTTCGCCGGCGTCCAGCTCGTCCACGACGATTCGTGCCGGGGCCGGCTCGCCGCGAACCACGTGCACCGGGGGGACCCGGAGGTCCCACACCAGCCCGAACCAGCCGAGCATGCGGAGCACGTAGTAGGTCATGTCGATCTCGTACCAGCGCCAGCCCTGGTTGGCCGAGGTCATGTAGTGGTGGTGGTTGTTGTGCCAGCCCTCGCCGCAGGTGAGGAGGGCGAGCAGGAAGCTGTTGCGCGACTCGTCGGAGGTGGGGTAGCGGCGACGGCCGATGAGGTGGGACAGCGAGTTGATCGAGAAGGACCCGTGCCAGGTCATGACCGTGCCGACGAAGAAGCCCCACAGGACGGCGTGCCAGCCGCCGGCCAGGAACAGGATGGCGGGGACCGCGAGGGTCGGGACCACCCAGTTGCGGTCGATCCAGCGCAGCTCGGGGTAGCGAGTCAGGTCCTTCACCCGGTCCAGGTCCGGCTCGTCGAAGGCAGGGTCGCAGCCGACGATCCAGCCGACGTGCGACCACCAGCCGCCGTCCAGCTTGACCGAGTGGATGTCGCCCTCGTGATCCGAGTACTTGTGGTGACGCCGGTGATGACCGGCCCACCACAGGATCCCCTTCTGGGCGGTGCTCGAGCAGGCCAGGGCGAGGAGGAACTGGAACGGGCGCGAGGTCTTGAAGCTGCGGTGCGAGAAGTAGCGATGGTAGCCGGCGGTGACGAAGAACATCCGCACCCAGTAGAGTCCCACTGCCAGGGCGAAGCCGGACCAGGACCAGCCGGAGGCGATGACGCCGATGATCGCGGTCAGGTGAACGGCCCAGAACGGCCAGCTCTTGGGCTGAAAGGATCGGCGGAAGCGAGCGCCTCGCGAGACGGCCTGGACCATGCAGGAAGGCTAGGCGTTGCGGGCGTCGGGCGGCGTCATGCCACGGTCATGATCCCGTCATATCCAGGTGGCGCGACGGGGCGACGCGGCGGGTAGAATCCACGCGCCCGAGATTCTGCACGTCCACCCACCCTCGGGGTGCGAGGAGGAGACTCATGAAGTACCGCCAGCTCGGCCGGTCAGGAGTGCGCGTGTCGGAGCTCTGCCTGGGGGCGATGACCTTCGGCGAGGCCGACCAGGGCTCGATGATGCACAAGGTCGGCGCCGACGAGACCACCGCGTTCGCGATGATGGATCGCGCCCTCGACGGCGGGATCAACTTCTTCGACACCGCCGACGTGTACGGCCAGGACGGCCTGAGCGAGCGCGTCATCGGCAGCTGGTTCGAGAAGAGCCGCCGCCGCGACGAGGTGGTCCTGGCCAGCAAGTTCCGCTTCACCATGGGGGATGGGCCGAACAAGGCCGGCGGCTCGCGCTACCGGATCGTGCGCTGCTGCGAGGACAGCCTGCGCCGGCTCAAGACCGACCGCATCGACCTGTACCAGATCCACTGCCAGGACATGACCACGCCGGAGGAGGAGACGCTGCGCGCGCTCGACGACCTGGTCCGGCAGGGCAAGGTGCTGTACGTCGGCGCGTCGAACTACGCGGCCTACCGGCTGACCGACAGCCTGTGGCGCAGCCAGACCGGCGGGCTGGAGTCGTTCGTGTCGCTGCAGGCGCAGTACAGCCTGGTGGTGCGCGACCTCGAGCGCGAGCACGTGCCGCTCTGCCGCGAGCGCGGGGTCGGGATCCTGCCCTGGTCGCCCCTGGCGGGCGGCTTCCTCAGCGGCAAGTACCGGAAGGACGCGCAGCCGCCGGCCGGCAGCCGGCTGGACAAGTGGCGCGAGCGGCTGGCCCGCTTCGACACGCCGCGCCACTGGCGCATCCTCGACGCGGTGCGCTCGGTTGGCGAGGAGCTGGGCGCGAGCGCGTCGGCGGTGTCGCTGGCCTGGCTGCTGGCCAGGCCCACGGTCACGTCGGTGATCTTCGGCGCCCGCTCGGTGGACCAGGTCGAGGACAACCTCAAGGCGGTCGACGTGTCGCTGTCGGCGGAGCAGGTGGCGCGCCTCGACGAGGCGTCGTCGTTCGCGCTCGGCTACCCGTACGAGTTCATCGCCCAGGTATCGGGCGGTCGCTGGTAGAGTCGGCGATGTGCGCCGGCTCTACCTCGGTGTGCTGCTGTGCGGCGCGGCGCTGTGCGCCGACGGAGCGCGGCGCGGGGCATGGGCCGGCGGGGCGCGCGGGCTGGAGCTGAGGCTCCGCGCGCCGGCCGGCTGTCCCTCGGTGGCCGCGCTCCAGGCGCTGGTCGCCGAGCACCTCGGTGACGACGCGCCGGCGCCGGCCCTGCGGATCGAGGTGGCGGTGCGGCGCGACCGGTCGCGCTGGCTGGCCCGGCTCGAGGTGCGCGGCGACGGTGGCGGGCGCCGAGACCTCGAGGGCGCGACCTGCCGCGAGGTCATCGACGCGGCGGCGCTGGTGATCGCGCTGGCGGTGGAGGGCGACGGCCACGTGGTCGGCGGCGAGCCGCTGGCGATGGTCCTCGAGGGCGAGCCGGAGGTCGGCGGGCGCAGGGAGGGAGTGGGCGGCGCGGGCGGCGCGGCTGTTGGTGGAGAGGGCAGGGACGGCGCGCGGGTCGGTGGGGCGGCGCGGGTCGGCGGGGCGGCGCGGGTCGGCGGAACGGCGCGGGTCGGCTCGCGGGCGCCGACCTCGGCGCGTCGGCCTGGCGGGTCGACGCGCGCGGCCGGACCCTCGATCGAGCCGGAGCCGGAACCGGACGGCGCGGGCATGGCCTCACCGGAGGCGGCGGCGAATCGCGGGCGCCCCGCCGAGGCGGCGCCCGACTACGACTTCGATCGCGATCCGGGAGCCGGCGACCGCGGCGCGGGCAGGGCAGCGAAGCGCACGCGCGTGGCGCTGCGGGCGGGCGGCGCGGGCGAGAGCGGCACGTTGCCGCGGGCCGCGGCCGGGGTCGAGGCCGCGCTGTCGGTCTGGCGCTCGCGGTACGGGCTGGAGCTTTCGGGCGCGTACTGGCCGGAGCGAGCGGCGCGCCCCGACGGTGGCGGGCCGGGCGCGCTGGTCGGCCTGTGGACTTCGGGCGCGCGAGGCTGCCGCGCGGTCTCGCTGGCGGCGGTGTGCGCCGGCGGCGAGCTGGGCCGGATGACCGGGCGCGGCATGGACCTCCCCGACCAGCGAGTGGGGAGCGCGTGGTGGGGTGCGCTGTCGGGGTCGGTGTGGGTGCGGCGATCCGTCGGGCGCGCCGCCATCTACGCGGGGATCGAGGGGCTGGTACCGGTCACGCGCCCGCGCTTCCAGCTCGACGACGACACACTGCTCTACCGTCCCGCCGCGCTGGCCGCGCGCGCGATGCTGGGCGTGGAGCTGATGCTTCGCTGACGGATCCGGCCAGGGCCGGACACGAACCTGAGATGGCCGCCACCCCCGAGCGCAGCGCCGGTCGCGATGGGCCGCTCGACTTCGCGGCGATCTACGACCAGAACGCGCCGTTCGTGTGGCGCTGCCTGCAGTACTTCGGCGTCGCGGCGTCCGCCCTCGACGACGCGATGCAGGACGTCTTCCTGGTGGTTCACCGGCGGCTGGGCGAGTTCGAGGGGCGATCGGCGGTGCGGACCTGGCTGTACGCGATCGCGCGCCGCGTGGCCCACAACCACCGGCGCGGGGTCACCCGGCGCGGGCAGCTCGAGCCGATCTCGGACGAGCTGGGCGATCCCGCGCCGCTCGGCCCGCGCGATCTGGTCGAGCGAGCCGAGGCCGGGCGCCTCCTGGTCCAGCTGCTCGGCCGGCTGGACGACGACAAGCGCGAGGTGTTCGTCCTCGTCGAGGTGGAGCAGATGTCGGCGCCCGAGGTGGCCGAGATGTGCGGCCTCAACCTCAACACCGTCTACTCGCGCCTCCGCGCCGCCCGGCTCGCCTTCGAGCGAGAGCTGGCCGCCGCGCGCGCCCGCGACCCGGAGGGGAGCCGATGACCCCGCCGCTCACCCCCAAGGCGCGAGCCCTGGTCGCCGCCGGCCGCGCCGAGCTCGATCCCGGCGCCGACGATCTCGATCGGATCCGCGGCCGCCTCTTCCTGGCCATCGGCGCAGCCGGCGGCGTGGCGGTAGGCGCCGGCGCGGCCGCGGCAGCGCCGGCCGCGAGCGGAGGCGCGGGGGTCGTCGGCGCGAGCGGCGCGAGTGGAGGCGCGGGCGTGGTCGGCGCGAGCGGAGGCGCGGGCGTCGTGGGCG
>Ga0193753_10001331_pt1 | contig 21344 bp, 20 predicted proteins | sample H1c2metaG_FD_144925 | JGI IMG/M metagenome (GOLD analysis project Ga0193753, IMG submission 144925) | Soil microbial communities from a riparian zone of the East river system, Colorado, United States - H1c2 | ecosystem: Environmental > Terrestrial > Soil > Riparian zone | place: USA: East...
GAAGAGACGCTCTACACCAACGCCTTCGGCAACAAGGTCGCCGATGGGACGTTCGCGCTCACTTTCGCCAAAGCCTTCTGAGGAAACGCCGAATGACATCGCCACCACCGGGAGCAACCGCATGAAAATGATCACCGCCATCATCCGCCCGTTCAAGCTCGACGACGTGCGCGGCGCGCTGACCGAAGTCGGCGTATCGGGCATCACCGTCACCGAGGTCAAGGGCTTCGGCCGGCAGAAAGGCCACACCGAGCTGTATCGCGGCGCCGAATACGTCGTCGACTTCCTGCCCAAGCTGAAGATCGAATGCGCCGTCACCGACGACACGCTCGATGCCGCCATCGAAGCGATCCAGACCTCGGCCGGCACCGGCAAGGTCGGCGACGGCAAGATCTTCGTCGTCGCGCTCGACCAGGCGATCCGCATCCGCACCGGCGAGCTCGGCGCCGATGCGCTCTAACCCACCCACGGAGGCAACCATGAAGACTCGAACATTCTCCGGGTGGAAAGCCCGTCTGCAGGCATCGATATTGGTGCTGTTGTGCGTCGGCGCGGCTTTCGCGTTCGACGTGTCGGCGCAGGACAGCGCAGCGGCGACGGTGCAAACCGGAGCCGAACCCGCACCGGTGGCGGCAGCGGAAGCCGAGGCACCGGCCGCCGTCGTCGACAAGGGCGACGTCGCCTGGATGCTCACCTCGACGCTGTTGGTATTGCTGATGACGGTGCCAGGGCTGGCGCTGTTCTATGGCGGCATGGTGCGCTCCAAGAACGTACTGTCGGTGCTGGCGCAGGTGATCAGCGTGTTCTCGCTGCTGGTGCTGCTGTGGGTGGCCTACGGCTACAGCCTGGCGTTCGCCGGCGGCGGTGCGTGGATCGGCAGTTTCGACAAGGTGTTCCTGAAAGGCGTCGGCGTGGATACGCTGGCCGATACGTTCTCGGCCGGGTTCAAGCTGCCGGAATACGCGTTCATCGCTTTCCAGGCCACGTTCGCCGGCATCACCGGCGCACTGATCGTCGGTGCGTTCGCCGAGCGCGCGCGGTTCGCGGCGGTGCTGCTGTTCGCGGTGCTGTGGTTCACGTTCGGCTACCTGCCGATCGCGCACATCGTCTGGTCCGGTCCCGGCTACCTGTTCGGCAAGGGCGCGCTGGATTTCGCCGGCGGCACGGTGGTGCACATCAATGCCGGCGTCGCCGGCCTGGTGGGTTCGTACTTCGTCGGCAAGCGCCTGGGCTACGGCCGCGAAGCGCTGAAGCCGCACAACGTCACCTTCACCTTCATCGGTGCTGCGCTGTTGTGGGTGGGCTGGTTCGGCTTCAATGCGGGCTCGGCACTGGAAGCGAACGGCACCGCGGCATTGGCCTTCCTCAACACGATGCTGGCCACGGCGGCGGCGTTGCTGGCATGGGCGCTGGTGGAAAAGCTGGCCAAGAAGAAGTCCTCGGTGCTCGGCATCGCTTCGGGCGCGGTCGCCGGCCTGGTCGGCATCACGCCGGCGGCGGGCACGGTGGGGCCGCTCGGCGCGATCGTGATCGGCGCGGCTGCCGGCGTGATCTGCGTCTGGGGCGTCAACGGCCTGAAGCGCCTGATGGGTGCGGACGACAGCCTCGATGTGTTCGGCGTGCACGGCATCGGCGGCATCGTCGGCGCGCTCCTGACCGGCGTGTTCACCGCGCCTTCGCTGGGCGGCACCGGCGCTGCCGACTTCAGCATCGCCAAGCAGGTGGCGACGCAGGCGCTGGGCGTGGGCATCACCATCGTGTGGATCGGCGGCGTGTCGGTGATCGCGTTCCTGATCGCGAAAGCGGTGTTCGGGCTGCGCGTCAGCGAGGACGCCGAACGCGAGGGCCTGGACATCGCTTCGCACGGCGAAGCGGCTTACGAGTCGTGAGGCACGGGTGGGCGGCGCAATCGCCGCCCACCTCATGTGCCGATAGTCCCTGTGACGAAACAGACACGACCGCGTTCACGCCATCGGCGATAGTGTGTCCGTAATCGGACATGACAGGAGTCGCGCGATGAAACCAGCGAGATGGATGGCGGCAGCGTTGATATTTGTCTCGGCGATGGCCGGCGCGGCCGATAATCCTTTCGTCGGATCCTGGAAATTCGATGCCGCACGCAGCCGGCTGGTCGCCGAAACCGTGCAGTACCGCGACCTCGGCGGCGGCAGGATGCATTTCTCCAACGGCGCAACGCTCGATTACGATTTCGCCCTGGACGGCAAGGACTACAAGACCGTCGACAACCGCACGATCTCATGGAAGCCGCTCGCGGCCGGCAGCTGGGAAACCACGATCAGGATCGATGGCAACGCCACCGAAACTTCGATCCGCACGCTTTCGGCCGACGGCAAGGAAATGACGGTGCTCGCCGATGGCGCATTGCCCGACGGCACGCCGTACAAGCACAAGAAGCATTACGCGCGCGTCGGCGACGGCAGCGGCCTGGCCGGCACCTGGCGCAATACCGAAGTGGACACCAACAACATGCCCGACGGTTATGTCATCACAGAGAGCCCGACGGGCGTGATCACCTGGGCGATCCCGACCGACAAGCAGACCGTGACCGGCCGCTTCGACGGCAGCGACATGCCGCTTTCCGGCCCCACCGCGCCCGCCAACACGGCGTTCTCGATCACCCGGCTTTCCAGCCACAAGATCGCCTATGTCATGAAGACCGACGGCAAGCCCGGGCAATACGGCACCGTGACGATCTCCGCGGACGGCGGCACTTTCACCGAAGAGTCGTGGCTGCCGGGCAAGGAAGGCGAGAAATCGACCGGTGTCCTGGTCCGCCACCGCTGCCCTGCGCCAGGTACGAAATCGTCCGGCACCGAGCCGGCCTGGCTGTGTCCAACGGCGCGGTGACCGCAGCCTGCCGGTCGCCTTGAGCTTTATCTGGGCGCCGGTTCCGGCAAGGGCGGTGCGCGATGGCGCGAGGCTTGCAATCGATGCGGACAGCCGTTGCAATGCGGCCATGCGCATCCGATCGTTCCTCGTCCTGCTGCTGGCCGTCTTCATCGCGGCGTGTTCGCACACGCCATCGCGCAATCCGATGGCGCGGTGGGTGCCGTCGCCCAACCATGAGCCGCGGCGTCCGATCCTGATCGTGCTGCACGCCACCGAGCAGGACGGCGTACAGGAAAGCCTGGACACGCTGCGCACGCGCAACAGCGGCGGACCGGTCAGCGCGCATTACCTGATCGGCAAGGAGGGGGCGTTATACCAGCTGGTGGCGGACGACCAGCGCGCCTGGCACGCCGGTCCCGGGCACTGGGGCACGATCACCGACGTCAATTCCGCGTCGATCGGCATCGAGCTCGACAACAACGGCGAATCGCCGTTTCCGCCCGGGCAGATCGCCGCTCTGCTCAAGCTGCTCGACGACCTGTGCGAGCGCCTGGACATACCGCGCACGCAGATCGTCGCGCACGCCGACTTCGCGCCGACGCGCAAGCGCGATCCGGGCCGGCTGTTTCCGTGGAAACAATTAGCCGATGCCGGCTTCGGCCGCTGGCCGGACGCCGATGCGGGCGACCCGCCGCCCGGTTTCGACCCCTGGCTGGCGTTGCGCCTGATCGGCTATCCGCTGGACGACCGCGCCGCCACCGTGCGCGCTTTCCATCGCCACTATCGCGGCACCGAGACCGACACGCTGGATGCGCAGGACATGCGCATCCTCCATGCGCTGGCGCGTATGCGCTAGTCGCCGAACAGCGCGCGACCTCACACGTCATCGTCGCCACTCTCAGGATCCGTCATCCCGGCGAAAGCCGGGATCCAGCGCTTCTTAAGCCGTCATCCCAGCGCAAGCTGGGACCCAGCGCTTCTTAAGCCGTCATCCCAGCGCAAGCTGGGACCCATTTTGATCTTGCTGTGTTTGTCGCGATCTGCCGACCCTATTCGGGTCGGTTTTCCGCCCGCTGTCGCGGTCGGGTCACTTTCTCTTTCCAGAGCCAAAGAGAAAGTAACCAAAGAGAAGGGCTCTTTCCCGATCAGAGCTAACGCGTGAGCTTGTAATCGGCGCGGGGATTTTTCGACTCGCCATCCATGGCTCGGTCGAAAAACGGCGCACATCCTGTGCGCCGCCCTCCGGGTCTACGAATGTTCGCGGCCTCATCGATGTCGAGCCAAGATCAAGAGCAAAAAGCAAAAAAGCAAAAAAGCAAAAAATACACGTCACATCTGGTCGTGACGGCGACTCTGATCGCTCAAGGATCATCCCGCGCGAGCGCCCGGCACAGTTCGATCGTGGCGTCGTCTTCCGGGAAACAGCATTCGATGCGCAGTTCTTCCAGGGTCACATCGCGCGGGGTGCCGAATGTGGTGATGGTCGAGAAGAAGCGCAGCTCGTGGTCGTCCCGGCGCAGCACCGTGGTCAGCAGCGGCGAAGGCGCGGTGTCCAGCTCTCGCGTGCGCCAGCGTGCCGGCACGCCCGGATAGGCCAGTATCTCGTCGAGCAAGGCGCGCGCCGCGGTATCGCCGGGCGCCGCCGCGATGTCGCTGTGGAGGTGGCGGATGAGTTCGCCGGCGACCTCTTCCCAGTTGGCGACAGCGGGCCGCAGGTCGTTCGGATCGAAGATCTGCCGCGCCATGTTGGCGTGCGCGCTGTCGATGCCGCGCATCACGAAGCGGTTGACCCGCAGCGCGGCGCGGTTGGCCATCTGCACGTCCCAGTGCCGGTTGATGACGAAGGCCGGATACGGTTCCTGCTGTTCGAGGATGAACTCTATCGCGCGCCGGATGCGGGTCAGCTGCGGCGTGCCCAGCGCCGTTTCGGGATACTTCGGTGCGAAGCCGGCAGCCACGAGCAGCGTATTGCGCTCGCGCAGCGGCATCTCCAGCGCATTGGCCAGCCGCGCGATCATGTCGCGGCTGGGTTGCGCCTTGCCGGTTTCGACATAGCTGACATGCCGGGTCGATACCTCCGCAGCGAGCGCGAGATCGAGCTGGCTCAGCCGTCGCGCGGCGCGCCATTCGCGGAGCAAGGTACCTGCGTGGGCAACGGGCATGGCAGCGACGACCTGCGCGGATCATGGGCATCCGGGTACGCAGAATAAAGTCCCGTCCGGATGAAAGCCATGACCTCGGAGGTCATCAAGCCATGACCTGTCGCGTAATTGATCGCATGCAACCGTCATCCAATGATGATCGCCGCCGAATGGCTCGATCACATAAGGGAAACGACATGAACCGCAGAAAATTCGTTGCACTGGCTGCCGGTACGCTTGCGACCGGTGCGCTGACCGGAATCCCCAGCGCGATGGGCGCTACCGCCGAAGCGGGAGGTACATTGGACGCCGCGGCCTACCGCGCCGCGCGGCGCTTGCTCGATACCGCGTTCGGCAAGATTGCCTACGTCGAACGCGGCTCCGGCGACGCTGCGCTGTTCCTGCATGGCTTCCCGCTCAACGGTTTCCAATGGCGCGGCGCGATCGAGCGGCTATCGCCTCACCGCCGTTGCGTCGCGCCCGACTTCATGGGACTCGGCTACACGCAGGTCGCCGAAGGCCAGAGCGTCGCGCCCGCGGCGCAGGTGGAGATGCTCGCGGCACTGCTCGACAAGCTTTCCATCGCGACGGTCGACATCGTCGCCAGCGACAGCGGCGGCCAGGTCGCGCAGCTGTTCGTCGTCAAGTACCCGCAGCGCGTGCGTACCCTGCTGCTGGCCAATGGCGATGTCGAGATCGACAGTCCGCCGCCGGCGGTGATGCCGGTCATCGAATTGTCCAGGGAAGGGAAGTTCGTCGACCAGTGGCTGGCGCCATGGCATGCCGACAAGGCGCTCGCGCGCTCGGCGGAAGGCATCGGCGGGATGTGCTACATCGATCCGGCGCATCCCACCGACGAGGCCATCGACACTTACTTCGCACCGCTCGTGGCGTCGGCGCGGCAGAAGTCGCTGGTGCACGCCTACGCCATGGCGCTGGATCCCAATCCGCTGGCGGGCATCGAAGCGGCGCTCAGGCGCTGCACCGTGCCGACGCGGATCGTGTGGGGCATGGGCGACACCATCTTCTCGCCCAACGATCCCGATTATCTGGACGGAATCCTGCCCAACTCGCGTGGCGTGCGGCGTCTCGAAAAGAGCAAGCTGTTCTGGCCGGAGGAACGTCCGGACGTGGTGGCCGAAGAAGCGCGCCAGCTGTGGGGCGTGGCCTGAGCGCTACGCACGTATCGCCAGCTCCCGCGTCAGCCAGTCCATGAACACGCGGACGCGCGGCGAGAGCTGGCGGCTGTGCGGATACAGCAACGAGACCGGGGTCGGCGAAGGCGGGTATCCGGCAAGCACCTCGATCAGCGTGCCCGCGGCGAGATCGGCCTCGACGTGATAGCGCGGTACCTGGATCAAACCGAGCCCGAGCCTGGCGGCGGAGACGAAAGTTTCCGCCGCCGTCACGGTGAGCGTCGCCGGCAGCATGACGTTGCGCAGTACGCCATCGATCGAGAATTCGAGGGGCAATACCGTTCCGGTAGCCGACGACATGAAACCGATGGCGCGGTGGCCCTGCAGACCGTCGACGGATGACGGCCTGCCATGGCGGTCGAGATAGTCCGGGCTCGCGCAAGTCACTTCCTGGAGCAGCGCAATGCGACGTCCGACCATGGCGCTGTCCTTCAGGTCGCCGACGCGCAGCACGCAATCCACGCCTTCGCGCACCAGATCGACGAGCCGGTCGCCTTCGCCGATGTGCAGTTGCAGGTCCGGGTACTCCGCCAGGAACGCGGGCAACGCCGGCAGCACGAAATGACGCGCCAGCGTGCCGTGGACATCGACGCGCAGTTGTCCGCGCGGCTTGGCGTCGCCGAATACGGCTTCGGCGTCTTCGACTTCGCCGAGGATGGCGACGCAACGTTTGTAGTACGCCTCGCCGTCCAGCGTGGAGCGGACGTGGCGCGTGGTCCGCTGCAGCAACCGCACGCCCAGCCGTTGTTCGAGCGCCTTGATCGCCTGGGTAGCGGTCGAGCGCGGCAGATCCAGATCCTGGGCGGCCAGGGTGAAGCTTTGCCGCTCCACGATCCGGGTGAATAGCCGCATCACCTCCAGCCGATCCATTGCGCCTCTATTGTTCGTTTAAAACGAATAGTTATGGCAATTTAACATGGATTATTTATCTTGTGAGAACTCATAAAGTGCCTCCACCGGCAAACGCCGGCCCCTGGAGATCTCACATGAGCAAGCAGAACCCGAAAGTCGCCCTGGTCACGGGCGCGTCCCGCGGTATCGGCGCCGCCGTTGCGCAGCGTCTGGCCCGCGACGGCTTCACGGTCATCATCAACTACGCCGAAAGCGCGGCACCGGCCGAAGCGCTGGTCCGCACGATCCAGCAGGCGGGCGGCCAGGCGCTGGCGGCCAAGGGCGATGTGAGCAAGCCGGCGGATGTCCGCCGCCTCTTCGATGCCGCGGAGACGGCTTTCGGTGGCGTGGACGTGCTGGTCAACAACGCCGGCATCATGAATCTGGCGACCCTCGCCGATGCGGATGACGCATCGTTCGATCGCCAGATCGACGTCAACCTGAAAGGCACGTTCAACACGCTGCGCGAAGCCGCCACGCGTCTGCGCAGCGGCGGCCGCATCGTCAATTTCTCGTCGAGCGTCGTTGCCCTGCTGCAGCCGACCTACGCCGTCTATGCCGCCACCAAGGCCGGCGTCGAGGCGATGACGAGCGTATTCGCCAAGGAGTTGCGCGGACGCGACATCACCGTCAATGCGATCGCGCCCGGCCCCACCGCCACGGATCTCTTCCTCAAGGACAAGTCGCCGGAGCTCGTCGACCGCCTCGCCAAGCTGGCTCCGCTGGAGCGGTTGGGCCAGCCCGAAGACATCGCAGCTGCCGTCGCTTTCCTGGCGGGCCCCGACGCCGGTTGGATCAACGGTCAGGTGCTGCGTGCCAACGGCGGAATCATCTGACTCATCCCACGCGCCGCGTCATCCACGCAGCGCTCATTCCCCCCTAAAGGAACCGACTCATGAAACAGGTCATCGTCATCACCGGCGCATCCAGCGGCTTCGGCGCGCTCGCCGCGCGTGCGCTCGCCCATGCCGGGCATACGGTCTACGCCAGCATGCGCGAAACCGCCGGCCGCAATGCGCCGCAAGTCGCCGAAGTCGGCAGCTACGCCACCGAGCACGGCGTCGATCTGCGCACCGTCGAGCTCGATGTCGCCGATGAAGCATCCGTCGAAGCGGGCATCGGGAAGATAATCGCCGACAGCGGGCGGCTGGATGTCGTCATCCATAACGCCGGTCACATGTCGTTCGGCCCGGCCGAAGCGTTCACGCCGGAGCAGTTCGCCCAGCTCTACGACATCAACGTGCTCAGCACGCAGCGCGTCAACCGCGCGGCGTTGCCGCACATGCGCCAGCAGGGACGCGGCCTGGTGGTGTGGGTATCCAGCAGCAGCGCGCGCGGCGGCACGCCGCCCTACCTGTCGCCGTACTTCGCGGCGAAGGCGGCGATGGATTCGCTGGCCGTCAGCTATGCCAGCGAGCTTGCGCGATGGGGGGTCGAGACTTCGATCATCGTGCCCGGCGCTTTCACCCAAGGCACCAACCACTTCGCCCACTCGGGAACGCCCGCGGACAAGGCGCGTGCGGCCGAATACGACAACGGTCCCTACGCCGGCATCCCCGAGCAGAGCCTCAAAGGCCTCGCTGTGCTGGAGCCGGCCGATGCCGATGCGGGTACCGTGGCCGATGCCATCGTGAAAGTCATCGGCATGCCGTTCGGTACGCGTCCGTTCCGCACGCACATCGACCCTTCCCAGGACGGTTGCGAAATCGTCAACGGCGTCGCCGATCGCGTACGCGCGGAGCTGTTCCGTCGGATCGGTCTGGAGGATCTGCTGCGGCCGCGGATCAATGCGGATTCTGCAGCCTGAGGCGGCTACGCCGGATTGGCGGGCAATGCGTTGTGGATGGCGGTCGCTGCGATCGCCGCATGGCCGGTGGCGACGGAAATCTGGTTGATGGCGCTGACCACGTCGCCGATCGCATAAAGTCCGGGCACCGAGGTGAGCTGGTCTTTGGCCACGATCAGCTCGCCATTGTCGTCGACGGCCGCGCCTATGGCCGTCGCCAGTTCCGACTGCGCATGGCATCCGAGCACCGGATAGAGCGCATCGAACGCGTGGGCGCCGCCATCGGCATCGATGACCTGACAGCGGGTTCCGTCGTAAGCGAGCGTCCTGACGCCGGAAAGCACCTCGACGCCGGCCTGGCGGGCCCTGGCGAGCAACGCTTCGTCGGCGCCGGTGCCATCGCTGCCGGCGGCGACTACGTGCTTCGAAAATGAGCGCAAGAAGATGGCATGCGGTATGGCATCGTCGAGCTTGCCGAAAGTCGCCAGCCGCCCGTCCGAAGCTTCGTAGCCATCGCAGATGGCGCAAAGGCGCATCGCTGTCGCCTGGATCGCGTCTTCCACCCAGGGCGCGTCCGGCAGTTCATCGACGATGCCGGTGGCCAGCAGCACGCTTTTGGCGCGCCAAGAATCCGGCCCTGCCCGCAGAACGAAATCCGCGCCGGCCCGCGCGAGCGATTGGATGCGTTTGGGAAGGACGTCGACACCATAGTGGCTGGCCTGCTCGCGCAGCTTGTCGAGGAAGGCGGTGCCGGAGACGCCCTGCGGGAAGCCGGGACAGTTGTGGCTTTCCGGGATCCATTTCGCACGGCTCCGGTCGGCATCGAAAACGACGATGTCGCGGTGGAAGCGGCGCAGGTACAGCGCGGCGGTAAGACCGGCCGGACCGGCGCCGACAATCGCGCAATCGAATATTTCGCTGGGCATGGCGTCGCCGGTTTCGCAGGAGCTCACGCGGTTTATGCTTCGGCAGCCGTATAGAGGGCGTGCACGTCAGCAGGAGCCACCGCGATGGCACGGACCGATACCACCGATCGCAATGCGCCGCTTCGCTCATCCGCGAGGCCCGGGTGATGGACGCGGACGGGTTGGGTTGGGCGGCGTCGGCGATCCTGATCGCAACGCTTTCGCGGCAGATCTATACGCAGTCCAAGGACAAGCAGGCCAAGGGCGTGTCCAAATGGCTGTTCGCCGGGCAGATGGCGGCATCGTTGGGCTTCATCGCCTACAGCTGGATGCTCGACAACTGGGTGTTCATCGTGACCAATTCGGCGATCCTGCTGACCGCGGTGGTCGGGCAGGCGGTGCTGATGCGCCGCAAGAAGTAGCACCCACGTTTGTTTTGGTCTGCGGACGCGATGACCGCCGCGCAGACCGTTCCGGCGATCCGGCGGAGGCCTATGGGCCTCCGCCTTCATATCGCTTCGACTTTGCCGCAATAGCAGCGACTGCGATCGGATCAGACGATGCTCAGATCGACGCTGATGTTGCCGCGCGTAGCGTTCGAGTACGGGCATACCTTGTGCGCAGCGGCGACCAGCGCCTCGGCGGCGCTGCGTTCCAGTCCAGGCAGGGAGATGCGCATGGCGACCTGGATGCCGAAACCTTCGGTGATCGGGCCGATGCCGACATCGGTGGTGATCGAAGCGTCGTCCGGCACCTTCATCTTCAACGAAGCGCCGACCGCTTTCATCGCGCTGATGAAGCAGGCCGAATAGCCGGCGGCGAAGAGCTGCTCAGGATTCGTGCCGTCGCCGCTGGCGCCGCCCAGTTCGCGCGGCGTGGACAGCTTGACCGACAGCGCGCCGTCGGACGATTGCGCGGTGCCGGTGCGTCCGCTGGTGGCGGTGGCGGTGGCGGTATAGAGGACTTTATCGAGGGTCATGGTGAAAACCTTTCAGCAGGGGAAGGAAGAGGGTTCGCGGTCAACCGCCGCGGGCGGTGGAGGTGCTGAGCTGGTCGCGCAGGCGATGCAGCTGCGCCGCCAGCGCCATGGCTTCGTCGAGGCCGCAGCCAGCGGCTTTCGCGATCCCTCGCGGCACCGCCAAGGCCTTGGCTTTCAGACGGCGACCGGCATCGGTGAGGCGCAGCAGCACGCGGCGCTCATCGCCGGTATCGCGCAGGCGCTGCACGTAGCCGAGCGTCTCCAGGCGTTTCAGCAGCGGCGTCAGCGTTCCCGAGTCCAGCGACAAGCGCTCGCCTACCCGGGATACGGTGAGGCCGTCGGCCTCCCACAGCACGAGCATCACCAGGTACTGCGGATAGGTCAGGTTCAACGGCTTGAGCAGCGTCTTGTAGGCCTTGGTCATCGCCAGCGAAGACGAATACAGGGGGTAGCACAGCTGCCGATCGAGCTTCAGGGAAGTGTCGGCGTCGGTGGTCATGGGCGCGGTCCGGCGACTTGATGACGTGTACTTTAACGCACAATTAAATTGTACACAAGTCAATTTGACGCAATATTGCTGCGCTTGATAGGCAGAGGCGTGCTGATGGCTCGCGCCAAGCGGTCAGCGGCGTCGAAGCCGTCACGTTCACGCTGCAATCCCGTAGCAATCCGGGCCATGTTGCGGTGCAACTTTTATATTGTCCGATTATATGTTTTTCTTCTTCGCCATCGCACAAGGCAAGGCGAGGACTGCGGGATGGGGAAGGCAGCAACATGGTGCGTCGGTGCAGCCGCGTTCATGGCGGTGGGCTCGGCGACGGCACAGGAGCGCAGTGTCGTGGGCGCTACATCCGATGGCGCGAAAGTCGAAGCGATCACGCTCAGCGACGGCAGCGGCATGCAGGCGCGCGTGCTCACGCTCGGCGCGGCCCTGCATTCGCTGGTGGTGCCAGACCGCGACGGCAAGTTCGCCGACGTCGTGCTGGCCGATCCGACGCTCGAAGCGACGCTCGCCAAGCCGCAGTATTTCGGCACGATCGTCGGCCGTTTCGCCAACCGGATCGCGAAGGGCAAGTTCAAGCTCGACGGGCGCGCGTACAGCGTGCCGACCAACGACGGCCCGAACTCACTGCACGGCGGCGCGCGCGGCTTCGACAAGGTCGTCTGGGAAGTGGTCGAGGCAGCGCCGAGCAAGGTCACGCTGAAATACGTCAGTCCGGACGGCGACCAGGGCTATCCGGGCAAGCTGACGGTCACGGCGACGTACGCGCTCGAAGGCGAGGGCCGGTTGGCCATCGAATACCGCGCCACCACGGATGCGCCCACCATCGTCAACCTCAGCAACCACGCCTACTGGAATCTGGCGGGCGAGGGCTCGGGCAGCATCATGGATCACGAGCTGACGATCCTGGCCGATGCATTCACGCCGGTCGACGCCACGCTGATTCCGACCGGTGAAATCAAGCCGGTCGCGGGCACGGTGTTCGATTTTCGCAAGCCTAAAGCAATCGGCCGCGATATCCGCAATGGCGCCGAGCCGCAGCTGCTGCGTGGACGCGGCTACGACCACAACTGGGTCGTGAGCCGTAAGCCAGCCAAGCGCCTGCGCGAAGTCGCCCGCGTGCACGATCCGAAATCGGGACGCACGTTGACCTTGTCGTCGGCGCAGCCGGGGCTGCAGTTCTATTCCGGCAACTTCCTGGACGGCACCACCGTCGGCAAATCGGGCGCGGTATATCGCCAGGGCGACGCATTCGTGCTCGAACCGCAGCTGTTCCCGGACACGCCTAACCAACCCGATTTCGGTTCGGCACGCCTCGCGCCGGGCCAGCAATACGTGAACCGCTTGGTGTACCGGTTCACGACCGACAAGACCCGCTGATCCGATGACCGATGCCCGCGATGGCGTCGCAACGCCCGCGCGTTCGTCGTAGCGCGTCCGGCGCCTGTCGTCCACGAAGGAGATGATCCGTATGTCCCACTGGTTTGTTCGTCTGCTAGCGACCTTGTTCCTGCTCACGGCAACGGTCGCGCACGCCGCCGACGGCAAGCGCTGGTCGGAAGCCGAGGCCAATGCCTGGTACGAACGTCAGCCTTGGCTGGTCGGCAGCAACTACATTCCGGCCAACGCGATCAACCAGCTCGAGATGTGGCAGGCGGACACGTTCGACCCCGAACGCATCGATCTGGAAATGAAGTGGGCCGCGGACATGGGCATGAACACCATGCGCGTGTTCCTGCACGATCAGCTGTGGCAGCAGGACGCCGAAGGCTTCAAACGCCGCCTCGAAACTTTCCTGCAGATCTCGGCCAAGCACGGTATCCGGCCGATGCTGGTGCTGTTCGACTCGTGCTGGGATCCCGATCCCGTGCTCGGCCGGCAGCGCCCGCCGATTCCCGGCGTGCACAACTCCGGCTGGGTGCAGGGTCCCGGCACGGCGGCACTCGATGATCCGAAGCAGCACGCGCGGCTCGAGCGTTACGTCAAGGACATCGTCGGCAGCTTCGGCAAGGACGAGCGCGTGCTGGCCTGGGACCTCTGGAACGAGCCCGATAACGAAGGCGGCGGCAGCGGCTACTACACGCCGCGCGAGTCCAAGCACAAGTTCGAACGCGTCGCCGAGCTGCTGCCGAAGGTCTATGCCTGGGCGCGTTCGCAAAAACCTTCGCAGCCGTTGACCAGCGGCGTCTGGCACAACCCGGATTGGAGCCGCCTGGACAAGCTCAACGCGATCGAGCGCGTCCAGATCGAGCAATCCGATGTGATCTCCTTCCACACCTACGCATGGCCCGAGGATTTCGAGCAGCGTGTCGAACAGCTGCGCGGCTACGGCCGGCCGTTGCTGTGCACCGAGTACATGGCGCGCGGCGCCGGCTCCACCGTCGACGGCGTCCTGCCGGTCTCCAAGCGCCACAACGTAGGCATGTACAACTGGGGCTTCGTCGACGGCAAGACCCAGACGCGCTTCCCGTGGGATTCGTGGGAACGGCCGTACACGCAGAAGCCGCCGACCTTGTGGTTCCACGATCTGTTGCACGGCGACGGCAAACCTTACCGCGCCCATGAGATCGAAATCATCCGTGCGCTGAGCAAGGCGCCGAAGAACCAAGTGCCTGAACTGAATCCATAAGGACTGCGGAAGCGACCGGCATCCGCTGATCGAATGCCCTCTTACCGTCAAGAGACTGCCATGACCAGACACCTCACGCGCTCGACGCTGTCGCTCTCAATCCTGTCGGTGCTGCTGTTGCCGACGTTGGCGCAGGCGCAGCAGACGCCCGCGGTCGATCCGTCCCAGGCGCAGCCGGCGCCCGCCGCGCAGGCGCAGGACGCCCCACCCGCGCCGCAAGAATCCAAGAGCGTGACCGACCTCGACGCCGTGGTCGTCACCGCGCTTCGGCAGAGCCTGCAGACCGCGCAGACGATCAAGCAGGACTCGGACATGATCGTCGACTCGATCGTAGCCGAGGACATCGGCAAGCTGCCGGACAACAGCGTCGCCGACGCGTTGCAACGCGTGACCGGCGTGCAGATCGCGCAGGGCAACCAGGGAGAAACCACCGGCGTGGTCATCCGCGGCCTGCCGAACGTGATCACCACCTTGAACGGCCGCGAGATATTCAGCAGTTCCGGTCGCGGCTATGCTTTCCAGAACCTGCCGGCGACCGCCGTCAAGACGCTCAGCGTCTACAAGACCAGCGATGCGAGCCTGCCGCTCGGAGGCATCGCCGGCCTGGTCGATATCGAACTGCGCCGTCCCTTCGACTTCGACGGGGCCGAGGTCGCCGGCACCTACACCGGCACACTCAGCAAGTACGGCAATGAGGTCGATCCCAACGCCAGCCTCTTGCTCAGCAATCGCTGGAATACCGATGCGGGCGAGTTCGGCGCGCTGGTCAACTTCGGTTACCAGGAGAAGAATTACGAGTACGACGCGGTGTGGGGCGACTTCCCCAAGGTAGTGACCGATGCGGCCGGGCAACCCATACGCACCGGCGACGGCAACCTGATCGCCGCGCCGAACGGCTTCGGCACCGCGTACAACTACGGCGACCGCAAGCGCGGCGCGTTCAACTATGCGTTGCAATGGAAACCGCGAGAAAATCTGGAGGTCTACGTCGACGGCATGTACGACTTCGTACGCGACGACTACGCGCAGGCGTTCTATTTCACGTTCCCCGTCGGCGTCGTCGCGCCTTCGCAGCTTTCCGTCACCGACAACTGCTATCCGTCGCAGCTCGAGGGCGACACGTTCGGACAGACGATCTGCGACGCCGCCAGCGGCCGATGGTCGGGCAACACCTATTCCGCCACCAGCACGCAGGCGCACCAGCAGCGCGGCCAGGACATCCAGAACGCGATCGGCGTGAAGTGGGACGGCGACAAGCTCCACCTGTCGACCGAATTCTCGCGCACGTCGGGCTACTACAACGACGAGAACTTCATCATCGACACCTTCCTGAAGGGGCCGATCGATACGGTATGGGAAGGCACCGGCGGCGCGCACCAGAACTGGTACGTGGCCGGCGATCCGCAGCTGGATCCGTCCAGGTTCTATCTCAACGGCCTGTTCCAGACCTGGGCGCACACGAAGGGCGAGGAGAATGCCTGGCGCGGCGACGGCCACTTCGATTTCGACGATGGTCCGCTGGAGTCGCTGCAGTTCGGCCTGCGTTACGCCGACCGCAACGCCAGCGCGACCGGCAGCATCGAAGTCTCCACGCCGCCGCCCGGCGGCGCCGGCACCGGCGATATCGTCGTGAATCCCAATCCGGACAACCAGGTCGTCAGCCGTTTCGGAAACGATTTCTTCTGCACCAAGCACGGCAACGACGCGCTTAAGCAGGACTACTTGACCCCTTGCTACGACTACCTGATCGGCAATGCCGATGCGCTGCGCGCGCTGTACGGCCTGCCCGCCGGACTCGCACCGGAGAATCCCGGGCGGTTCTTCGACATCCAAGAGCGCAAGCTCGCCGGCTACCTGCAGATGAAGTACGACACCGAAATCTTCGGTCTTCCGGTCGAAGGCCTGGTAGGCCTGCGCACCGAGAAGGTGCGCCGCAGCCTCGACGCGTTCTCGTTCGATGCCAGTACCGGGGTCTATACGCCGCTCACGCGCTCGACCGACGACGTCAACTATCTGCCCAACGCCAGCGCCAACCTGCACCTTACCGATGAGCTGCAATTGCGCGTGGTGGCAGCCAAAACACTGAGCTATCCGGATTTCGGCGCGCTGAACCCGTCGATTTCGCTCAATCCGGGCACCATCAACCGGGCCGGCATCGCTTCGAGCGGCAATCCGGATCTCAGCCCGATCGAATCGAAGAACTACGACATGTCGCTGGAGTGGTACTTCTCGCCGGTCGGCTACGTCAGCGGCGGGCTGTTCTACCGTGAAATCGATGGTTACATCCAGAACTACGTCACCAACACCACGATCGGCGGAGAGCCCTTCGAATTGTCGTCGCCGCAGAGCGCCGGCAGCGGCAACCTCCAGGGTGTCGAGATGGCTTACCAGCAGACCTTCGATTTCCTGCCCGGCGCATGGAGCGGCCTGGGTGCGCAGTTGAACTACACCTACATCGACGGTTCGACGCGTTCGCCGCTGAGCATCGGCGGACCGGTGATCTCGCGGCCGCTGCAGAACGTCTCCAGGAATAACTACAACGCGGTGCTGTTCTACGAGAACTTCGGCATGTCCGCGCGCCTGGCCTATGGTTACCGCAGCCGCTACATCGATTTCTTCACCCAGCCGACAGTGGCCGGAACCGAGGACCAGATCGAGCCTGCCAACCAGCTCGACTTCTCGATCAGCTACGACCTCACGCCGCAGGCGACAGTCGTGATTTCCGCGACCAACCTGCTGGGCGAAGACTTGATCCAGTACTGGGGCGATGGCACGACACGGCCGCGCGATATCCGCTTCCAGGACCGCACCGTCGGCTTCGGATTCCGGTTCAAGCTTTGATGATGCGCCCGCTCGCGACAGCGGCATGGTTGGCGCTGGTCCTGCTCTGGACCGGCCCGGCCGTTGCCGCACCGGCCGATGAGGCGGAAGTGACCGGCCGCCGTCTTGCCGACGGCGTCGGCTTCGTCTCTGCCGTGCGCTTGGCCCGCCAGCCGCGCACGCAAGACAACGGACGCATGCTCATGGTGTTCGAGCCTGCGGCGGCGGGAGGCGTTCCGTTGTACGAAAGCCGCGACGACGGCGAACGTTGGCGCAAGATCGGCGAGGTCGACGAACAGCCGCATCGCGATGCTGGGAATTGGCAGTTGCGCTGGCAGCCGCACCTGAGCGAACTCGCACGCAGCAGCGGCGACCTGGTTGCCGGCACGCTGCTGCTGGCGGCCAACGCCATCGGCCTGGATGCGCAGGGCCGCCTCGTGCAGCAGGATCTGCAGCTCTACGCCAGCACCGACCTCGGCAAGAGCTGGCGCTATCGCGGCAGTATCGTCCGCGGCGGCGGAGAACCGTCGGACCGCCGCAACCAGGGCGTGTGGGAGCCGTACATCGTCGTATTCGACGACGGCCGCATGGTGGCTTACTACTCGAGCGAGCAGCACAAGGATCGCGGCTTCAACCAGTTGCTCGCGCACAAGGTATCCGCCGATGGCGGCCGCAGCTGGGGCGCGGAAACCATCGACGTCGCTTTGCCAGGCGGAGTCGAGCGGCCGGGCATGGCGATCATCGAGCGCATCCCCGGTCGCGGTTATGCCATGACCTACGAAAATATCGACGGCGAGCGCAACGGCCAGGTGCATCTGAAGTTCAGCCGCGACGGACTCGACTGGGGCGATCCGGGCGATCGCGGCATCGCGGTGCAGACGGCGTCCGGCGCTTACCCGGCCGCGTGCCCCACTTTGCGCTGGCTGCCGGGCGAAACCGCCGCCGGTGTGCTGGTGATCGCGGCGCAGCGGTCCGGCGGTGGTGGCGATCCGGGCGGACGCAGTTTTTATTGGAACGACGACGGCGGCCGCGGTCCGTGGTGGCAGCTGCCGGCGCCGGTACGCAAGCGCACCGGCAACATCCACGCCGGCTGGACGCAGGCGATGGTCGTCCGAGGCGACGGTCAACTTTTCCACGCGACCTCGTCTTCGACCGTCGCGGCGCCGAAAAGCGAGCAAGCGAACGAAATACGCTACGCGCATGCAGCGCTGCGTTTCGGCCGCTACGAAGCCGAAGACGCGGCACGCCGGCGCGGCGCCGCCATCGGCGACGACAACGCTTCCAACGGCGGCAAGCTGCGGCTGGCCGCTGGCGAAGGCGCCGACCTGACATTCGAGGTGCACGCAGCGAAGGCCGGAGCGAGGAGCTTGCGCGTGCGTTTCGCCGACCTCGGGCTCGCTGCAGTGCCGCAGCTCAGGGTCAATGGCCGCGCTCTGGCCGGCCACGACAAGGCAACCATCGCCGACGGTTGGCGCGTCGCGACGTTCGACGCGCCGTTGCGGGCCGGCGCCAACCGCATCGTGGTCGCCAATGACGGCCATGCGTTGGACTACGATTACCTCGAGATCTCGCCGGTGACGCCATGATCCCGACGAAACGACGCGCACGGACGCGCAAGCGATATGCTACACCCCAATTGTCGGACAATACGGCAGATCGCGGCGCACGGCGCGCTGCGGCGAAGGGGGTACGGTGAAGGCAATAGCGGTGCGCAATCTGCACGCTCAAGTGATCCACGAACTCGGCCGCTTGATCGTCAGCGGCGAACTCAAGCCCGGCGATTCGCTGCCGCGCGAGGAAGCGCTGGCGCAGCGCATGGTGATCAGCCGCACGGCGCTGCGCGAGGCGATGAAGGTGCTGGCCTCGAAAGGCTTGATCGAGACGCGCCAGAAGACCGGCACGCGCGTGCGCGATCCACGCTACTGGAACCAGCTCGACGCCGACATCCTGGCCTGGCGCTGCGCGTCGATGCCGACCGAGGATTTCGTCGAGAAGCTCGTAGAGATGCGCGAGATCATCGAGCCGGCGGCGGTTGCCGCCGCCGCCAAGCGCCGCAGCGCCGAACAGCTGGCGCGGCTCAAGGCCGCGTACGAGGCGATGGCCGCGGCCGCCGATCTCGATGCCTGGACCAAGGCCGACCTCGACTTCCACGAACGGATACTCGAGTGCGCCAACAACGAATTGATGGCCTCGCTGTTCTCGGTCATCGATGCTGCGTTGGGCGCCTACTTCCTGCTCTCGGCGCGGACGGCGGTCGACTTCAAATACTCGCTGCCGCGCCATTTCGCCGTCTATGACGCGATTCGCCTGCGTCGTCCTGAGGCCGCGCGCGAAGCCATGCATGGGCTGATCATGGATTCGCGCGCCAACATCCGGCGCCGCACCCGCGGCAAGAAGAAAAAAGATTAGGCCATGGCAACCCTGATCGCTCTCGACTGGGGCACTTCGAGCCTGCGCGCGTACCTGCTGGACGACGGCGGCGCGATCCTCGACACGCGCCAGCGGCCGTGGGGCGTGCGCAATCTTCCCGACGGCGGCTTCGATGCGGCGCTCGCCGACATCACCGACGGTTGGCCGCGCTGCGTACGCATCGCAGCGGGCATGGTCGGCGCGCGCGGCGGTTGGCGCGAGATGCCGTACCTCGACCTGCCTACCGACGTGGCGCGGCTGGCCGAGTCGCTGGGTGAAGTCCGCGCCGCGGACGGAGAGCCGGTGCACCTGGTGCCGGGCCTGCGCGATACGCGGCGTCCCGACGTGATGCGCGGCGAGGAAACCCAGATTCTCGGCGCGGTCGCGCGCGACCCGGCGCTGGGCGCCAACGCCACGTTGCTGCTGCCGGGCACTCATAGCAAATGGGTCGATGTACGGTCGGGGCGCGTTACCGGATTCCGTACGGCGATGACCGGCGAGCTTTACGCGCTGCTGCTGCGGCATTCGATCCTCGGCGCGGGCGTCGATGATGAAGCGCCGGCGGACGATGCGGCCGCATTCATGCGCGGCGTGCGCGAAGCCCGCGACAGCGGCGACGCTGGCGCACTGTCGCGGATATTCACGATGCGCGCGCGATGGTTGAACGGCACGCTGAGCGCGGCCGAGGTCCCGTCGCACCTGTCCGGACTGCTGATCGGCGAGGAGATCCGCGGAATGTCGGCCGCCCGCGCCGCGGCGGACGCCTCTCCGCTCGCGTTGGTCGGCGACCAGGCGTTGTGCGCGCGCTACCGCGAAGCGCTGCAGGAATTCGGACTGCCCGCCGCCGTGCTGCCGGGCGATGCCGCTGCGCACGGACTATGGCGGATCGCTGTCGGCGCGGGCTTGATCGCCGCCGCTGCGTCGGCGCGCGAGGCGCGAGCATGAGCGACGCCTGGCTGCAGCCGCTGCCGCTCGTCGCCATTCTCCGCGGCCTCACGCCCGCCGAGGCGCCCGCGATCGGCGCGGCGTTGTTCGATGCCGGCTTCCGCATCCTCGAGGTGCCGTTGAACTCGCCGCAGCCGCTGGAAAGCATCGCCCGGCTTGCGCGCGATTTCGGCGAACGCTGCGTGGTCGGCGCCGGCACGGTGCTGTCGCCGGCGCAGGTGGACGAAGTCGCTGCCGCGGGCGGCCAGTTGATCGTCATGCCGCATGCCGATATCGAGGTGATCGTCGCCGCCAAGCGCGCCGGTCTGCGCTGCGTTCCTGGCGCGGCGACGCCGACCGAGGCGTTCGCCGCGCTGCGCGCCGGTGCCGACGCGCTGAAGCTGTTTCCCGCCGAGCAGTTGCCGCCTGTCGCATTGAGGGCATGGCGCAGCGTGCTGCCGGCCGGTGTGGCGTTGCTGCCGGTGGGCGGGATTACGCCGCAGCGCATGGCCGAGTATCGCGCCGCAGGGGCTACCGGTTTCGGCATCGGTTCTGCGCTGTACGCACCGGGGCGGGATGCCGCCGAAGTCGCGCGCCGCGCGCGCGACTTCGTTGCGGCCTGGAGCGACACGAACACGGATCCCCATTCATGAAGATCACTGCCATCACCACTTTCCTGGTGCCGCCGCGCTGGTTGTTCGTGCGCATCGACACCGACGCCGGCGTCAGCGGCTGGGGCGAGCCGATCGTGGAGGGGCGCGCCCACACCGTCGCCGCGGCGGTCGAGGAACTGTCCGATTATCTGATCGGCAAGGACCCGCGCCGGGTCGAGGACCATTGGAATGTGATGTATCGCGGCGGCTTCTACCGCGGCGGTCCGATACTGATGAGCGCGATCGCCGGCATCGACCAGGCGCTTTGGGATATTCACGGAAAGGCGCTCGGCGTGCCGGTGCACGTGCTGCTCGGAGGCCCGGTGCGCGATCGCATCCGCGTGTACTCGTGGATCGGCGGCGACCGGCCGGCCGACACCGCGCGCGCGGCGAAAGAGGCGGTGGCGCGCGGCTTCACCGCGGTCAAGATGAATGCCACCGAGGAGGTGCAATTCGTCGACTCGCATGTGAAGGTCACCCATGTGCTGGAGAATGTGCAGGCCGTGCGCGACGCGGTCGGCCGCGAGATCGGCCTGGCCGTCGACTTCCATGGCCGCGTGCACAAGCCGATGGCCAAAGTGCTGATGCGCGAGCTGATCCCGTTCGGGCTGATGTTCGTCGAAGAACCGGTGCTGTCCGAGCATCTGGAAGCCATTCCG
>Ga0193753_10001332_pt1 | contig 21343 bp, 13 predicted proteins | sample H1c2metaG_FD_144925 | JGI IMG/M metagenome (GOLD analysis project Ga0193753, IMG submission 144925) | Soil microbial communities from a riparian zone of the East river system, Colorado, United States - H1c2 | ecosystem: Environmental > Terrestrial > Soil > Riparian zone | place: USA: East...
ATCCATCTGAAGCTAGTGGCGGCGGCACACACGGACTCAACGCGCCGGGTTGACGTAGTGGACCTTTGGCCTCGCGGGCGCATGGGTCTTCGACTGGCTGGTGCAATAGCCGTTCACCAACAACGCACCCAATACCACCCCGAGCACCAAAATGATGAATGAATCATCCGACTTCGCAGCCGGCTTCTTTGGAGCTGCCGCGTCAGTCGCGAGCGCAGGAGCACCGAGCTTCGCCTTCTCTAGCTCACCACGCGCTCTATCCGCGAGGTCGAACAACGCGTCCGGATCTCGAATCCAACCGTTGTTCTCCCTGAGCTTGTCAGTTGCCTCGAGAACCGAACGCGCCTGTTTACGCAATGAAGGCGAAAGCTGATCCAAACCTTTGTCGCGATCACGAAAATGCCGGTTGAACAGATCAGCAAACTTCCACGCCGCCAACGTTGCATCCGTAGAGTTCTTGCGTGCCCCCATGCCCATCGATCTACTGGAGTCGACGAATCAGTGGAAGCCCTCGGAGTAGATTGTTAGTTGATTCGGACTAGGTTCTGACTGTTAGGTTGTCTCGACGCAGCAAGTCCACTTGCTGATCATGTTGCCGACAAAAGCTTGCTCAACCGCGCTTCGAGCTGAAACGTGGCCGGCGGCGCCGCCGTCGCTCCATCGCCGAATCCGCTCACGAGATCGTGCAGTCGTCCTGCCGGCATCGTGTCAGCGCGCGCGCTGATCCTCGGACCGACCACCGGCTTGTGCCGCTCCTGAAGGGGGTAGCCTCCACGCTCGATGCCATCACTCGGACCTGCCGGCACGGGGCGACTCCATTTCGGACTAAACCGCAGCGCGAGTGTCACGACGAGGCCGGCCGCGAAGCCGGCAAACTCTCCGACCTTCGCCACGGCCGGATACTGAAACGGTTGCACTTGCTGCGCAGCAAACGGTTGAGTAGGCATCGGTCACGACCTTTCGCGGTCATGAGGATAGCGCGGCCCGCCGGACACTTCGCGGACCGCGGGCGTGACCGGTGATCACGACCCGGACACTTCTGTCATGCATCCCACACGAGTTTGGAGTCACCGCCCGCCGAGCCGAGGATTTTGGCTCGTTTCCGCGCCATCGGAGGCACCGCCTGAGCATGAGTTGGCGCAGTCGACACGAGATCGCGTCCCAACCGAGCGGATCGCAGTTCAGCGCTTAACTCTCCTGAGGGATGGGTCTCGATACCAGAAGCACCAGCGGTCGCACACTGCGGCCCGACCTGCTAGACGTGGCCTGCACTGGCGGTCTCGTGCATGGAAAGTCGGAACCGACGCCGGGCCGCGATCGGTTTGGTTCAGACGCATCACGGAGCTTCATTGTGAACATGCGTGCGAGTTTGTTGGTGTGCTTCTCTTGTCTGTTAGTCGCATGCGCGTTCAGCGACGACCGAAAGAATCACTGTAAAACGACGGCCGAGGACTGTGATCCTGGCGATCACTGCTTTCAAGGCTTTTGCGTTAGCGACGAGGGGAGTTCGAGCGAAGCCGACTCCGAGGCGGGTTCAGGCGGCAAGTCCGGCACTGGCTCGATGAGCAACGCGAACAGCAGTGCTGGTTCGAAGTCCTCAGCGGGCAAAGGCGGCTCAAGTGGTTCGGGCGGCCGATCGAGTGCCGCTGATGGCGGCATGCCGACCAAAGATGCAGCGATGCCCGATACGGGTCCGTGCAGCAATGGGGAAGAGCGGCCGTGTTTAGTCGATCCTTCGAGCAAGACCGCGAGCGAGATGTGCAACCGCGGAACGCAGCGTTGCAGCGGCACCACGTGGGGAGCCTGCGCCGGCGAGCCCGAGCCGGGCGTCGAACAGTGCAACGGCGTCGACGACGACTGCGACAGCATGGTCGATGAGACGAGCGAGGACTGTTATCCAGACGGTGAGACAGGCTGCACGCAAGGTTCCGATCAACGCTGGACGTGCGAGGGCCTGTGCAGTGTTGGGAAGCGCACCTGCAAGGACGGAAAACCCGGCGAGTGCATGGAGTTCAAAGCACCCGCAGCCGAGGCTTGTTCCGCCGCTGGACAGCCCGCCGCGGACGAGAACTGCAACGGCATGATCGACGAGACTTGCACGTGTACCGCCGGTGAAATGCGGCCTTGTTACAACGGCCGCGACGGCACGCTCAACATCGGGAAATGCGTCGCTGGCACGCAGACGTGCAGTAACGGTGTGCTTGGCGCATGCACCAATGCCGTGCTTCCCAGCCCAGAGTCGTGTGCGAACTCGGGCAGCGACGATGACTGCGATGGCATGCTCGACAACGTCGCGACGCTCGGCAATGCGTGTGTGGTGGCAGCGAACATGGGGCCGTGCCGTGCTGGGCTGCTGCAATGCCAGGCCGGCAAAGCAGAGCTCGCTTGCGTTGCAACGCTCTCGCCGACGGCCGAGACCTGCAACAATCTCGACGATGACTGCAACGGTCAGGTCGACGACACGTTCAATCTGCAGACCGATGCGATGAACTGCGGCGCGTGCGGAACACAGTGCCCTGCGGGCAACACGTGCATGGCCGGGAAGTGCATGATGCAAGGCGGCGCGGCCGGCACGCCGCCGGTCGCCGGCGCAGGTGCAGGTGGTGCGGGAACAGGTGGTGCTGGGGCAGGCGGTGCGGGGGCGCCGGCAGCTGGGGCGCCTGCTGCTGGAGCACCGGCAGCTGGAGCGCCGGCAGCTGGGGCGCCGAGTATGCCGACTTGTCAGCCAGCCTGTGCCGGCGGCCAGACCTGCTGCGGCACTACGTGCGTGAATCTCGCGACCGACGCGATGAACTGCGGAACGTGCGGTACGGCGTGCAGCGCCGGCGCGCAACCGGGTTGCTGTGGAGGTTCTTGCGTCGATTTGGTCAGCAATACGAACTGCGGCGCGTGCGGTCGTGACTGCAGTTTGCTCTCGACCGGCAGCATCACCTGCACTTGCACGAAGGGTGGCAATGGGATGATCTCGTGCATGGGGCCAGTGCTGAACGTGTGCTTGTGAGATAACGCATCGCGTCCACGTCTTCGTAGCCGTGCGCGTCCTCGTTGCCGCCATGTCGCGCTATCGGCCGGCGGCTACGAGGACGTAACGCCAACGACCGTCAGAATCAGAAGTCCTGCCGCGACACGTACGCCGCCGGCATCGCAAGCCCCGGCCGCCCCGACTCGCCAGCCCCGCGTTCTGCACGCGCATTGCCCTCGGCACTCGCTACACGCTTCGACGGCTTCGGGCTGTCGCTCGCAGCGGCAGCGCGCTTCGCCTGCGCCGCAGCACGAGCAGCGCGCCGGGCCTGTCGAATACTTTGAGCATCTGCAGACGCGGACGCGGTCTTCGCCGCGACCACAGACTCAGCCGTTGGTTCTAGCTTGGGCGCAACGCGAGCCTCAGGCTCGAACACGCGCATGGGCTCTGCCGGCACCGGCACCGGAGTCGCCACCGCAACTGCAGGCGACGCTGCCGTAACCGGCGACCGATCCGCGTCGAGCGACCGCGAAGTCGTGCGCGCCACCGTGGATTCAGCCGGATTCTGAGGACTGCGCGCGAGCGTGTACAGCGTGATGACGAGAGCGCCGCCAAGCGCTGCAACGAGGCCGATCTGACGCTTTCGCCGCGCGCGCGGCATGCGCGGCATGTCGTCCGCGCTCAACGGCGTGTCGTCTCCGAACGCCTCGTCCTTCCAAAAGATCTCATGGTTCACTGAAAACGCTGCAGCGCGGGACGGCGGGAGCACGATCGGTGGGGCCGAAGTGGATGCAGCTGGTGGCAGCACTGTGATCGGACGCGAAGTCTCGACGTCGGCATCCACAGCAGATACCGGCGCTGGCGCTGGCGCTGGCGCTGGCGCTTCGACTGAAGCGACCGCCGCGACGTCCTTCTTGCGACTGGCCTCCAGTTTCGCTTTTGCCACGCGGGCAGCGAGCATGATCGGCTTCGTGTCTTTGAGCTCTCGAGGCTTCGCGACAGGTGCCGGCGCTGCGGCCAGGGGCTTCAACACCGCCGGCTCGGGATCGAGTGCGACCGCCCCGATCACCGCGAGATCTTCGAGCGTACGCTCGGAATCTGCGACCGATGCAGCAGGAGGAGCGACGTCGATGAGCGCCGCCAGCGCCGACTTGGCCTCGGCCGCGTGCGGCGAGAGGAAGTGCTGCTGCAGCATGAACCCCTGCGAAGTCTGCGCCCACGACGACCGGCGGCCGGGCGGCCGCGAGGGCTCGCTCCGACGAGGTTGAACCTGGGTAGGCGGCTGACTCGGGCTCTTGGGACTCAGCGACGAGTTCGACCGATACGAGCTGTACGGGCGCAGAGCCGCCGCAAACTCGTCCATCGACGCGAACCGATCCTCGACGCCACGCGCCATCGCGCGCGCGACGATCTTCGCGAACACTGGGTCGACCTGCACCAGGTGATCGAGCTGCGTCGGCTGCGACTCGACGACCCGGTGAACCAAATCATCGAAGTCGTCCGAGTCGAACGGCGGCTGGCCGGACACGAGCTCGTAGAGCACGACTCCGAGCGCATAAATATCGAACCGCGGCTCCGCAGGCTGTGCCTGCATTTGCTCAGGCGCCATGTACAACGGAGTGCCACTGCCCGCGGTGTTGGGAGAGATCTCGATCCCGTTGTGCAGGAAGTTCGAGATGCCGAAATCGAGCACCTTCGGCAGTTCTTCCGTGCGCCCTTCGATGCGACACAAGAAGATGTTCGACGGCTTGAGATCCCGATGAACGATCCCGACGCGATGTGCAGCGCTCAACGCTTCCATGCACGGAAGCAAAATATCGCACGCCGCTTGTGGCGACATGCGTTGCTCCCGATGCAGCCGCGTCTCGAGCGACTCGCCCTCGAGAAACTCCATCAGGAGGTAGTAGGACTCCTCAGTCCTGCAGATATCGTAAATTTGCACGGCGTTCGGGTGTACGAACCGGCCGCAGACCTTGGCCTCGTGCACCAACAACTGCACGGCGAGATCATTTTTCGCCAGGTCGGGCGACAACCACTTGATCGCGAATCGCTTATCCGTGATCGCGTGCCGGACCTCGTAAATCGTACTCGTTCCGCCTTCACCGAGCTTTCGTTCGATGCGGAACTTGTCGTCGACGACGTCTCCTATGCTGGGGAGTGTCATTTCGTGGGTCGCTGGACTTTTAGTCCACTATCGTGCACACGCGTATTATCACGTCTCGAAGTGCTAGTGCCACGCGCGGGTCAGTCCGGCTCGCGTTGCGTTCGACCTGTCTACGGGAGGACCAAGGCATGGGTGCGGTAACTGCAAAATCCGGTGGCCCCCGTGCCGTGCGCTCGCTGCGTGTCAGACTGTCGCACGCTGAGCCGTCGTTTGCATTCGTGCGAACTCATTACGCAGTGAGAACCGTCTCCGCCGGCGCTGGCGAGTCATTATTGCGCCGCTGGTCGTCGCGGGTCGTAGCTGCCGCAGCGGTATTCTGCTTGTGCGCACTTCCGCGAACGTCAGAAGGGCAAGAACTGAGCTCCGAGGGTCGCGTCGAGGAAGCGGACGCGTCAACGTCCCCGGACTATGACAAGCTCCTCGACCGCGCCGTGGAGGCTTTCGACGCGCAGGATTACGCGAAAGCGCGGGAGCTCTTCGAACAGGCGTACGGCCTGCGTCCGAACGCGCGAGTTTTGCGAGGATTGGGCATTTCTGCGTTGCACCTGGAGCGCTTCACCGTCTCCAAACGCGAACTCACGGAAGCCCTGACTGAAACGAAGCAGCCACTAACGGCGAACCAACGCGAGGGCGTCAAGGAACTATTGTCCTGGATGCAACTCAACCTGGGGACACTTCAGCTGCGACTGCAGCCCAAGACCGCGCTCGTAACGCTCGATGACGAACCGGTCACCGAGAACGAGTTAGTAGTCAAACCGGGCTCTCATCATGCCGTCGTGACTGCGGAGGGATATTTCTCGCAAGAGCGCACCGTCGAGCTCGCTGCTGGGCAGACCAAGTCGCTCAATCTCTCGCTTTCGAAGAACCTGTCGGAAACGACCAACGCGCCGAGCATGTCCGTGACCGACGTCGCGATGAGCGCGTTCATGGCAGGAGGCAACGCATCGTTGCGATCCCCGGACGATGATTTCGCGCCGCTTCGCGATCAGGAATCAACGTCAGTGTTCGAACGCTGGTGGTTCTGGACTGCAGTGGGCGTGGTTGTCGCAGGAGGTGTGGCAACGACCGTCGCGCTGACGTCGAGCTCGCCGTCCAAGTCGTTCGAGAGAGGCGGACTTGGAGGCGTGATCATGCCGCTGGGGCGAATGCCGTGATGCGCGCCCAAATACTCGGATGCGCACTGGTTCTCTTGTGCGCGTGTAAGGAATCGGAAGATCTCGCGCAGACGGTCGTGTGGGTCGATGCGGAGCCTGCCGCGCGCGAGATGATGGCGCGCATTCGGGTTCAAGCCGTCGGCCCGATGAGCAATCTCGAGCCCACGGTCGAAACGACCGATCCCGATTGGCCGATCAAGCTGGTCCTCGCGCCGAAAAACGGCGACGCGAGCCGCAGCTTTACGCTGCACATCGAAGCGCGGAATGGCGACGACGCGCGACTCATGACGATTCAGTTCGCGACTGGGTTCGTCGCGAACCAGAGCCGCTTCGTGAAACTGCTCATTCACGAGGCCTGCGTGCAAGCGCCCGCAAACTGCAACGCAGGCGAAGCCTGCAACGTGTGGAGCATCGAAGTCGAAGCAGACGAGCTCAGTCGAAACGCGAAGTCGCCACACAAAGTGGACGCCGAGTGCAAGCCCGGAGAAATGAAGCCGCCGACGGCTGCAGGCTCCGGCGGCGCAGGCGGCATGCTTCAAACGGCAGGCACCGGGCCGACCGCGGGAACAGGCGGTGTCGCTGGATCTCCTGAAGCGGGCGCGAGCGGACAGAGTGGCGCGTGCGCCGACGGCTACGTGCGCAAGACGACCGGTTGCACCGACGTCGACGAGTGCGCCGCGGGTGATCCGTGCGCGGGTCACGGCCGCTGTCAGAACATCCCCGGCGACTATATTTGTCAGTGTGATCCGGGCTACCAGGTCCAGTCCGGAAGTTGCGTCAGCGTCGAAAACTGTCAGACGGACAATGGTGGTTGTGACACCACGTGTGACGACTCGACCGGCGTGGTCGTGTGCTCGTGCAAGCCGGACGCATGGCTCATGCCCGATCGCAAGTCGTGTGCAAGTTTTACGGCGCCGAAGCGCATCGGCGGGCCGTGGTCCACGCTACCGCCGCAGCCGCGCTTCGCGTTCGACGCGGAAGGAAACGGTTTGGCGGTGTGGGTCGAAGGGGTGGACGCAGGATTCGACGACTGTCGTCAGCCTGTGGACTCGGCGTTACGTCGCGGGCATGGGTTGGGCTGCGAGCCCAGCAAAGCTTGCGATCTCAGCCGGCGGTAGCCCGGGCGTACCGCAGGTTGCGATGAGCTCGATGGGCCGCGGCGTCGTCGTGTGGCAGCAAGAAGAAAACAGCGACGGCGACATTTGGGCGGTCCGGTACAGCGATCAGAAGTTCGGACAACCCGTCCGCATCGATCAACAAGATACCGGCAGCGCGTACGACCCGTTGATCGCGCTCGATTCGAACGGCGATGGGATTGCCGCCTGGACGCAGACTGACGGCACGAACTCGCACATCTGGGTGAACCGCTTGGCGGCGGGAAGCTGGGGAGATTCAGAAGAGATCCCGACCTCGAAGAGTGGCCCGAATGGCAATGGAAACGGCCAGGGAAACTCTGGCACCGCTTCAGACGAGAGTGCGTTCAGCCCTCGCTTGTCGCTCGACGCACAGGGCAACGCGAGTCTGGTCTGGACACAATCCGAGTTCGAGACGATGAACGCGCCGCAGTTTTCGCCGTGGTCTGCACGCTTCGATCCAAATTCGTCCAAATGGCACGCCGCGCTACTGCTGGACGACAGCGGCGCCGCTGGGTATCCCGACAGTCAGCTGTTCGAGACCGGCAATGGTGTGATCGTGTGGCCGCGCATGACGGATGGCCGAGTTTCGATTCGTGCCAGCAGTCATGGGCCCACCGGTGAGTGGAGAGACTCGATCAACATCGCGATGGTGGAATCGGAGATTACCGCCGTGATGCCGCGCGTCGCGCTGTCGCCGGCTGGACATGGCGCCGCGATCTGGACGCAGTACGCGGCTCCCGGGGTTCAGATTTGGGCGAACCAGTACGACGGTGAGTCGGATCACTGGGTGGGCGCGAAGCAACTGAGCACCGTGAGCACGACCAGCGCACCACTTCCGCAGCTGGCGATCGATCCGAGCGGCGATGGGTTTGGTGTGTGGTCGGAGATTCAAGACACGTCGCGCGAGATCAAGGTGGAGAGGCTGCAGACCGACGCCGGGTTCATCGGCAACGTGACGTTGCACACGGATGAAGTGACGCCGCAGATCTCGCAGGTGCAGATCGCAATCGATGCGCACGGGAAAGCCGTAGTGATCTGGGACGGGTACTCGATGGGCGGATACTCGGTGTGGGCGAGCTCGTTCGAGTAGAGCCTGCGAGCTGCCTGTTGCCTCGAGCCAACAGGTCCGCGCTGCAGCGGTGAGCGTCGGCCGACGCCGCTCGGAAAACTGCGTCAGCACAAGGGAGTCGAACGCGGCACGGCGCGTGCAGATGCGTCGCGGATGCTGATTCGCTCTGCACCGCAGGTCTGCCTCGTCATCCTGCCGAGCGGTCTAACACTCGAGTTGTGTTACGACCACTTGGAACCGAGCACACCGCGCGCGGCCAACGAAAACGGATCCGCGCCCACGCGGTCGAGGACGGTTTCCCAGAGCGTTTGGCTCTTGCACCAGGAAGTGCTGCTCAAAGCCGAGGTCGGCTTGGCGTAGCGGCCCTTCGTCGGCAGCCCTCAGCTGCGGACCGACCTCGACTGAGCGTTCACAACCGCGCCGTCACGCCCAAGCGGATGCCGCCGAACTGCGGCTCGGTGAGCTCACCTGCAAACGGGATGATTCCGCCGAGCAGGACGTCGACCGGCGCAAAGTGGGCACGCACTTGCGGCTCCACGACCCCGACCTGCTCGACTTCATCGAGGAACGCGGCAGAGCCCCAGAGGCGTGCGCCGAGATCGAAGTGCTCGCTGACTTCGTAACCGAAGAACATCCCGAACACGAGCTCGGCGACGAAGCTTCGTTCGAGCTCGCTGTTCGTTGCGATCAAACTTTCGAGCTTCACGAACGGCTGAAAGAGCACATGGTTTTCGCGTAAGTCGAAACCGACCTTCGGAATGATGCCGAGCCGGTCGACTTCGAAGAGCGCGTTGTCCTCGAAGCCACGCGCCGACGCGGCAATACGATTGAGCACGAAGCGGTCGTAGTCGCTGCTGAGCTCGCCGTCTTCGAGCTCGGGCTCTTCGCTGCCTTGTGCGGTCGGGAGCGCGACACCCAGGCTGAGGACGAGCGCGGCTGTCTCGCTCAACTCGATCTCGGTTTCGCCTTCGAGCTCGAGGTTGCCGAATGCGAACGTGCCGTGGCTCGACCCGTCGGTCGTCGGAACACTGCCCAGAGTGAGCGGGACGCGGAGCCCGACGCCCACGTGCTCGGCGACTTCGTAGCTGCCGGCGATCAGAATCGACTCCACGTGAACGCCGACGTCGCGGTTGCGCATCCAGCCAGCTGGAACGCCCTCTTCTTCCGACTCCGATTCAGTGCCGGCGCCCCCTCGAGTAGGCAAGAGCAATGGATACGCGCCGAACCCGAGGACGAAGTCTAGCCCGAGCGAGAGCGGGCGATGTTCATGCTCGTGCTCGCCGCGTTCGTGCTCGCCGCCCTCGTGCGCGGTTGCGACCTGCGCATGTTCGCCGTGTTCGAGCGCGAAGCTGTGCTCGGCTCCCGGCTCGCTTTGTGCGTTCACCTGACCGCACAAACTCCAGCCCGATAGAGCGAGCACAATCACTTTCAACGGTGCGCTGACAAGTCTCACCACCCACGCTCTCCCGGCCGTGCAGCTGCAAGGCTCGGCGCAGGAGTGCGATTCGTCAATAATCAGGTGAGGCTGGCCAAAACACCGAGTGCACTCTCAGCGGCGCATGCCTTCCTTCGTCATCAAGTCGACGAGCGCCTTCGCCACGCGTTCGTTCGCGGACTGAAGTGGATGGATGTCGTCCACCGCGCGCTGACCCATGACGAGGTCCGTGGTCTCGAGGAAATGACAGCGCACCTTACCCGTCGAACAAATCGGTGGCGGGCTCCCAACCTCGGGATCCATCAGCAAACTATCGGCGACCGTCCCTGAATCCGTCGCGTACATCACGCGAACGATGTCTTCGACGCCAGCGTCTGCCATTTGTGTCCACAGCTGATCGAACCGCATCGTCTCCTTTACCAGGAGAGCTTTGCAGTCAGCGCCACCCATCATGCACGAAGCCTGAAGCGAAGAGCTTTGAATGATGTCGTTGCCGCCGCCGGTCATCACGACCGTCTTGATGTCGGCATTGATGCGCTTCGCGTCATCCCACTGCGTCGGAATCGCAGGACCATACGTGTTGTCCATGAGCAACATCGTCCCCTGCACGGCGTAGTTGCGATAACGCTGGCCACTCGCACTCAAGAGCGAAGGCACGATGCCTCCTCCCGTCCCTTCGAACTGCAGCGTGTTCGACATGTACGAGTCGCCGAGCAAGACGACGTCGTGTCCATCACCTTTGCCGAGGTCTTCGTGCATCGCCGGCATGCCGCTGCCAGCTGCACCGCCCGCACCACCACTGCCTGCCGCGACATTTCCGGCTGTTCCTGCTCCGCCGCCTGCACTCGGTGCGCCCGCAGCGCTGCCTGCCGTTGCAGCCGCACCCGCTGAAGATCCCGCCGCCGCACCGCTCGCGCCTGCAGCTGCTCCGGCAGCCGGCGCGCCTGCTCCGCCGCTGGCAGCTGCACCCGCTGCAGTCGTGCCCGCGCGCCCAGTCGACATCGCACCTGCGATGCTTCCGCTTCCGCTCACACTCGAGCCTGCCACCGCGCCGGCGCCTGCAGCTGGAAGCATCTGAGTCGGCGACGGCAGCATCCCCGGCGTCACCGCCGAATCGCTGCCACATCCGATCCAAACCGGCGCCAGTGCAGCACCGAACGCGAACGCGAACTCGAACCAGGAACGATGTTGCGGAACGCGCGAGCGAAACGTCGACATGACTAGAGCTCCTCCGAAGGCGTCGCGTCATCCCATTGCGACGTTCGACTCGTCCTGCGTAGCGGAATGTCTGCGACACTTCCATGCGCGAATAAGTCAAACCGCAGTACCGGCGCAGGCCAGTAACATTCGCCAGGTGCGCGCAAGCCCGTGATTTGAGCCGCATCGGAGCCCATGGGTTACAGTCCAATCGACCTCACCGCGCGCTGGACGCTGCGAACTTTGGAGCAAGTATGTTGCGATGCTGCGCGTGTCTCGCGCTTTTCACGCTGTCGTCGATCGGATTGAGCGCGGCTTGTGGGAACGATTCCGATGGTCTAGCGCAGGCGACCAACCCAACCGCGCAAACCAGTGCCGATGTTGCAGGTAGCAACGCCGGTGCAGCGGGCGCCGCTCCCGTGACTTCGCCCACACCAGCGATGACCGTTCCGGCGTCAACCGCCGGCGCCGCTTCACAGAACGCCGGTGCGGGCGGCACAGCGGATTTCGTCGGCGCGGGTGCTGCCGGCGCGAGTGCCATAGCGGGCTCCGGAGCAGCAGGGCAAACCCCACCTGCAGCTGGCAGCGGCGCACTTCCGCCACCGCCGGTCCCCGCACCCCTCCGCTGGTCCGCTTGCGGAACAGACGAGTGCGCGACACTCGAAGTGCCGCTCGACTACGCAGCTCCGAGCGGCGAACGCATCGAGCTCGCAGTCCGCCGGCGCGCTGCACGCGGACAAAAGATCGGCTCACTCCTGATCAATCCGGGTGGTCCGGGTGGATCGGCGTACGACTTTCTCCCCGGGTTTGCAGCGGGACCCGGTGCAAAGCTCCTCGACCGCTTCGATATCGTGGCGTTCGATCCACGTGGCGTCGGGCGCAGCACGCCGATCAACTGCCACTCCACGATCGAGACGCTGATCTCGTCCGATCCGACACCGGATACCGAAGCCGAGTGGACCGCCATCGACTCGGCCGCAGCCGCGTTCGCGAACGAGTGCGCGACCAAACACGCAAAGCTGTTACCTCACCTCGCGACGCCGGACGTGGCACGCGACATGGATCAGGTGCGCGCCGCGCTCGGCGACGAGAAGCTCACCTACTTCGGATATTCATACGGCACCGAGCTCGGGGCCTGGTACGCCGAGCTGTTTCCCGATCGCGTGCGCGCGCTCGTGCTGGACGGTGCACTCGACGTGAAGCTCACCTCGACGGAAATCGCGCTCCAACAAGCCGTCGGATTCGAGAACTCGCTCGCGAGCTTCTTCGATTGGTGCACGACGGCGAGCACCAACTGTCGCTGGGCGGTGGGCGGGACTCCCGCCGCCGCGTTCATGAAGCTGTCCGCTGCCATCGACATGGCTCCGGTCATGACGCGCTCGGCGAATCGCAAGCTTGGGCCAGGCGAGTTTCTGCTCGGGGTGATCGCTCCGCTCTACGGCGGCGTCCAGGGCTATCGGCAGCTTTCGGATGCGCTCGCAGCAGCTGCGGGCGGCGACGGCAGCACGCTTCTCGGATTTGTGGATGCGTACACGGAACGGCAGAACGACGGTACGTACGGCACCATTCAGGAAGCCAACAACGCAGTCAATTGCCTCGACGCGCCGACGCCTCCCTACGCAGATCTCCGCAACGAAGTGATGCGGTTCGCGGCTGCGTCTCCGACGTTTGGCGTGGCCACGCTGACCAGCCTCCTCGTCTGCGCACATTGGCCCGTGCGCACCACGAAGCCGACGCCGCCGATGGCCGCAGGTGCTGCGCCGATCCTCGTGATCGGAACCACCGGGGATCCCGCGACGCCCTACCCGTGGGCGGAAGCCCTGGCAGCGCAGCTCGAATCCGGTGTGCTCCTAACCTACGAAGGCGAAGGTCACACCGCATACGGCCGAGGCGTGAAGTGCATCGACGACGCCGTGAACGCATACTTGATCGACGGCACGCTCCCCGCAGACGGGAAGCGCTGCGGCTCGAGCGGCGCGGCTTCGCCTGCGTCCATCGCGCCGAGTATGCTGCGCCTGCACTAACACTGACTGCTCAAGGCAGTGCTGCTCGAACGTCACTACACACGGTTCCACCCGTAAGCTTCGTCAGCGTGTAGGTCAAGGCGCCCGTCTGATAGTTGGGTCCAGCTCGGCGCGCACAAACCTTCCGCACACGACGCACTGCCATGTGCGTTCAAACAAGAGCGTCCGCACGTGCCAACCAAAATCAACAACGCCCACCCGAGCAAACCAATCTTCAATCGCAACATTCCGGTTGCGGCGCCCCGTGGCCGCGGATTCATGATCGCTCAACCGCCATCCCAACGGAATGTTCAGGCCACCGAATCGCGTTCCGAGTGGGCGCGCGCACACGCGCAGCGACCGTCGGCAGCCACTAGCGGCAGTGTGCGCCGGGTGCCCGGCGAACGTCGGATCGACGGCGAGTGAGCATCGCAAATCGCTGCTTGCGCCAACGTGTTCCCAAGTTGCGCGGAGCGGACTGGTCGCCGTCGCGAGAGCTGCTAAAAACGGCTCCATGAAAACGCGATTTCTCGTGCTTCTGCTGGGTTTGACGGCGTGCAGCCACACGTCCTCTCCGCCCGCGGCGACTCCGGCGAACGAGGTTCCGCCGCCGCCGATCGCTGCTTCGACGGCACCGAAACCCGAGCTTCTCGCGATTCGAGTTTTGCTCGTCGGATACAAGGATGCTGGAGGGCCCGGCAGGGGTCCCGAACGCTCGAAAGACGAAGCCCTGCAACGCGCAAGCGGGCTCGCGATGATGGCGCGACAAGGCGACAAGCTGAGCGAACTGGTCCACACGTACAGCGACCGCGCCGGTGCAACCGAAGACCAAGGCGTAGCGAAGCTGCGGCCGGCAGAGCCCGCTCCATTCAACGCTGCAGTCGTAACCGCTGCGCTCGCGTTGCGAGTCGGCGGAATCAGCGAGCCGGTCGAAACGCCGGACGGATACATCGTGCTCGAGCGACTTCGCGATCCGGACGTCGGCCCTGAACGCATCGGAGCGCGGCACGTCCTGATCACGTACACGACCTCGGCGAAGTCAGTGCCGGGCGCGATTCACACCGAGGCCGAAGCGCGCGCGCTCGCCCAACAAGTCGTCGAGGAAGCACAGCAGCCGGGCGCGGACTTCGGCGCACTCGCCACGAAGTACACGGAGGAACCCGGCGGCAAAGAGCGCGGCGGCGACCTCGGCAAGTTCGGGCGTGGCCAGATGGTCCCGGCGTTCGAGCAGGTCGCGTTCAAGCTCAGCGTGGGGCAAATCAGCGGCATCGTGGAAAGCCCCTTCGGCTTTCACGTGATCCAGCGCTACGAGTGAGCATCGGGCAGCCCTTAGTCCCCATTTTAGGTAGGAACACGCTGAGACACTCCGGCGCTTAAAGGTTCGCCGTTGTTGACCCTGGCTGAGTCTTGGCTCAGCTTTGCCTATCCCGTGGAGGACACCATGCGTAGGCTAGCGGTTCTATCCATTCTCACAGCGCTTGCAGCGTGCGGCGGCGAAGAAGCTTCGAGCCCGCCGGTCGGCAGCCCGACGACGACCGTCTCACCCGGAACTACATCGGGCACCTCGCCGGCAGCTGGTTCCGCCGGAAGCGCATCGAGCCTTCCCACGAGCCCGGCCGGGCAGACGCCCGTGCAGACTCCGGGGACGACGCCCGCAAATCCGACACCGGCAGTGAGCACGCCGGCAATGCCGCCTTCAGCTGCGATGCCTTCGACGCCGGCGCCAACGCCAGCCGCAAATCCCGCCGCGGGCGAGAAGAAACTTGCGATGGACGAGTGTGGTCTCAAGACCGGTTACGCCGGCGACGAGTACTGCATCAACGCGCCACCGGCGGACAAGGGTTTTCAGCTCCACATCGGACCAACGAGCTACACCAACCCCGAGGCGAAGTACGTGCTGCAGCCGGGTGATGAAAACGTCGTCAACCTGACGGCCGTAAGCGGCAATGACAAAGACGTGATGTATTTCTATCGCCAGTACCGCATGCGGCCGGGCTCGCACCACGTGATCCTGAACGCCGACGGCAAGCGCATCGGCGGCACGCAAAACCTCGCGCGCGACAATCCCGACTTCGGCATCATTCCACCGGAGAACCAGGACGTCGGCTTGCCGCTCGCGGCGCATTCGCAGATCACTGCGAACATGCACTTCTACAACTTCACGGACAAACCCATCATCCGCGAGCTGTGGACGAACTACTGGTACAAGGATCCCGCCGAGGTCAAAGAGGCTGCCAAGTCGGTCTTCTCAATGACGGGCGTCACTGCGGCGGTCGCGCACTCGCACGTCGTCGTCGGCGCGAGTTGCCCGGTTCAAGGGACCGGTCGCGCGCTCTCGTTGTACGGGCATCGCCACTTGAACAACGTCCGCTTCAGCATCTGGCACACGACCGCGGGCAAGAAGAACCTCGTGTTCGAGGACTACGACTCGCAGCACCCGGGTATCCTCGAGTACAACAGCTTGACGACGAACCCCGCCGCGAATCCGATGACGAAGACCACCGGTGGCACGAGCGGCATCCTCGACTTGAAGCAGGGCGATACGCTCGACTTCGAGTGCGAGATCGTCAACGACACCGACAAGAACTTCTTCGGTGCCAACGAAGCGTCGGACGACGAGATGTGCATCTTGGTCGGCGACACGGTCGGCGCGCAGGTCACGGCAGGTTGCACGCCGATCACGGCGCGTAAGGTTACGACTTCGACCGTCCCTGCGGACTGAACGCACGCGCCCCAGCGCTAACGAAGCGCTGAAGTTCGATCGAATGATGGCTCCACCAGTTGAATCTGGTGGGGCCGTTTTTCTTTAACAGCGTCGAGACGGTGACGTGACGAGCGATCGCGCAAGCAGTAAGGCACAGCACAGTTCGGCACGATTGACGCGCGACAGATGCGCGTGTGTCCAAACTGTCGATTCGATCGAAAATCAGCGACCGTTTTGTCGACTCACTCGCAACTAACAGGGTGCGTGCGAGCTTGACGAGGGTGAGCTCGCGCGTGTGGGGAAGCATGCGTGCGTCGACATCGCGCAACGCAGCGCGCCGCTATGGCGAGCTGCGCGCGCGTCGCTGCACGCATGACTAAACGCGTTGACGTCCGTCGACCAATGGAGCGAATCACATGGACTCGAGCTTCGGGGTGAGGCAGCAATCGAGATCAGTAGACACGTGGGCTCGGATTCTAGCGCTGGCTGCTAGTGCAGCTGTCAGCTGCGCCGAGTCTCACGACACAGCAACTCCTACTAAAGTCGATTCAGTCGAGAACGAACTCGTGTACCTGATGCGGGACGGCAAACTTCCGAGCGAGATGCTCCCGCCGACGCAACCGCCGCAACCAGAACTGCCGCCGCGATTTTGCGATTTCAACACGTCGCCCTTTCCCGGCGCGCCTCCGCCGATCGTAGCGCCGCTCCCAGCGGCGGGGTCCGCAAGCGAAGTTGCTGGCTCGGGCGGAATGGGTGCTGCCGCGGACGGCGGCATCAGTGCGAGTGATGGTGGCGTCGCAAGCGGGCCGGATCCCGCATGCGACTCAGTCCCAGTCGGCTTCTGGAAGTTCGACGACTGCAATCCATTCCGGACCGACTTGGGTGATTCATCCTTCGAAGGCCACACTGCGTTCCGCGACGTAGATCTCACGTGCGCAGCAGGTCAGCAGGGCTTCGGAGCTTCGTTCACGAAGGCCGACGACATCGTCTACGTGCCTGATCAGCCAACCTTCGCGCTCAACTTGGGCGTGACGATCGCAGCCTGGGTGCGGCCCGATTCGGTGACTGGACTTGGCACCATCTTCCGCAAGAGCGACGACGAGGACAGCGCGTTCGCGTTGCTCGTCCACAATCGCAACCTCGAGTTCGTCGTGCGGCTGACCTCCGGACGATTGGCGAGCGTGTCCGCGCCGGCGACTGCGGGGAAGTGGACCCACGTCGCGGCGACGTACGACGGGGCGACGCTCCGACTCTATTACGACGGCACTGAAGTGGCTCACAGGGCTGCAGTTGGCGTGCTCGCGCGCGGTGCCGGTCCGCTGCTCATGGGCAACGATGGAACGGGGCGGAGGTTCTCTGGTCGCATCGACAACGCGTGGTTCAACACTCAGGCCGCGTCGGTCGCCGCGATCCAACAACTATTGTGTTTGCGGCGCGATCCAGTTTTCGCGGTGACACCTGAAGTCGGACCGAGTGTTCCAGGCGGAGCCGTCGTCACCTACACCATGAACGTCACCAGCATGGATGATGCTCGATGTGCCGCGACGAGCTTCCAAGGCTTCTTCTCGCAACAACAGGGTGACTTCACGTTCGAACCGTCGAACGTAGACTTCTCGCTCGCCTCAGGCGAAACGTTCACGGTCGACGTCTCTGTCACGAGCGGCGTCGACATCGAACCGGGCAGCTACCTGCTCGATTTTTTCGTGCTGTCGAATGAAAGCAGCGGTGGCTTCTTTGCGCCGACGCCGGGGTCAGTCGTGGTAACGGTACAGGGTGGCGCCGCGCCCGCGGTCAGCAGCGCCGGTTCCGGAGCTCCGGCGATGGAGCCCCAACCCGAGGAGCCCATCCCGCCTACGCCGTCTGGCTTTTCAAACGTCCAAGTTCAATACCTGGTCGCGGAACCGACGGGTTGTCACGTGTCGTCCGCACGTGAGCTGATGATCCGGGACCTCAGCGTCGTCGAGGATCCGGTACGCACCATCCTGAATGGCCCCGCCGATCCGAACACCGGTGTCTGGTCGTTTGGTGGGCTGATGCAGCGGTTGTCGCCATCGGCGGCAGACGCTGCAGACAACACCGAGGCGATGTTCCGGTCGTTCCTATCGACGCAAACCATCAACACGTTCGAAGTGCAGCCCAGACCGCCGATGGACTCGCTCGTCCTTTCGGCTTGGCCACGCACCGCGGACGGCAAGTTGGATCTCGCGCGTGCGCCTATGCGCCTACTCGCGATTACACATCGTCTCGACCTCGAAGATCTCGCGAACGGCAAGGCCGGCGAAGGACGTTTCACCTTCGGCGTGTTGGACCCGATGGGCTTCCAGATGGAGTTCACGGTCATCTTCGAGTACTTGCTCGCCGCTCGAGACGCGGACGAGGCTCGCGAGTGGGCAGACGCGGTTCACGCGCTTCAGGCGTTACCGTTCCCGTCTGCGGAGTACAACGACGCGCTGCAAGAACTCACCGATCGCTTCACCGGTCGCAACGTGCTTCCGGGCGCGCCGAACGGAAGCGCACTCATCGACATCCGCACGAACGAGATCGCACTGTCGCTCGACGGGCAGTGGCAACTGCGGGAGTTCAGGATCGACCCTGAGTCGGGGCTGATAGCGCCGCATACGCTCTTCCAGACTCCGGATGCGTCATTCAACAATCAGGCGCCGCTCGGACGCTTCCTCAACGACAATGAGGCGATCATCTTGACTGAACGCCATGAGACCCCACTGTTGTTCGAGGATGTGGCATTCACGGCAGGCGCCGTGTTCAACAACATCGACTTCTGGGCAGCACCCGGCATCACCAACCCGGAAGCACGGCACAAGTTCTCGCTCAACACGTGTAACGGTTGCCATGGCGCGGAGACGCAGACGGCGTTTTTGCACGTGTTCCCGAGAGCGGCCGGTCAGCAGAGCACTCTGTCCGGTTTCTTGACCGGTACGACGGTCTTCGACCCGACGTCGGGTCAGGAGCGGCGGTTCAGCGAGCTCGCCCGCCGCCGTGGGCTGCTCGAGACACTCGTGTGTGAGGGGCAACCTTAAGCCGAGTGGCAATATGCGTCAGCATCGCGCGGAGTTTGCGTGTTGTCCTATGTGAGCGATCGCCTCGCTTGGGACAAGCGCAAGCTCCGTGCGATCAAACAGCAAGATCGCATTGCTATGCGCACCTATTTTGACCACGTTACGTCACGAGTGTAGCAACGGCCAAGCGCTGCTTTCGCATGCGCTGTCGGAGCCTGACTGCTCGTCGATCAACCTGGGAGGCTTAGATGACGAATCGCTTGATTCTGCTGGGTACCGTCGTCTCGTTTGTCGTGATCGTGGGCTGCGGTGACGACGACGACACGCCGGCGGATCGCGATGGCGGCGTCGACGGCAGCGTCGATTCGGGACCGGAAGGCGGGCGTGGTGGTCGCGGTGGCGCTGGCACCGGCGGGCGCATCGGATCCGGTAACGCCGGCGCGGGCGCGGGCGGTGCGGCCGGTGCGGCCGGTGAAGGCGGTGCCGGCGCAGGCGGTGCGGCCGGTGAAGGCGGCAGCTCCGGCGGAACGAAGTACTCGATCGGTGGTGAAGTGTCGGGTCTTTCAGGCACCGGGCTCGTGCTGCAGAACAACGCTGGGGACGATCTAACGGTCGATGCCGCTGGTAGCTTCACGTTCGCCACGGAGCTCGAAACCGAAGAAGCCTACGAGGTGACGGTCAAGACTCAGCCCTCGAGTCCTTCGCAGACCTGCACTGTCAGCGATGGCAAGGGAGACGTCGGCAACGAAGACGTCGGAGGCGTCAAAGTCGCCTGCGCCACGAACAAGTACAAAGTTGGTGGCACGATCACCGGGCTCACTGGGACGGGCTTGGTGCTCAACAACAACGCCGGCGACGCGCTGAACGCGTCGGGCGCATCGTTCGAGTTTGCGACGTCGCTCGACAGCGGCGCCGACTACGCGGTGACCGTTGCTACCCAGCCGTCGAACCAAGTGTGCGCCGTCGAGATGGCCGGCGGGAAAGTCGGTGGCGGAAACGTCGCGACGGTCGCCGTCGCGTGCCATGGGCTGACGGTGCTGCAAGTCGCACCGGGGTTTGGAAACGCCACCGCGAGCTGGAGCGACACCGGCGCGGCGTCGTACACGCTCAAGCTGACGACTTCACCGACGTGCGATCTCGAGACGACGGGCTGCCCTGGCGCCGTGGAGATCGCGACGGTTACGTCACCTACCACCGTGCCGAGCTTGACGAACGGCACACCTTACTACTTCCAAGTCACAGCGAACTATCCCGGTGGTGTCAAATCACTGTCGAACAAGACTGCGACTCGGCCGAACAAGCCGCGCTTGGATAACAACGTGTTCGCTGTCGCGACTGCGGCGAGCGGTGTGACGTACGCGGGTGGCGCGTTTACGCGACTGAGCGTGCACACCGGCGCAGCGACTCCCGTGAGCAAGACCACTGGCTTGCCGAGCGAGATCCCGAACTTCCCGGTCGTCGATGGCGACGTGTACGCGGTCGAAGCGGATGGGACGGGCGGCTACTACATCGGCGGAGCATTCAATGCGGTCGGTGGCGTCGCACGCACCGGGCTCGCGCACATCAAGTCGGACGCCACGGTCGATCCAGCGTTCAACGTGGATATTGCCGTCGGCTCCGTGCGAACGATCGCAGTCCACGGTACGAGCGTGTACCTCGCGGGCAGCTTCACGACTGTGGCAACCGTACCGCGTTCTGGGCTGGCAGCCGTCGGCGCTGCCGATGGCGCTCTGGTCGCGGGATTCAATCCGGTGGTCACACCCACCGGAAGTGTCTCTGCCCTCGCCTTCATTGGAAACAACGTGGTCGCGGGCGGCGAGTTCACTGCGATCGGCGGTGGCACAGACGAAAACCTCGCGCAGATCGACGGCGCAACGGGTGCGATCGTTCCTGCGTGGGCGCCGGCGCCGAATGGCGCAGTCAACGTGATCGTAACGAGCGGGGACCTGGTCTACGTCGGCGGTGAGTTTCAAACCATCGGCGGCATGCCTCGGAGCAGGGTCGCGGCGCTCAACGCCACCGGCGCCATGATGGGGCTACCTACGGATTGGGCTCCGGCTCCTGACAACGCGGTGAGTCAAATCGCCATCGCCAACAACTCGGTCTACATCGCGGGAGCGTTCGCAAACGTCGGAGCGACACCACGACAAGGTCTCGCGGCGATCGATACGGCCGGAACCGGTGCACTGCGAGACTGGAACCCGACGCTCGCGCCCAGCATGAGTGTCGTGACTGCGCTCGGTGCGTCGGCAGATACCGTGTACGTCACCGGCACGTTCAACAAAGTGGGTGACAGCATCCGCAACGGCGCCGCAGCGTTCAGCGCCGCTGGCACAGGGGCACTCACGCCCTGGGATCCGAATCCGGATGCAGCCGTCGGCGGCTTGGCGGTGAGCGGCGAATCAGTCGTGCTGGGAGGTAACCAGCGCGGTCTCGGAGGTCTCGCACGGCCACACTTGGTCGCGTTCAACGCGGCGGGCGAAGTGACGAGCTGGAACCCCG
>Ga0193753_10001333_pt1 | contig 21318 bp, 15 predicted proteins | sample H1c2metaG_FD_144925 | JGI IMG/M metagenome (GOLD analysis project Ga0193753, IMG submission 144925) | Soil microbial communities from a riparian zone of the East river system, Colorado, United States - H1c2 | ecosystem: Environmental > Terrestrial > Soil > Riparian zone | place: USA: East...
GTTGCCGACACAGCAGTACCGATCGTCAAGAGGATTCCGACTGCCACAGCGAATTGGATTTTCATGATGCTCTCCCGGGACTCAGGCAACTGCGATCTGAGGGCGATGGGCGGTGGTGATCCCATCCGCCACAGTGATGAGGGGACACTGGGCGTCCTCGGGGCCATTGGTCGGATTGATCTGAGGGCGATGGGCGGTGGTGATCCCATCCGCGAGCGCGGCAGTGGCCAGCAAGGCACCCGCTATAGCCAAGCTTCCGATAAATACGTTACGCATGACAACATTTCTCCCGACAAACGGTGATAGAAGATCCGACTTGACTTGTTCCAGTCATTACATAACGGACGTTATCCTGTGACGCACCTCACAAGCAACTGATTATGTAGCCTCCTTCACCTAAAATCAGGGCATCACTTAAGGGGCGTTAGGGGAGGAGCACCGGAACCCGGCCGGGCGTGCCCAGCCGGGTGTTTGCTGGGATTGCAGGACGCATCTCACGCACTTGACAAAAACCCGGGCAGAATGCCCGGCCAGAACGCCCTTGGATGCAAAGGGTGGGGTCCGCCGCGGCCGCAGTGCCCGGAATAGAACGAATGACGGTACACAGAACAGGGCGAATCGATGCCCGCCTGGAGCGGCTCCAGGAGCTGTTTTTCTTCGCCTCGCAACTGCAGGGCGGGGAGCGCGAGGCGTACCTCGAATTTGAGACCGAAGATGACCCCGAACTGCGCCAGGAGCTGCTCGGCCTGCTCGCCAACGACTCCGGCAACCTCACCGGACCGTTGACCCACGCGCTTGGCCGGGCCCTTGCCAATGCGGAGATGGACAAACGCAACGCGTTGGTCGGACACGTTATCGGTAATTACAAGCTGGTCTCGGTCCTGGGCCGGGGCGGCGCGGGCAGCGTCTACCTGGGCGAGCGCGCAGACAGCCAGTATTCGGCGCAGGTGGCGGTCAAAGTCGTAGACAAGACCAACGTCGCCAACCTCGGCATGCGGTTCCGGGCCGAGCGCCAGATCCTCGCCAGCCTCAATCATCCGAACATTGCCCGGCTGGTGGATGCGGGGGAAACCGAGGATGGGCAGCCTTACCTGGTCATGGACTATGTCCAGGGCCAGCCGCTGGACCGCTATTGCGACGGCAAGCAGCAGGATCTTCGTGGGCGCCTGACCCTGTTCCTGGAGATCTGCGGCGCGGTCCAGTACGCGCACCAGAACCTGATTGTGCACCGCGACATCAAGCCGGCCAACATCCTGGTCACCGCCGAGGGCGTGCCCAAGCTGCTGGACTTCGGCATCGCGAAGCTCCTGAACGCGGGCGACATGCCGCACGTGCCCGATCTGACGCGGATGAACGACCGGCTGCTCACGCCGGAATACGCGAGCCCGGAGCAGATTCTCGGGCAAACCGTGACCACCGCAAGCGACGTCTATTCGCTCGGGGTGGTGCTCTACCAACTGCTCACCGGGCTGCGCCCGTACATTGTGCCTGTTACGGGCAGCCAGCTGGAGATCGAGCGATCGATCTCCGTCACCGATCCATTGCGCCCGAGTGCTGCGGTCCAGCGTGCGCAGCAATTCACGCCGATCGAGGGCGAGCCGACGATCGCCGCCATCGCTCTCGCTCGCAGCCTGAGCCCCGATCGGATGCAACGCCGGCTCGTCGGCGATCTCGATGCCATCGTCATGCGGGCATTGCGCAAGGAACCCGAGCACCGTTACAGCTCGGTCGAACGATTGATGGCGGACATCCGCCACTATCTGCAGAACGAACCCGTGCAGGCGCGCCAGGGCAACTGGGTTTATTACTCGCAGCGGTTTGTCCGCCGGCACACCACTGCCGTGGCCGCGGGTGCCTTCTTTCTGGTGTTCGTGATCGCGGTGGCGGTGGTCATGTCCGTCCAGCGGCAGGCCATCGCGAGGGCGCTGGACCGCGCAACGCAGGATCGCGAGCGTGCGGAGAAAGTATCGGAATTCATGCTGACCGTATTCACCGCTGCGGATCCGTACACCAACTTTGGACTGGAGCCCACCGCGCGCACGCTGCTCGACCAGGCGGCGCGGCACATCAAAAGCGACCTGGATCAGCAGCCGGACGTGCACGCGCGCCTGCTCGAAGCCATCGGGCGGTCATTTCGCCGAATGGGGCAACCGGAACGCGCTGTCGCGTACCTGCAGGATGCCTTGAGCGTGCGGCAGCAGTTGCCGGCCGGTGATGAATCGGCCGTGGGCTCGATAGTGACGGAGCTCGCAATAAGCCTGAGCCGCGCCGGCCGCATCGACGAATCCGACAAGTATTTCACCCGGGCGCTGGAGCTTTCCCGCAACACCAAGAATCCGCGATCCGTGGACCACGCGCAGTTGCTCGTGGACCTGGGACGTCTCGAAAAGATGCGCGGCCACATCCCGCAGGCGCTCGATCATTTTACGGTTGCCCTGCAATTGATGCGCGAAGTGAAGGGCTCGAAGGATCCGGAAGTGGGCGCGATTCTCGCGGAAATTTCCAATCTGCTGGTGTGGTCAGATGATCTGCCGGGTGCCGAGCGCGCTGCCCGGGAAGCCGTCAGCATCTACGCCGCTGTGCCGGAGTTCCATCCTGACCGCGTCATGGCGGATTACTACCTCGCCGACATCCTGTTCTATCGCGGTCATAGCGATGACGCTGCGGTCCTGTACGAACGTGCCCTCGGCGCGCAGCGCAAACTGTATGGATCTGCCAGCAGTACCGTGGCGGATACGATGACATCGCTCGCGCAAGTGCGCCTGGCACAGAACAACATGGGCGAGGCGCAGAAGCTGTTGCTCGAGGCACTCGGGATTCATCGCGACTCTCACAGCATCGAGTACCAGAAGATCGGTTACATGCAAACCATGCTGGCCAGGGTTTACATGCGGCAGAAGAAATTCGCGGAAGCCGAGCCGCTGCTGCGCGACGCTATCGATCTGCTCAGGAAGAATCTGCCGCCCGATCATCAATACATCGCCGCTGCCGAGCACTATCTTGGCGAGACATTGCTGGCTACGGGCAAACTTGACGAAGCGGAATCGGTACTCACTGCTGCGATGAATCGCTGGACTGCCACCGGCTCCTCGGCCTGGCGTTCAGCGCGTTCGGCCAGCGTCCTGGGTGAAGTGCTCGACAGGCAAGGACGCACGCAAGACGCGGAGCGCTACCTGACTACCAGCTACAAGCAGATCATGGCGGATCCGGGCGCGGACAAGGACAGCAGGCTCGCCGCACGCGAGCGCGTCACACGGTTCTACACGGCGCACGGGCAGCGCCAGAAGCTCGAAACGCTGGTGCCCGGAGCCGCCGGTTGAGCTGGAGGATCGCGAGCCTGCTTCAGCGAGCCGCTGTCTTGCGGGCGCGCTTCTTGGCTGGGGCGACTGAAGAGAGGCGGACAGGATCCGGCGCAGCGCTCGGCTGAATCCCCTCTTCGCCGTGCAGCTCCAGCAAAGATTCCATCAGGCCTTCTTCGGCGCTGGAGCACACGCCAAGCACACTCGCTTCCTGGCAGCCTTCCGCTGCGACGTAAGCGTGCCCCATGTTGGAATCGATATAAATGGATTCGCCGGCTTCCAGGACCAGCGGATCGTAGAACTCTGTATGGATTTCCACGCGGCCTTCGAGCACGTAGACGAACTCCTCGCCGTGGTGATGCACAAGCTCGCCGAACTCACCGACGCTCTTGGCACGAATGCGTGTCAGCACCGGAATCATGCGCTTGCGGCGCAGCTCTGCGCAGAGATAGTAATAGTCGTAGTTCTTGGTGTTGACGCGGACAGCGCGATCGATGCGTCCGATGCTGCGCCGCGCGGTGACTGCCGGCTCGGGACCGTCCACGGGTTCGGCGAACAGCTCCGACATGCGTATTTTCAGCCGCTCGCTCAGCAGCAGTAATTTGTCGTAGGTGAGAGTAAGGCGATCATGCTCGACCTTGGCGAGCGTCGAGAGCGGAATGCCCGTGCGCTTGCTCATTTCCTTCAACGTCCAGTCGTTGCGCATGCGCAGGCCGCGCAGCAGGCGGCCCAGGGTTGGCTTGGTTGCTCTCATTCGCGGCATTCTAACGTTGAACGTGACGCGGCCCGGCAAAATCCTCCGGCGGGTGCAGCGCCTGCCCTCGAACGCGCTGGCGACATTCTGTTGACGATTCTCTAATCAGGACTATTATTGCCGGATTGGGATAACCCGGAATTGGGATAACCCGGGTTGGGATAACAACACAGTGGGCCAGCGGGCGCTCTACGGCCGGCGGAGGGGTTTTCATGCGTCCAGTCCAGCTCATAGCCGCATTCGCCGCGGGATTTTTGTCGATCTCCCAGGTCCTGGCCCAGTCCAGCCCGCCTTTGGCGCCGCCCCCGCCAAAGGCGGCTGAACCGACGGCTGTGGTGGCAGCTGCAGCGCCGGCCCATCCACTCACGAAAGCGGACCTCGACTCATGGCTGGACGGCTTCATGCCGTACGCCTTGCGCAAAGGCGACATCGCCGGCGCGGTCGTCACCGTCGTCAAGGATGGCGAGGTGTTGTCGGCCAGGGGTTATGGATACGCGGACGTCAAAGAGCGCAAGCCGGTGGATCCGGACACGACGCTGTTCCGCATAGGTTCGGTGTCGAAGCTGTTCACCTGGACGAGCGTGATGCAGCTCGTCGAACAGGGCAAGCTCGACCTCGACGCCGACGTCAACACCTATATCGACTTCAAGATCCCGGCGCGCGATGGCAAACCCGTGACGCTGCGCAACCTCATGACGCACACCGCGGGTTTCGAAGAGCAGCTAAAGGGGCTGATTGGAGTAGAGGCGGACGGCATCCCGGCTCTGGATGAGCACCTGAAGAGGTGGACGCCGGGCCGGGTCTTTGCACCGGGTGGCACGCCCGCGTACTCCAACTACGGCGCGGCGCTTGCAGGTTACATCGTGGCGCGCGTCGCCGGCATGTCATTCGACGACTACGTCGACAAGCACATCTTCGAACCGCTCGGGATGCAATACGCAACCTTTCGCCAGCCGCTGCCCGAAAAGCTGCGGCCCTACATGGCCAAGGGCTATCCAGCCGCGTCCCTGCCCGAAAAGCCGTTTGAAATCGTCGGCCCCGCGCCTGCGGGCAGCGTTGCCGCATCGGGTGCGGACATGGCGCGATTCATGATTGCGCACTTGCACAAGGGCAGCTTCGGGGCTAATCAGATTCTCAAGCCCGAGACGGCGCAGCTCATGCATGACAGCGCACTCACGATTCTGCCGCGCGTCAACCGGATGCTGCTCGGCTTCTACGAAACCAACTACAACGGCCACCGGGCGATCGGTCATGGCGGCGACACGCAGTGGTTTCACAGCGACCTGCACCTGTTCATCGACGATGACATCGGGATCTTCGTTTCGGTCAACAGTCCGGGCAAGGACGGCGCCGCCGGCGGCCTTCGCAGTGAGCTGTTCGAAGAATTTGCGGATCGCTACCTGCCGGGCGAATCGCTGGATGGCAAGGTCGATGTGAAGAGCGCCGCCGATCACGCCCGCATGATCGCGGGCAGCTACCTCAATTCGCGGCGCGTGGAGACGAGTTTCATCAGCCTGCTGAACCTTGGCGGGGAGGTGAAGGTTTTCGACGGAGGCGACGGCAGCATCTCCGTGTCGATGGTCAAGAGTCCGTCGGGTGTGCCAGTGAAGTGGCGCGAGGTGGAGCCATTCGTGTGGCGCAAGGTCGATGGCAAGGAGCTGCTGTCCGGGCAGGTGGAGAATGGCCGCGTCACGCGCTTCAGCTTCGGTGAACTTTCGCCGTTCATGATCTTCGAACGGCCGGTTGCGTGGAAGTCTCCCGCGTGGTTGTTGCCGTTGCTCATCGTCGGGTTCAGCGCCCTGCTGCTCAGTGCCATCGCCTGGCCGGTGAGTGCGCTTACGCGCCGTCACTATCGGGCGTCCTATGTGCTGGCTGGTCAGGACGCCAAGGCACATCGTCTCGTGCGCATTGCATCTGTTGCTGTCGTGATTGCACTGCTGGCCTGGGGAATCACGATCGTCATGATGCTCTCGGAGATCAGCCTGCTGTCGTCGAAGATGGACTGGTGGTTGCGTGTACTGCAGGTTCTCGCGCCATTTGCTTTCTTCGGCGGTGCGGCCATCGGCCTGTGGAACGCGTTCGTCGTAGTACGCGGACCGCGCACGTGGTACGCAAAACTCTGGGCCGTCGTGCTGGCCGTTGGGTTCGTCGCAAGCCTGTGGGTTGCGCTTGTCTACAAGCTGATCGGCTTCGGCGTGAACTACTGAGGGAAGCCGATGAGTATCGCAATGTCCCCAGTGCAGATGGATGTCCGTGTCGAGAGCCTGCGGCTCAAGGCGCCTTTCCGGATATCCGGCCACACGTTCCTGGACGTGCCGGTCGCCCGCGTCACTTTGCGCCAGGGCGGGATGACCGGATGTGGCGAGGCAGCCGGCGTTTACTACCTGCAGGACGCTCCGGCGCAGATGATTGAAACGATCGAAGCGCAGCGCGAGGCCATTGAAGCCGGGATCACGCGTGCGCAACTGCTTGCATTGTTGCCGCCGGGAGGAGCCCGCAACGCAATCGACTGCGCCTTGTGGGACCTGGATGCGAAACGTGCCAGGCAGCCGGCGTGGAAACTCGCCGGCATGCATGAGGTCATTCCGCGAATCACTACCTTCACGCTCGGTGTCGATGCGCCCGACGTCATGGCGAAAGGTGCGCAGGCATTCGTCGGGGCGCGCGCCATCAAGATGAAACTGAGCGGCGATCCTGAGGCTGATGCCGCAAGGGTTGCTGCCGTGCATGCCGCAAGGCCCGACGCGTGGCTCGGAGTCGATGCAAACCAGGGCTTCACGCGGGACGCACTGGAAAGCCTGGTGCCCGCGCTGCTCGATGCGCGTGTGCGGTTGATCGAGCAGCCGCTGGCGCGCGGCTGCGAAGCCGAGCTGGAAGGCTTCGACTGTCCGATTCCACTGGCCGCCGACGAAAGCGTGCAGGGATTGACGGATATCGAAGGACTCGTCGGCCGCTTCGACGTCGTGAACATCAAGCTCGACAAATGCGGCGGCCTGACCGAGGCACTGCGCATGGCCACGAAGGCCCGCGAGCTTGGATTGAAAGTCATGGTCGGCAACATGGTGGGGTCGAGCCTCGCCATGGCACCGGCGTTCGTGCTCGCTCAGGTCTGCGACTTCGTCGACCTTGACGGTCCGGTCTTTCTCGCCGCTGACATTGCGCCCGCGGCCGTTTACGAAAACGGCAGCATCTGGTGTCCCGACGCAGTGTGGGGCGCGGCGTACGCGAGCGGCTGATTTCGTGTGGCGATTGCAACCGCGCTGCGCTCGCCCATTCTCTGGGCCATTCTCTGAATGGGATCATCACGTTCGCAACAGGATAAGTACGCCGGAACGTGCCGTATGCTGCTGATATCGAGCGCGGCGCGCACGACATGAGCAAGCTCGCTTCCGCGGACAGCATGCGCTCGACATGGTTCGGCCAGCCCAAAGGCCTGACCGTGCTGTTTCTCACGAATATGTGGGAGCAGTTCAGTTACTACGGGATGCGTTCGCTGCTGGTCTACTACATGACCAAGCAATTGCTGCTCGGACAACAGCACGCGTCCTTCATCTATGGCGCTTACACCGCCTTCGCGTATCTCACGCCGGTTGTGGGCGGTGCGATCGCGGACCGATGGCTGGGCAAGCGCCGCGCGGTCATCATCGGTGCGAGCATCATGGCCGCGGGCCATTTCATGATGACGTTCGAAGTGCTCTTCTATCCCGCGCTCGCGACGATCGCGCTCGGCAATGGCCTGTTCCTGCCCAGCCTGCCGAGCCAGATCAACGATCTGTATCGCCCGGAAGATCCGCGGCGCGGCTGGGCGTACAACATCTACTACGTGGGCATCAACATCGGCGGATTCCTTGCGCCGCTGATCTGCGGCACGCTGGGCGAAGTCTACGGTTGGCACTATGGTTTCGGCGCCGCGGGTATCGGCATGGTGGCGGGGTTGCTGATTTACGTCAGGGGAGGGCGCCACTTGCCGCCTGAGTCGCCGCGCGTTGTCGCAGTGAAGGCCACCGGAGAATCCTCGCGAGATAGCCGGCTCTGGCTGACGCTGCTCGCAGTGGGACTCGCGGCCACCGTCTTTCGCGGTGCCTACGAGCAGGTCGGAAACACCGTCGCGTTGTGGGCGGACAGTGGAGTCGACCGCAGGGCCGGCGCATTCCTCATTCCACTGACCTGGTTTCAATCGCTCAATCCGCTGCTGGTCATGCTGATGACGCCGCCGCTGCTCGCATGGTGGCGGCGCCAGGCAAGCAGGGGACGCGTGAGCTCGGAGCCAAAGCGGATGGCCGCGGGTGCGGTGTTAGTTGCAATCGCGTACCTGACGCTCGCAGCGGTCGCAGTCAAGGCTGGCCCCGGTGGCTCCGCATGGGTCTGGCTCGTATTGTTTTTCGTCGTGCTCACCTTCGGTGAGCTTTTCATCCTGCCGACCGGCCTTGGATTGTTCGCGCGGCTCGCGCCACCGAATATGGGGGCAACCGCGGTGGCGGCCTGGTTTTGCGCGATCTTCAGCGGCAGCCTGTTCGCTGGCTGGGTCGGCACCTTGTGGAGCGTAATTGGCCGGGGAGCTTTCTTCACCGTGCTTGCGACGCTCGCATTGATTGCCGCAGCACTGCTCATGCTGCTCGACAAGCCGGTCAGGAAGCTCGAGGCCCGGGCCAGCGTACCCAATCCCTGACCGTGTCGGCCTTACTCTGGTGTAAAGAGCTCGGGGTGTTCAGCCAGGGTCAGCCGTGTGCGCCGGATGTGACCGTGCAGGTGGGAGGCCGAGCCGTCGACATCACGGCGCTTGATCGCTTCCATGATCAGGCGATGTTCGTAGTGCATCAGCCAGCGGCCCTGCGGGCCGACCAGCCGGGTGAATGCGCTGCGGTACTGCTGCGTCTTGTTCCAGTAACGCTGAATCAGGCTCTGCAGCTCCGGCATGCCGGCGCCAGCATAACTGCCCACGTGGAATTCACGGTCCAGGCGCAGGAAATCATCGGTGTCGCGGCTGAGCTCCATCCGCTCGACCAGCGTCTCCAGCTTCGCGATCTGAGTGGCATCCAGATGCAGCACACTCTCGCTGATCGCCAGCGGCTCGATGCGTTCGCGGATCTTGTAGACCTCGATACAGTCGGCCAGGTGCAGCTTGGCGACCCATGCGCCGCTGTTGGCCTTGAGCGTGACCAGCCCCTCGCTCTCGAGGTAGCGCAGAGCTTCGCGCACGGGGATGCGGCTGGTGCCAAAGCGCAGTGCGAGCTCTTCCTGGCGAATGCGGCTGCCCGGCGCGAGATCACCGGACAGGATCAGGTTCTTGATGTCGAGCGTCACGCGCTGGCTCAGCAGCGCAAGGTTGTGAGGCAACTCGCCTTCGGCTTCAGGGTCCGCGGATGAAGACTTGTCCAAATGGATACCTCGGTCGAAGAGACTCCCTCACCCGCTCGCTGCCCTCTCCCTGCGGGAGAGGGGAAGAGTCTAGGAGGGTAGGGCCAGCAGTTCCACTAGCCCGGCTTCTACTTCTTCGCGCCCGGCGATGGCGGCGCGCTCCAGCGCCTTCGAGATGCTGGGCGATGCTTCCTTGCCGGTGACTCGCATGATCGGATGGTCGAGCCAATCGAACAGGCGTCGCTGCAGCTCGTCAGCCAGCCAGCCGCCGTACGAGGTGCCCATGCTGCCCTGCTCGACAATCAGCACGCGGTTGGTCTTGCGGACGCTGGCTTCGATCATTTCCCAGTCCAGGCTGGCGCGATCCAGCCAGCGCAGGTCGATGATGTCGACATCCGCGCCGAGCTTCTCGGCGGCGTCGATGGTTTTCTGCACCATCGAGAGGTAGCTGATGACGGTGGCGCGTTCTCCCTTGCGGCGCAGCGCCGCCTTTCCTGGCGGGATGATGTAGTCGAGGTCATCCACGGCCGCCTGGTCGTTGCGCGTGTAAAGCTCGACGTGCTCGATGATCAGCACCGGATCGTTGCACGCGATCGCGGCGTTCATCAGCCCGACGTAGTCGAAAGCAGTGGAGGGCGCCGCAATGCGCCAGCCCGGTGAAGTCACGAAGATACCGGCCGGGTCCATCGAGTGCTGTGAGCCGTAGCCCGTGCCGATGGCGACCTTGGAGCGCAGCACGAGCGGTACGTCCATGTCGCCACCGAACATATGACGCGCCTTGCCGATCTGGTTGAACACCTGGTCTGCCGCCACCCACATGAAGTCGGCATACATGAACTCGACGATGGGCCGGAAGCGCCCGTCCTCCGCGATGCCGCCGCCGAGGCCGCAAAACGCGTTCTCGCTGATCGGGGTGCCGAGGATCCGATCGGGGAAGCGGTCGGCGAGGCCGCGGGTAGCGCCATTCGTGCCGCCTTTGAGGCGGTGAATGTCCTCACCCATGATGACCACCGGCTGGGTCTCCATACGCCGACCGAGAACGTCGGCGACGACGTCGACGAATCTGCGTTCGTGCATGGCGCCTTTGAATCCGCTTTGTTCCTCCACGCGCATGTTCGCCAGCTCGGAGAGGTCGCCGCGCACGCCGACATCCGCGAACTCGTTCGGCGGCCACAGGTTTTCGCGAATCCGGCGCTTGTCGCCGGCCTGCTCCGTCAGCGCATCTGCCGCGCGCAACGAGATCTCTCTCGCACGCTCGCGCAGTGCATCGAGCGTCGCCGTATCGATCAGCTTGCGGCTGCTCATCTCGGTAGCAACCCGCTTGAGTGGATCGCGGGCACGCCACTCAGCTTCTTCCGCCTTGGTGCGATAGCCGAACGCACTGCCTGGCAGGGAGCCGTTCTGGTGGAAGAACCGATAGACCTCCAGTTCGATGATGGCGGGTCCGCCGCCTGAGCGGCTGAGCTTGAGTGCTTGCTGGGTTGCGAGATAAACGGCGAGCGGGTCCATGCCGTCCACGCGCCATGCTGGAATTCCAAAACCCTGGCCGCGAGACGACAAACGCGGTTCGCCAGTTGCCTCGGCAACCGTCGTCGACACCGCGTACTGGTTGTTCTCGATCTGGAAGAGCAGGGGCAGCTTCCATGCAGATGCGAGATTCATGGTTTCCAGCACCGAGCCGATGTTGACGGCCCCATCGCCGAAGTAAGTGGCGGCAACATCGTCCGTGCCGGCATGCTTGTGTGCCCAAGCCGCGCCCGCAGCTGCCGGAACGCCGCCACCGACGATGGCGTTCGTGCCCAGGGCGCCCGCTTCGTGCCAACGCAGATGCATGGAGCCGCCGCGACCGCGGCAGAAGCCCGGCGCCAGGCCCATGATCTCCGCCAGTCCTCGATAGATGACGTCGTAGACCGCCGGGCTGAATGCTGCGGCTGGATCCAATCCTTGCGGAGCGACATGGTTCAGGGCCTTTGCCAGGAACTGATGATGGCCCCGATGCGAGCCATTGATCTGGTCGCTGGTCCGTAAGGGGAGGATCGAACCGACGGCGCCACCCTCCTGTCCGATCGAGGAATGAGCCGGGCCGTGCACCAATCCCTGTGCCGCGAGCTCCAGCACGACTTCCTCGAACGCACGGATCACATTGAGCATGACCAGCATGGTGCCGAGCAGCTTTGGATCCGCCTGGTCCCAATCGTTGGGGGTCGAGGCCAGCTGGATCCAGGGGGCGGCGCTCTTCAAATCGGTGGTCAGTGGCATGGTCGGTTCCTGTCTTTTACGGGTTTGGCCGTGTTTATGGCTGGTTTATCGATACTTCATCGATGCGCGGCCGCCGTTGCGGAGACTCGCCCAGCCTGACGCCAAGCTGCCCATGCTACCGTTTCGGGCGCTGGCGTCAACGGGAATGGATCCAATAAGTGCCCAATGAGTGCTAGACAGCGGCTTTTTGCCCCGGTAAGGTGGCCGTATTAGCCACATTTGGATCCAGCGACAGCCGCAATGACGGACAAACCAGTGACGTACCAGGGCACGGGCGCGGGCATGCCAGGCGTGCGCGGGGTGGAGCACATCGGCTTCACCGTGCCGGATATCGAGCAGGCAACGCGATTCTTCGTGGACGTCCTGGGCTGCAAACACGTCTATTCGCTGCCGTCGCTGAGCGATCCGCAGGGCAACTGGATGACCGAGCACCTGGACGTTCACCCGCGAGCGGTCGCGGAGTCGATCCGCTTCTTCCGCTGCGGGCACGGTTCGAATTTCGAGATTTTCCAGTACAGCTCGCCCGATCAGGACAAAACGCAGCCACGCAACAGCGATGTCGGCGGACATCATCTGGCCTTCTATGTGGATGACTTCGCCGTGGCGCTGGCGTTCTTGCGTGAGCACAACGTGCGCATCCTCGGTGAGCCGACCGTGCGGACCACCGGGCCGAATGCTGGCCAGACGTGGGTATATTTCCAGGCGCCGTGGGGCATGCAACTCGAACTGGTGAGCTTCCCCGGCGGCAAGGGCTATGAAGCGATGACTACGCAGCGTCTCTGGAATCCGACCAAGCCAGCCGCGTAGCGCTGCGCGCCGCCATCCCATTTCTTCTTCGGACACCGTCATGCCAATTGAAATCAAGATGCCCAGCCTGGGACTGAATGTGGAGGCAGGCAATCTCTCGCGCTGGCTGGTGCACGTAGGCCAGAAGATCAAGGCGGGCGACATCCTTGCCGAGATCGAAACCGACAAGGCGACGATGGAATTCGAAGCGCCCAGCGAAGGGGTGCTGGCAAAATTGCTGGTGGCGGACGGTGCCGAGCAGGTGAAAGTCGGCGACGTGATTGCGCTGCTGACGCGGGAAGGCGAGGAACTGAGTTCGGCAGCAACCTCAGGCAATGGCCGGGCTGTGGCAGCACCACAAGTGTCACCGCCGGGAAGTAGCGCCTCGGCACCTTCGCCAGCACCAGTTGCTCGCAAGGACGACGGTAGCAACGGTCACGGCAGGGGGCGCATCAAGGCGTCGCCGCTCGCCCGCCGACTTGCGAGAGCGCAGGGCATCGACCTGTCCACGATCCAGGGTTCCGGTCCATCGGGCCGCATCGTCAAGAGCGATATCGAAAAGATTCCTGCGCGATCGGTGCCTTCAGCTGCGCCGTTCGCGCCAGGACCTGTATCTGCACCTGCTTACGGACCGCCGGCAGACGTGCCGCATGAGACGGTCAAACTGTCGAACATGCGCAAGGTCATCGCGCGCCGCCTGGCCGAATCGAAGGCCACGGTCCCGCACTTCTATCTGACCGTCGACATCAAGCTCGATGCGATGCTGAAGCTGCGCTCGGAATTCAACACCGCGCTCGACGCGAAGGTATCCGTCAACGACCTGCTGATCAAGGCGCTTGGTCTCGCGCTCGTAAGAGTGCCCGACGCAAATGTGCAGTTCGCCGGCGACCAGCTCCATAAGTTCCAGCGCGCCGATATTTCCGTGGCTGTAGCGATTCCCGGCGGACTCGTTACCCCAGTGATCAAGGATGCGGGTAACAAGCGTGTGGCGGCGATTGCCACCGAAATGAAGGAGCTCGCGGCGCGGGCACGCGACGGCAAGCTTGCGCCGCACGAGTACCAGGGCGGCACGGCCAGCCTTTCCAATCTCGGAATGTATGGCATCAAGCAGTTCGACGCCGTCATCAATCCGCCACAGGGGTTGATCGTCGCGGTGGGAGCCGGCGAGAAACGCTGCATCGTCGAAGGCGACGCGCTGCAGATCGCAACCGTCATGAGCGCGACCGGCAGCTTCGACCATCGTGCGATCGACGGCGCAACCGGTGCCGAGTTCATGGCTGCGCTCAAGCGGATCCTCGAGCAGCCGCTCACGATGCTTGCCTAGGCGCCGGATGCCAACGCGCTTGCACTGACAGGCGGCGCGATAAAGTCCGGAAACTTGATCGGGATCTTGCCCGGGTGGCAAGCTCGCGTGCGGCAGCACGATCCGCGATCGAGAACTGGACACAGGCCGTGGCGAGCGCAGACCAGACCCGACGACAGTTTCTGAAGGCACTCGGGGCCGGTGCCGCTGGCGCTGTGGTAGTCGGAAGTGCGACTGCTGCGAGCCAGTCATCCGACTCCGCTTCAAGCGCCGCCAAGGCGAATAGCGCCCGTTCTCCACTGACACGTTCGCGCTTGGCTGCTTTCCGGCTCGCTGAGGTGCGCCTGCTACAAGGCCCTTTCCTCGACGCTCAGCGCCGCGACGAACAGTACCTGCTGCGGCTGGAACCAGACCGCTTGCTACACAATTTCCGGGTGAATGCCAGGCTTGCGCCCAAGGCGGCTGTGTACGGCGGGTGGGAGTCGCAGGAGCCATGGGTGGAAATCCGCTGCCACGGACACACGCTGGGGCACTATCTTTCTGCATGTGCCCTGATGTCCGCATCGAGCGGCGATGGGCGCTTCAAGCAGCGCGTCGACTACATTATCGATGAGCTGAAGGCCTGCCAGGATGCAGGTGAGAGTGGGTTGATATGCGCGTTTCCCGACGGAGCGACGCAGCTCGATAGCAGTGTGGCGGGCAAGCCCTTCCTCGGCGTGCCCTGGTACACGATGCACAAGATCTATGCCGGCCTGCGCGATGCGCACATTCATGCCGGGAATCGCGACGCGCTGGGAATTCTCACGCGACTCACCGATTGGGCGGCAAACGTGACCGCCCCGCTGTCCGATGAACAACTGCAGCGCATGCTGGATCGCGAGCACGGCGGACTGAATGAAGTGTTCGCCGATGTCTACGTGCTGACGCGCGAGCCGAGATACCTGCAACTCGCGCAGCGCTTCTCACACCTCGCATTGCTGGTTCCGCTGTCCGAGCAGCGCGACATCCTCGACGGATTGCATTCGAACACGCAGATACCGAAGGTCATCGGTTTCAGTGCTCTCTACGACCTGACAGGCCAGCCACAATATCGAAGCGCAGCGGAATATTTCTGGCAAGCCGTCGTGCAGCGCCGCTCCTTCGTGACGGGCGGCAATGGCGATGGCGAGCATTTCTTTCCGCCGGGGGAATTTCAGCAACGGTTGAACTCGGCCAAGACGATGGAGACATGCTGCACTTACAACCTGCTGCGGCTGACGCGCGCACTCTTTCTGCGGGATCCATCGGTCGCGTATGCCGATTATTACGAGCGCGCACTCTACAACGGCATCCTTGCGTCACAGGATCCCGCTTCGGGGATGATGACTTACTTCCAGGCCACGCGGCCCGGCTACGTCAAGCTCTACTGCAAGCCATTCGATTCCTTCTGGTGCTGTACCGGCTCCGGAATGGAGAATCACGCGAAGTATGTGGATTCCATTTATTTCCAGGACGACCGATCGCTCACAGTAAATCTGTTCATTGCTTCGGCGGTGAAGGTCGCGGCGCACGGGCTGACCCTGGCGCAGCACACCGAATTCCCTGCGAAGGACTCCACCCAACTGCAGGTCAGCGTGCAGCGACCCGTGCAGATGAGTCTGAAGATTCGCCACCCGGGTTGGTGCGACGTCGTAACCGTCGCGGTGAACGGTCAGCTCCAGGCGGCATCGCGCTCACCGGGCACTTACATCGAGATCGCTCGCAAGTGGCGCACCGGCGACGTCGTCGATGTGCATCTGCCAATGAAGCTGCGAACCGAGCCGCTGCCGGGCGCTCCGGACCTGGTTGCGGTCCTCTATGGGCCCATTGTTCTCGCGGGCAAGCTGGGAAGCGAAGGCATCGCTGTGGGTGCCGATATCATCGAGAACGAGCGCACTTCGGGCGAGATGCTGAACAGCGCCATCCGGATTCCGGACTGGATCGGACGCGCAGGCGACCTGACGGCGCAGATCGAACGTTCCCGGGACGGATCGCTGTCATTCCGGGCCAGCGGGTTCGAGAGTGTGGGTGCCATCCAGCTGGTGCCGTACTATGAAATAGCGCACGAGCGTTACAACTTGTATTGGCGAGTCCGCCCACCTGTGGCGGGATAGTGCCCTGAGGGAAGGCCGGCGCGGGCCAGCCAAGTTGCTCCTGGGACTTGTCTACGAGACCGAATAATGCCATTTTGTCTGAGTATTGAAAGGAGGGTGGTTGCGCGCCTTCCGGAGGCTTCCGCAATGGACGAGGACGGCGAAAATCATGTCGAAGGGTGTGCTGGCGGTGGGCCTGATACTCCAGGGAATCTGCATGCTGGCGAGCAGCGCAAGCATCGCTGCTGAAACCCGGCGCGTGGACTTCGGCAAGCTTGCCGACGGCACTGCCGTCGAGGCAGTCGAGCTTTCCAATGCCGCCGGCGTTACCGCACGAATCATCACGCTGGGTGCCGCGGTTCAATCTCTCGCGATTCCAGACCGCCACGGCAAGAGTGCGGACATCGTTCTGGGCTACGCGACTGCGGCGGAATACCTGGCCAAGCCCCAGTATTTCGGCGCAACCGTGGGACGCTATGCGAATCGCATCGCCGGGGGACACTTCACGCTGGACGGCAAGGGCTACTCGCTTGCTACCAACGACGGGCCCAATCATTTGCACGGTGGCCTGCAGGGGCTGGACAAAGTGGTCTGGAAGATCGAGTCGGTCAGCAGCGGCTCACCCGCCCGCGTGGTGCTGGTGCACGTCAGCCCCGACGGCGACGGCGGTTATCCCGGCACGCTCAAAGTCACTGCAACCTATAGTCTCGGCGACAAGAACGAGCTGAGCATCGAATACCGCGCGACGACCGACAAGCCGACCATCGTCAACATCACCAATCACAGTTATTTCAACCTGGCGGGCGCGGCCGGCACCGCGGATGTCATGAACCAACGCCTGACGTTGTTCGCGGACGCCTATACTCCGGTCGACAAGACGCTCATCCCGACCGGCGAGCGCCGCAAGGTGGCAGGAACGGTTTTCGACTTCCGGCAACCGCAAGCGATTGGCCTGCGGGTCCGTGACGGGCGTGACGAACAGATTCGCTTCGGGCGTGGCTACGATCACAACTTTATTCTCAACGGCACTGCCGGTACGCTGCGACCTGCCGCGCGCGTGGAAGATCCGGAATCCGGTCGCGTGATGGAGATGCTCGTGTCGGCTCCGGCGGTGCAGTTCTACTCGGGTAACTTCCTCGACGGCACGGTCGTCGGCAAAGGCAATCGCGTGTACCGTCAGGGCGACGGCTTGTGCCTGGAACCCCAGGTGTTCCCGGATGCGCCGAATCACGCGGATTTTCCGACGGCGCGGCTGGATCCGGGCCAGGTCTACATCAACAGCATCGTGTGGCGCTTCTCGGTTTCATAATGACTGCATCGAATTCCGCTCCTCCTGCACGCCGGCTGCGATCCCGCGCGTGGTTCGACGATCCCGCGAACGCCGACATGACCGCGTTGTACCTGGAGCGGTACATGAACTTCGGCTTGTCGCTGCAGGAACTGCAGTCGGGCAGGCCCATCGTCGGCATCGCGCAGACCGGGAGCGATCTGTCGCCCTGCAATCGCCATCACCTGGTCCTCGCGGAACGCGTACGCGAAGGTGTTCGCGAGGCCGGCGGCATCGTGCTCGAATTTCCGGTGCATCCCATCCAGGAAACCGGCAAGCGTCCGACCGCCGGGCTGGATCGCAACCTGGCGTACCTCGGCCTGGTGGAAGTGCTGTTCGGTTATCCGCTCGACGGCGTGGTGCTGACCATTGGCTGCGACAAGACCACACCCGCATGTCTGATGGCGGCGGCAACGGTGAATCTACCGGCGATTGCATTGTCGGTGGGACCGATGCTCAACGGCTGGTTCAAGGGTGAGCGCACCGGATCAGGCACGATCGTGTGGCGCGCGCGCGAACTGCTGGCTGCGGGCGAGATCGACTACCAGGGCTTCATCAAGCTGGTCGCCTCCTCTGCACCCTCTACCGGTTATTGCAACACCATGGGCACGGCGACGACCATGAACAGTCTCACCGAGGCTCTCGGCATGTCGTTGCCCGGTTCTGCGGCGATTCCCGCACCGTACCGCGATCGGCAGGAATGCGCCTATCTCACCGGCAAGCAGATCGTCGAGATGATCGCGGCGGACCGCAAACCTTCCGACATCCTCACGCGCGAGGCTTTCATCAACGCTATTCGCGTGAATTCCGCGATCGGCGGCTCGACCAATGCGCCCATTCACCTGAACGCGCTCGCGCGGCACATCGGGGTCGAGCTGTCCATCGATGACTGGCAGACTTTCGGCCTGGATATTCCATTGCTCGTGAACCTGCAGCCGGCCGGAGAGTACCTGGGCGAGGACTACTATCGCGCCGGCGGCGTGCCCGCGGTCGTCGCGGAACTCATGCGCAAGGGCCTGATCAACGAGTCGACGCTGACGGTGAATGGCAGGAGCCTCGGCGACAACTGCCGTGGCGCCAGCATCGAGGATGCCGCAGTCATACGCAGCTTCGACGCGCCATTGGTCAGCAACGCCGGGTTCACCGTGCTGCGTGGCAACCTGTTCGACTCGGCGATCATGAAGACCAGCGTCATTTCGGAAGAGTTTCGTGCGCGCTACCTGGCGAACCCCGAAGATCCGGAAGCGTTCGAAGGACCGGTCGTGGTCTTCGATGGACCGGAGGACTATCACGCGCGCATCGACGATCCGGCGCTGAAGATCACCTCTGCAACTCTCCTCATCATGCGAGGCGCCGGCCCCATCGGCTATCCGGGCGCTGCGGAAGTCGTGAACATGCGTCCGCCGGTGGCGCTGATCAAGGCGGGGATTCATCACCTGCCGTGCATCGGCGATGGCCGGCAGTCGGGTACTTCGGGATCGCCTTCGATCCTGAATGCTTCGCCTGAAGCGGCAGCCGGCGGCGGCCTGGCCTTGCTGCGCACCGGCGATCGGGTGCGCATCGATCTGCGCCGTGGCACGGCGAACATCCTGATCGGTGAAGCCGAGCTTGCATCGCGGCGCAAGGCGCTGGAGGAGGCCGGCGGATTTCCGATTCCCGCGAGCCAGACTCCGTGGCAGGAAATCCAGCGTGCGACCATCGGCCAGGCCGACACCGGCGCTGTGCTCGAAGGCGCGACGAAGTATCAACGCCTGGCCCAGACCATCGGCGTACCCAGGCACAATCACTGAAGAAGTGGCTTGTGGCTAGTGGCTGGTGATCAGTTGAGAGCCACTAGCCACTAGCCACTAGCCACTAGCCACTAGCCACCAGCCACCAGCCACTTAAGCAATGCTTCCCAAAGTCACCTCCGATATCCGCTGCCAATTGGGTGAAGGGCCGCTGTGGTCCGCGCGGGACAACGCCATCTACTGGGTCGACATCATCGGGCAGTCGCTGCATCGCCTGTCGCTGGCGGACTCGAAAGTGAGTTCCTGGCAGATGCCCGAAAAGATCGGCTGGGTTGTCGAGCGGCGCAGCAAGCCGGGGTTCATCGCCGGATTCCAGAGCGGCTTCGTCGAGCTCACGCTCGAGCCTTTTGCCATCCGGCCCATCGCGGATCCCGAACCGCATTATCCGGGCAACCGGATGAACGACTGCACGGTCGATCGCGATGGCCGCATCTGGGCCGGCACGATGGACGTGGAGATCGTCAATCCGACCGGCTCCCTGTACCGGTTGGACCAGGAATTCCGGATCCGCCGGATGGACAGCGATTACCTGGTGACCAACGGTCCCGCGATCAATCTCGCGCACGATCGCATGTACCACAACGATACCGGCCGCGGCATCGTCTACCGATTTGAGCTTACTGCCAGCGGCGAGATCGCCAATCGCAGCGTGTTCCTGCAGTTTCCCCAGGAATGGGGCTTGCCGGATGGCATGACGGTCGATGCCGAAGACCATCTGTGGATTGCCCACTGGGGCGGCGGGCGCCTCAGCCGCTTCACGCCGCAGGGAGAGCTCGACCGTGCCGTGAAGCTGCCGGCCTCGCAGATCACCTGCTGTGTCTTCGCAGGCGAGAACCTCGACCGCATGTTCGTAACCTCCGCTGCCCAGGATCGCAGGGATGAGCCGCTGGCTGGCGCCTTGTTCGAAATCGATCCAGGGGTTCGAGGCATCGCGCCGCATTTGTTTGCCGGCTGATGAACCCGGTCCACTCACTACTGCGCAAGCGCGGCCAGCAGGACAGCAGCCGCGTCGGCATGATCGAGCTGTTCTTCGACCTGGTCTTCGTCTTTGCCGTCACTCAGCTCTCCCACACGCTGCTGGCGCACCTCACAGCGAGCGGCGCGGTCCAGACCTCGATGCTGCTGCTCGCCGTGTGGTGGGTGTGGATCTACACGTCCTGGGTGACCAACTGGCTCGACCCCGAGCGGGTGCCGGTCCGCCTCTGCCTGTTTGCGCTCATGCTGGTCGGACTACTGGTATCGGTGTCGATCCCGGAAGCTTTCGGCGAGCGTGGCCTGCTGTTCGCGTGTGCTTATGTGTCCATGCATGTCGGCCGGACATTGTTCGTCCTTTGGGCAGTGCGCGGCGAATCGCTGCGGATGCGCCGCAACTTCCAGCGCATTTTCGTCTGGCTGGCGATGTCCGGCACTTTGTGGATCGTCGGTGGCTGCGTCGAAGGCGCTTCGCGCCAGGCCTGGTGGGCATGCGCATTGCTGCTGGAGCTTATCGGGCCCTGGGTACTCTACTGGGTTCCGTTGCTGGGCAGTCCCAGCACCGCCGATTGGGATATCGATGGCAGCCATATGGCCGAGCGCTGCGGCCTGTTCGTGATCATCGCGCTGGGCGAATCGCTGCTGGTGACGGGTGCGACGTTTGCAGAGACAGCGTGGAACACAAGCTCGATCACCGCATTCCTGGTCGCCGTGCTCGGCACCATCGCGATGTGGTGGTTGTACTTCGACACCGGCGCGGAACGGGCGCACCACCGGATCAAGACTTCGTCGGATCCAGGTCGTCAGGGTCGTCTTGCGTACACCTATCTGCACACCCTCATCGTCGGCGGTGTGATCGTTTGCGCCGTTGCCGACGAGCTGGCGCAAACGATCACACCGCCGGCCACGAACGCGGGTATCGCAGCCATTCTCGCTGGACCTGCGATGTACATCGCGGGCAATGGGTTGTTCAAGTGGGTGACGAATGACCGGCGCACGCCGCCGCTATCTCACATGGTTGGCATCGTGCTGCTGGCGATACTGACGCCGTTTGCGCTACGGCAGGTTTTTTCGGCATTGATGCTCGCCACGGCGACCACTGCGATTCTCATCCTCGTGGCAGCCTGGGAAACAGTCGCGATTCATCGGCCGGCGGTCGCGCGGTCCTTCGACACCGCCGCTTAGCAGGCTGTTGAAAAACAGCCTGCTAACGGGCCACCGATGGCCCGGCCCATATTTGATAGATGTGGCATGCACATGTGCTTGATTTCGGGAGCGCAGCGAAAGCCGCGTCTTTCGCAAGCGACGTTGAAAAAGTCCAGGAAGGACTTTTTCAACAACCTGCTAGTGGACGACTGC
>Ga0193753_10001334_pt1 | contig 21306 bp, 19 predicted proteins | sample H1c2metaG_FD_144925 | JGI IMG/M metagenome (GOLD analysis project Ga0193753, IMG submission 144925) | Soil microbial communities from a riparian zone of the East river system, Colorado, United States - H1c2 | ecosystem: Environmental > Terrestrial > Soil > Riparian zone | place: USA: East...
CAAGGCAGGAATTACGATTACATCGGCTTCCAGTTTCATTGAATCAAGATCCCGGAAGGTTAATTGGGGAAGAACGAAAAGATTCTTTCTAAGCACTACAGGTTTTCTGTCTCTTGCAACAATATAGACATTGGCTTTCCGTGTCGCATTAAACAGGTAAAATGCCGCGAGCATGTCAAATATTTCTGTTCCATTTTTATCGGCGATAATAAAAACATTTTTTTTAGATACAGCATATGCAGGTGCCGCGCAGGTAAAATGATTGTCACCGTAATATGGAAGCGGTGTTTGTTTGATATCACGGATGGGTTTGCAGCTGTTTAGCAAGACTGCGGCAAATAGTGCCAGACCGGCAATTAAAGTTTGATTGGTTATAATTTTCATGATTGTCTTTTTATTTGAGATGTGAAATTGCGCTGATTATGCTCCCTGCGGGGGACAAGAGGAAGTCAAAAACGGACAAATTAGTAGCCAACAGATTTCTGTGATAGATTGCGGTAATAAAAGGAACAGACTGGTATAAAAAAGCAATTGTATCTCGTAATAGTTACGAGTTTCGGAGTGGCGCGAAATGATTACGAAAGGAAATTGGTAGAGAAGTCTATCAACACGGATGCTTTGTTTGAATCTTAGCCCAACTTATGGATGAGTATAAAAATTTAAAGTCAGCCAATAAAGTGGTCCCGCAAGGAATGTTTTTGGTATTGATTATCAGATTATTATGCACGAACCGTAAAATAATGCGAAAGTTTTATTTCACGGATTCACTACTTGGCGAGGTGTAAAACAGGCTGCAATTGTAAATATTTGTTTGCAAAATCCCATTGTTTGCGAAACGCAAACAAATAAAAAAAGCAAACACTCAGAATATTTATTACTAAATAATTTTAAGACGTTATTGTAAGATGTAATGTAGAATTGTTTTTAAACAATGTGCAGTTGCAAGCTTGGTATGTGCACATAAGCCCATTTCAAATTTCAGGTGTAAACCAACGTAAATGAATTTTGTCTCCATTGTCAATAAAAAAGGCAGTCTCAGCAACCGCATTTTCTTTTGCGATTTTTAACAAAGTGTCATCTGTCAACCAATTGCCCAAAGGCACTGAACAAGCAGGATTACCTCCAAATGTTTTGTCTGTAAAAGCGTCTATTTGAAATAGATTCAATTTCATATCGTGCAGCATTGTTGTTTTTCAAATCCATTTCCCGGCAAACATCACGAAAGCTTCTTTATATTGGTCGCCAATAGTGATATGCTTTTTGCCAACCTGGATCGAGCTTTTGGTCATGGATGTGATCTTGTCCAGCGAAACGATAAACGAACGATGCACGCGCATAAAACGTTTGGGTGGTAATTTTTCTTCGAGTGCCTTGAGGCTGGTGAGCGATAGGATGGCTTTCCCTGCGTTCTTCAGTTCAACTCTTACATAATCCTTCAAGCCTTCAAAATACAGGATATCATCCAGGGCGATGCGAAGCAGATGGTATTCCACTTTCAGGAAAATATAATTCTGATCCGCGTACTCCGTTTCATTTACAGCGGAGGTTTGTGTGGCAGATGTGTTTATCAGTCCGGCGTAATGCAAAGCCTTTTGGGCTGCGCGAAGGAACTCCTGGTAATTAAAAGGCTTTAGCAGGTAATCGAGCGCGTCCACCTTATAGCCCTCCAGCGCAAACTGATTGTAAGCGGTAGTAAATATAATCCGGGGCTTATTGATTCCCGTGTCCAGCACACGTGCAAGCTCGATACCGTTGAGGTCGGGCATTTGTATATCGAGGAATACCAGGTCGATCTTCTGTGTGTGAATAGCATTTAATGCGTCAATAGCGCCGGCGTATTTGCCGGCCAGGTGTAAAAAAGCTGTTTGTTCAATGAATTTGCTCACCAGGCCGAGCGCCAGGGGTTCATCATCAACCGCGATGCAATTCAATGTCATGACAGATCGAGTATTAAGTGAACAGTGTACTCATTACCAGCATTCATTTCGCTAATCTCCAGTGTATATTTATCTGGATAAAGCAGTTCGAGTCTCCGGCAGGTATTCAGCAAACCTATGCCGCTGTTGGTATCTAAGCTAATATTATTATCCTTCATTATCGAATTTTTTACGGTGATATCAAGTTCGCTGCCCCGTTGCCGGATAAGGATACCGATATGGCTTTGCTGTGTTGCACTCACCCCGTGCTTAAAAGCATTTTCCACGAAAGGCAATAGCATCATTTGAGACATGGGCATGTCTACTATTTGCTCCGGGATATCAATGATTAATTTCACCGCAGCAGTCAGGCGCAATTGCATCAGGCTGATATAATCCTTCACAAAAGCAATTTCCTGGCTTAGCATGGTTTGTCCCTGCTGTGTTTCATACAGCAAATAACGCATCATGCGTGAAAGCCGGTGAACGGCCTTACCGGCCTCATCCGCATCAACCTGGGTAAGCGCATAAATATTATTGAGCGTATTTAAAAAGAAATGCGGGTTGATCTGCGCCTTAAGGAGTGACAGCTCGGAACTTACCTTATCTTTTTCCAGTTCTTCGCGCTTCTGCTTGTCCTTTTGCCATTTTTGTATAACCGTCATACTCGTGCCGATACCAAGCACCAAAGCACTGATGATAATAGTGGGTCTGTCTATCGGTCTGCGCTGTTCAGGCATGATGCCCGGCGAAGGTTTTATGAATCCGGCTTCCTGCGCCTGCCTCTTTTTAGGAAATACCTGGAGGGTATCAAGTGCATTCTCTACCCATCTGTTAATGAACACAGTTGCCGCAACAAGGGCAATGATCATCGCAAAGTAGTAAACGAATTGATTATTCAACAAAAACCTGGGAACGAGGACGGTTACATTGACATAAAATGCTATCACAAGCAAGATTAGCGTGACGGTCTGCGTTATCCAGGCCTTGAAAGGTATGTCAATACCTGAGAACAGGGGATGATAGAAAAATATGGCAATACCAAAAACTACCCACACCAGTACATGGGCCAAAGTGATTATCAGCTTACTTTTTAATGGTTGCACTGTCATTTCATAAAAGTAATTTATCGTATTTGCCGCGTATTATTGCAAATCGGGTACAATATCACTTATCAATTGCTTACCAGCAAATTCAAACCGCTAACAGCCATTTATTACCGATGGGCTGGCATTTATCATCTTTGAGTAGCTGTTGATTGGCTTTTGGTCTGTAAAAAATTCTTTAATTGGGTAAGAACCCGCCTCTATCTGTGATCTCCGGCGCAACATCTATTACATTTCATGGTTCACAAATAATGTGATTGTTTTGCCTCATCCCACTTGATAAATTACAATTGCATGTTTAAAAATTATTTGAAAATAGCATGGCGCAACCTGGTGCGCAATAAAAGCTATGCGGCTATTAATGTTGCTGGCCTGGCTGTTGGTATAGCTGTTTGCCTGGTGATATTTATCATCATTCAATATCAAACAAGTTTCGACACGTTTCATTCAAAAAAAGACCGTGTCTATCGTGTGCTTACCGAATACCACCATACAGAGAACGCAAATATTACATATGCTAAAAGTGTGCCTTATCCCATGCCTGTTGCGTTGAAAAAAAATTTCCCTGCAATGGAAGCTGTAGTGCCTGTTTTTGCAAGCCATAATGATGAATTACTTGTGCCCGGTGATAATGGTGCGATAATAAAAAAATTTAAAGAAGAGCATGGTGTATTTTTTACAGTGCCTTCTTTCTTCAACATATTTAATTTTCCGCTGCTTGCAGGATCCTACGCTTCGTTAAAAGATCCCAATAACGTTTTACTCACTAAAGAAATTGCCGGAAAATATTTTGGTGACTGGAAACAGGCTATGGGGAAAACCATTAAACTACAATCAGGCGGTTTTATGTTTGACCACAGTACTGATGTATTAAAAGTTACGGGCATTCTTGCTACCATACCTGACAATACTGATTTTCAGTTTAAACTTGTTGTATCTATCGAAACAAGTTATATCGGGTATTTAATGGCAAAAGCTACCCGTTGGGATGAAACCACAGCAGACTTCGGTTGTTACATTTTGATGTCGCCGAATATTGCTGCTAATAATTTCAACCAGCAGCTAAGCGCTTATGCAAAAACAGTTCAGTCGCCCGAAAGCATGGACAGCTATATCGTTCAGCCGCTGAATGATATTCATTACGACACACAAACCGGTAATTACAGTAACAAAACGATCACCCGTCAACTGCTTAATGTATTGTGGTTGATTGCAGCGTTCATTTTGGCAATTGCCTGCGTAAACTTTATCAACCTCTCTACTGCACAGGCTGTTAACCGCTCAAAAGAAGTGGGTGTACGAAAAGTGTTGGGAAGCAATAAATCTCAGTTACAACTTCAGTTCATCGTTGAAACATTTTTGATAGTTATAAGCGCTATGATACTTGCGGCAGTTATTACCATTGTTGCATTGCCTTATGTAAACCGGCTTTTAGAACTATCGGTTCCATTCAGCATATTTGGCAATTCCACCATTATTTTATTTCAGTTAGCTGTAACAGTGGCTGTGACCGTACTCGCCGGTTTTTATCCTTCTGTTGTTTTATCGCGTTTCCATCCTGTTGCTGCTTTAAAAAGTAAACTTGCGGCGGGCATAACCAAAGGCATTTCGTTGAGAAGGGCGCTGGTAGTATTTCAATTCGTCATTGCACAGGGTCTCATTATCGGCACACTAATCATCGTAAAACAAATGGACTACTTTATGGACCAACCGTTAGGTTTTGATAAAAATGCCATTGTAAATGTGCCGTTCCGTACAGATAGTGTACGCCTGAGTAAGATGGATTATATAAAGAAACAGTTATTATCAATAAACGGCGTACAGGCAGTAAGTTTCAGCTCTAACGCCCCGGTTGAAGATGCTAATAATATGTGGAATACACTCAAATTTGACAATGCAATAAGAGAAGCAAATTTTAAAGCTATTACAAAGTTCGCCGACAATGAGTATGTGCCTACTTACAAGTTACCCTTAATAGCCGGAAGAAATTTACAACCTTCTACTATGACAAGGGAGTTTTTAGTAAATGAGTCGCTGATGAAAAGCCTGGGAATAAACAATCCTGATGAAATATTGAATAAAGAAATAAGTATCTGGAACGACCGGATAAAATGTCCGGTTGTTGGTGTATTGAAAGATTTTAATAACAGGTCTTTCCGCGATAACCCTGCCCCATTGCTTATTACCACAAACATAACCATGTACAATCAAGCCTCCATAAAACTTGCCACCACAAACATTGCATCTACCACGCAAGCTGTTAAAAACCTGTGGGAGCAAACATTCCCTGATTTTGTGTATGAATACAAATTTCTTGATGATAAAATTGACGGTTTTTATAAACAGGAAAAACAATTGGCGCAGTTGTATAAAAGTTTTGCAGCAGTCGCTATATTCCTTAGCTGCCTTGGCTTGTACGGTCTTGCATCCTTTATGGCAGTGCAGCGTGTAAAAGAAGTAGGGATACGTAAAGTACTTGGCGCAAGTGCTGCAAACATCGTTTACCTCTTTTCAAGAGAATTCATCATACTTATTGCCATTGCTTTTGTTATAGCCACACCCATTGCATGGTATTACATGCACAAATGGCTTCAGGATTATGTTTACCGCATCAGTATCAGCTGGTGGATATTTGTTGCAGGCGGACTTGTTGCAGTGTTTATTGCACTTGCAACCATCAGTTTCCAGGCCATAAAGGCGGCGAGTGCAAACCCGGTGAGAAGCCTTCGCTCAGAATGATCTACCCCAGCTATTCTTTACATTATTAACGATGAACAATAATTTTCGTGCATCACATGTAAGCAGATGAGAATAAAACAATTTATACCGCTTCTTTTAATGGCATTGCTATTGATAGGATTTTTAGCACAGCGTTTTTTTTCCAAAGATCGAAATGAAACTGCACTAAAACCTCTGCAACAAGATGTACTGCTTGCCTGGCCCGCGGTCGGCCAGGCTGCGCTCGGAAGCATAGAAGATGGACTTCTTGCACGCTCCTCAGATAAGGAAAAGCTTTGTCCTACAGCCAGCATAGCAAAAGTCATCACCGCATTGGCTATTATGAAAAAACAGCCGTTCAATTCCGGGCAGGAAGGCCAGGCATACAGCATAACCAGAAATGATATTGCACGCCTCAATGCGTATATCTCACAAGGTGGTTCTGTTTTACCGATACTCGTAGGAATGAAATTGACACAGTATCAGGCTATGCAGAGGATGTTGGTTGCTTCAGATAACAACACGGCTGATATATTGGTTGAAAAAGTATTTGGTTCCAGGGAAGCTTATCTATTGTACGCCCATGACATGCTGAAACGTATGGGTCTTAGCCGAACGGTTGTTGCCGATGCGAGCGGTTTCAGCCCGGCCACAGTCAGCACCCCATCGGAACTTGTTTCAATAGGCATCGCCGCACTCAAAAACCCGGTGATTGCCGGGGTCGTTTCCCAGCGGCAGGCAGAAATACCAGTCGCAGGCATCATAACAAATACAAACCGGCTGCTTGGCATTGACGGGATAATTGGCATCAAGACGGGCACCACCGGTAAAGCCGGTAGTTGCCTGTTATTTGCGGCACGCTATACTGCCAAAGACGGACAAAAAAAAAACAATCGTCGGGATCATTATGGGCGACACAAACCATAGCAGCCTTTTCAGCGACTGCAGAGATTTGCTTGCATCGGCGAAGCATCGGATGAACCTGCCAGCTAAGCAATAACCTAAAACAATGAAGACGCGATTGAAATCAACATTTATTCTCATCGCCCATAGCGCGATCCTTATCAAAGTAATGGTGTTTAAGGACCTGCCACTTATCAGGATAGGCCCACTGATGTTAAATTTTGGAGGAACGCACAACGGTCCGGCCAACTTAGTGCCGTTCAAGACCATTTTGCCCTACCTGCTCGGTAAAAAGGGTTTAATTATTGCGGTCATTAATCTTATTGGAAACATTGTTTTACTTGTACCAATAGGATTTCTCGTTCCTATCGTTTTCCGGAACATGACATGGAAAAAAACGCTGGTGCCCGCAATCTCCGCTGGTTTTGTTATCGAGGCAATGCAGGCGCTGTTACACGTGGGCATATTTGATATTGATGATGTAATACTAAATGGGATCGGCTTTATGATTGGCTATTGGGCCTTTACGATTCCCGCAAATACGGCGCGTTTAGTGAAACCTAAGACTATAATTATTACAGCTGTTATAGTTATAGTTATAGTTATTGCTGCTGCGGTTGCTTTTTATGGTGTTGCTGTTTATCAGAAGCGTCGGCTGCTGCAGCGTTTCTAACCTGTTGATGGGAACGGCAAGGCTGATAGTATTGATTTTGGCAAGTCGTTGATTTGGTTTTCTAATTTTCTTTCCCATCCCTGTTGCTAAAAAAAAGAAGACTACAATTAATTGCACATTATGCCTCGCATTTATATATTATTATATAAGCGGCTAACCCCATTGGCTGTCCCTTTTTTCAGTGCGGAAATGGTATTTTTATATTATGCAAACCAGTTTATTTAACTTGAATATTGATTGCGGTCTCTCCGCAGTCATTTGTTTTATCTCCCTTCTCAATTCTGAGGGGATTCTGTATTAACATATCCCTGGTAATCTATTGATTCAACCTGTCATCTCTTTAACGGTCTGCTAACATACCTTAACACAACATTCAGATACGGCATACGATCTTTGCCATAGAAAAATACAATAACAATTTTCTCATAAGCAGTTAGTTTTGGTTACGAACCCTGTCTCTACAGGGTTCTTCTTTTTATAATTACATACCCATAGTAACCAGTAACGGGAAACTGGTCTTATTTTGGCCACTTTCAAAAATCACATAATATTGAGTTTTTGGCTGCCAAATTCACATACTAAACTCCAGTATACCTAATAAATCACAGTATGTTGTGATTACACCTCCAAATTTCACGTAAAATCATTATTTTTATGGCAAAATCACATTATAATGTCAGTTAAATTTATTGGCAACAGTATTTTGGCCAGGCGGAAAGCGCTTAAAATTACACAGCCCCGGCTGGCCGAGATGGCGGAGATAAGTGTCAACTCACTCTATAAGATAGAGCGGGGTGAAGCGAATCCTACGTTTGAACTGCTGGAGAAAATTGTTGAGGTGTTGGGTATGGAATTGAAACTGGATGTAAAAAAAATAAAGCTCTAATCCATGCGGGGTCTTGAAGTATACAGAAATAAAGAACTGGCGGGTTTCCTGACAGAGGAAAGTACCAAAAGCTATACTTTCCGCTATACTGATGCCTGGTACACTGACAGTGATAAACCAGCCGTCAGTCTTACGCTTCCCAAAAACCAGCAGGAATACCATTCCGATTACTTGTTCCCCTTTTTTTCGCACTTATTGTCTGAAGGTGTCAACAGGAAATTACAAAACCGGTTGTTGAAAATTGACGAAAAAGACGAATTCGGCTTGCTGTCAGCAACAGCCCGATACGATACCATTGGTGCGGTCACTGTTAAACCCGTACAGTTATGAGCCTTCCTGTTATAAAATATTGCCCCGGCACCCTTGCGGAAGGTTTTAATAGTTATAGCCCCTCATTTTTACGCCGCATGTTCGATGGGAAAAAAGTAAGCCATATCCTGGCTTATGATACGCCCCGGAACAACGAAGAGGAAATGGAAAAATTCCTGGATAACCGTAAACGCATTTCTATTTCCGGCGTGCAGGAAAAATTGTCGATGTTGCTCGATAAAAACCAGTTGCGGCTGACAGAGGAGGGTGAAACTGGCACTTATATATTAAAACCCATTCCAATAGATTTGAAAAAGCCCGGACAGTTGCCTGCCAACGAGCACCTGACGATGCAAATTGCCTCACAGGTATATGGAATAGATACGGCTGTAAACGGGCTGATCTTTTTTAAAGATGGATCACCGGCTCATATCACCCGGCGCTTTGACGTTAAAAAAGATGGCAGCAAATGGGCCAAAGAAGATTTTGCAACGCTTGCCGGCAAGACAAAAGAAACGGGCGGTGAAAATTTCAAATATGATTATTCATACCAGGAAGCAGGCACCCTTATCACCCGGTTTGTCCCGGCCTGGCGGGTAGAAATGGAGAAATTCTTTTCGCTGGTGGTATTTAATTATCTCTTTTCTAACGGCGATGCGCATTTGAAAAATTTTGCATTACTGGAAACGGCGTCCGGTGATCATTTTTTGAGCCCTGCATATGATCTGATGAATACCAGGATTCATGTTTCCGATACCGATTTCGCCCTTAATAAAGGCTTGTTTGCGGATGATTTCAGTTCTCCCGTTTTTAAAAGGTTCCATCATCCCGGCCTGGAAGACTTTATGGTATTTGCTGCGAGGATAGGCATTGAAACAAAACGCGCGCAAAAGCTATTGGCTCCCTTCCTGGAAAGACAGGAAAAAGCAATGGCCCTGATTGAACGGTCATTTTTAGACGAACCGGCCAAAAGGACTTTTGAACTGGGATACAATAGCAGGAAAAACTTCCTTACGAAAGAGTAACAGGTGCTGGTCGTTCCATAATAATTCTTTGTGGTTTCTTCTTTTGTATGCCGCATCATTTTGGACAATGCTGAGCGGTCGGCGCCATACCCTATCCAAGCCGGGCGCTGGTCTGCCCGCTATTTTATTGGAGACATTTTTTTGTTACTGCCGTTGGGGAAGTGGTCTCGTCAGGACTAAATTAATATTTGATTATCAAGTGTTTATGAGAAAACCGTAAATAAATATGTAAGTATTAATTATAAATATTTTTTATTCATTTTTATTTTTACATCTTGGTTACTCCGTAAATGTTTAGGCGTTTTTAGGTTGTTTTAGTTGGTTTTAATTTTTTAATTCAGCATTAAACCAAAGCAACTTATAACTATTTACAGTTAATTAGGTGCATCAAAATTTCATCAAAGGAAGTAGCTTAAAATATATGGACTCTGGCACAGATCGCTTATTTGGCCAGGCTTTTAATAATGCCATTTTATGCGTAACCTATAGTTCTATATTTTTCCATTTATCAAAATAGTCATCGCTAAAATTTGCCGTGTCCCCACGGGAATCCCAATCAACAGATGGGTTAAGTTTTAATTGCCGCAGATCATATCCTGTAATCTTATTAATCAAGAGTTGCACTGTTTCAAAAAGATCGATGGCAATATTTTTACTAACGTTGCGACCTTCATGAACTAATTTATTCCGGGCTTTTCTCGCCGGGTGAAGTTTGCCAATTATGTCTTCATCAATGATTTTCGCCTGAAATAATATTTCTTGCTTCACTGATGTTGACCAAGTACGATTGTCATCTTTTAAAGAATCAATCCGTCCATCGATTTTTATTGCTGGATGGAGTACTTCATTTTTCAAAAACTGATGATGCCAGATGAAATCTACTAATTGTTCAACTGTAATCCATAAGTTAGATAAAACTAAATCCCAGTTTTTATATCTTATTTCCGTTATCCCTTTGACAAGGAACTTAGGGGTTAGATTGGTTATTTGTGATAAAATTTCGTGGCCTTTTTGGCGGTAATTGTGAAATTGGCTGATGGTTATAGAATTTGGATTTGAAAGGGTGATTGTGTCCATAGTTCCACCAAGCCGCATTCTTAGTTTTGAATTTAGATTTGAAGTTGCACTATTCCCCAGGTCTACTGGCCAAATAGCGAACTGTTGGTATAATTGTCCGTTAACAATATCTTTTCTATCTATCCCTTCACAATAAAAGCCGCCCAGCATTAACTCGCAAAAGGTGGTGTTGAAGAAATCCACCGCCTTTTCTTTTTCAGCATATATCCCGGCCTTAGGAATTGCCAATGCACCATCGTAGCATATTAAAAGTTTAAACGGAAAATTTGGTATATCAGCTGAGCCAGTTAGCCGGCAAAGTTTGCCGTAGTTGTAAGTGTTTGAATTTATTTCACTCAATTCAACTTTTAAAGGCTGTTCACCATCGGGTATAACAAATGTATAAGGGTGTAAATAAGCAACCCATGCGGGATTATTGAAATGCTTTTTATGTTCTTCATGGTCCATTTGCGTAGAAGTAAGTTTCTTGTTACAAAAGTAGCCGATTTGATGTAATAAATAATTGAATTGCCATTGTATTCGCGCAACGGCGAAGTCAATGGTGCAACGGTTTTATAAAGCGAAGCTGTCCGGTAACAGACCGGTCTGCTTCGCTTCTTTTTATTTCGTGGGTTGAATTGTTTCAGGTGGTCGAACCCATTTGCCGTTCAGTTCTCTTAAGCGAACCGCGTAAGAATAATGAAAAGTGCCTCCTGACCTGTAGTAAACAAAAATGACTGATTCCCTGTCTGCAGTACCGGAGAAATTCGCTTGCAATACTTCCTGGAAAATATAATATTCGCTTGAATAGGTTGTCTCGTACAAGGTTATTCTTACTTCATTGTCTTCAAAGGTCACTATCGTTTCAGGTGTGGCAGTTAAATAATCCCCAATGGTTTCAAAATTCCGGTAAGGAAAATCTTCTGCAGGACCAGTTACGTGCAGCAGTTCTGCTGGAAGTAATCGGTAATAATGGGTAAAATCGATTTTAGCATCCAACGGTTTTGCATTGCGGAACGCTTCAAAAAAGAAAAGATAGGAGTCGCATCTACTAGCCAGCGCTATTACCGGTGAATAGTGTGCATAATAATTGCCTGTGTTGCGATAGCGTTCATATTGATGCAGGTTGGTAATAAGGTCGGTTTGCTCACCGGTATGATTGTGCGTCAGGTGGAAGGGAAACAAGTCCGGGCGAAACGCCAGTTTTTTATACAGTTCAATATCGGCTTTGCGGATATGCTCCAATGATAAATCTGATAAGCTGAAATCCGGTGAGGACAAGAAAAATTCTTTGGATTCATCGGGCAAATCAAGGGAGAGCTCGTGTTTAAATGCTTCCGCTTTTTGTAAAATCGGTTCCTTTTTTCCGGCAACTATGGCTAGCCATATCGGTATTCCATTTTGGGATACCATACCGCGCTTGCGGTCTGTATTGCATGATTGACAAGCGGGGGCAAAATTGTCAAGGCTGTTGAAATCAAAGCTTGGATCAAGTTGGTAGGCCGTTTTAACTTCTTGTTCATGCCCCTCAAATGCATTTGACGGGAAGATATGATCAACCTGCATATTTTTAAACGCCAACGCCTGGTTGCAATAGAAGCATTTTTTTTCATGCACTTCCCATAGCGCATTCTTTGTGTATTTATCAAGATGTCTGGGCATTATTTATACTGTTGTGTATTCAAAGTAATATTTACTTAAGACAGGGTGCGGGGTATTGGCCAGGTATTTTTTTAGATAAGCAACTACCGGAGCGCATGAAAAAATCTTTTTTAAATAATGGAGAGTTTGGTATTCGAGTATCCAATCGGGCTTGAATTTTTCGTAATTGAAATTATTCATGTCGAGCAGCCAATCATAGTAATCGGTTACTCCTTTGAACCGCTGAAAGGTTTCGCAGTTCAGGTCAATATTATTTTTGAAAGCCAGGTTCAACAGGTTACTGAGCGAATTGGATCTTATTTCTCCCATTGAAGGCATGTTCACCGTAATGGCATTTTCCGGTTGGTGACAGAACTGGACGTACTGATCAAAGAATATAGTGTAATCAATCATATTATACACCGAGAACTTGTAATAAATAGCTGGGTTAAATTTCTCCTGCAATGCGGTAGTCAATTCAGCTGATAACGATTGCTGAAGTTCTTTTGATAAAAGGCCGTAAAGATTGGCCAGGATTTCAGGTTGATGAACCATGTTGCACTGGGGACAAATCTTCGAGAAGTTGTTTACAATGGTTTGATAGGTCTGCTGATCGGAAATCCTGAATGCAGGAAAATCTTTGTTTATTAATCCATTGAATGCGGCAAAGAAATCGGGTTTGTGAAAAGCTGATACATGTATGATTTTCTGGAGAAACCTTTCCAGTATCGCTTCAGAAAGCAAATGCCCGCGCGTATACAACAATTGCGTAAAAAAATGAAAGTGGGGCGGCAGTAATACATCAAGACCAAGCACGCCGTCTATTGCTTTCTCTACTATCGGCGCCAATACTGCATCATCAAGCCGGATATAGGTCAACACCACCAGCATATTGCAGAATACCATTTCGTATTTGCTGCTGAAATAATAAGCCTTCCCTTCAATTTTGTCATCAACCAGACGCATCAAAGCCTGGTGGTTTTGCAGAAAGGCAAGGAAGAATTGTTCGATATTTTCTCCCTCATTGTTCCGGTACCGCAGTTCACGAACCGAATAATCGTCCATCAATTCCACCAAACGATCCGGCCTTGCATACATTATTATCTTGCGTATCCAGAGACCATCAAAAAAACGCAGCTGCTGGTATTGTTTGGCGTTGAATGTGCTGGTGATCAAAAGCCCTTCGAGTACATACTCAAAGATTCCCTGCAAGTCGAACAATGTATCATAAAGAATATTATTATTATGCAGGTAAGACTCGTATTCAGCGAATTTGCAAATGACCAGGCTCAACTGATTATTGGAACTACGCCCGCCGCGTTGCTGGATCTGGTAATGCTCCCTTATTTTTTCAACGGTTTCAATGATCTCTATCCTGGCATTGATAAGGTGTTTTTTCTCTGCCAGCCATTTCATGTTCTCAAAGACGAATGCAGGTTCATATACGGCGGCTGTCAGTGTTGCATTGAGTGATAATGCATCGGCCTTTTTAGTCAATTTTTTAAGTTCGGGTGGCAACTCGCTATAGTATGCATTAATATGATACTTTACTACTTTTATATTATGCAGGCAAATGAAAGCGAGCATCGTCTTTTGCTCCGCAACCATTTTATCGTATACTTGAAAAAACAAATTCAATGCTTTCTCAAAATTGCCAAATTTGAAATGTGTATAAGCATGCTTCATTTTTCCAGGCAAACCAGCTGGCTCCTGTTGCAGGGAGGTTAGCGAGGAAAGAAAATTTGTTCTTTCATAACTGCATTTTACACAATCACATGCCGTGGTATCGTTTAGACGGATAAAAACCTCTTCGCTGGCAGTTATCTCGGCGATGCTGTATATCAGGTTATCATTTAGTTTGCGAAGCAGGGCTGTAACTTTTGTTTTTTCTTCTTCTTCATTTGGCAGTTGGGAAGCATACTTAAAACTGATACTGCTATTGGGAGAAATTTCAATATTTTTAAAATATTCCAACAGCGCATGATTATTTGTACTCAATAGAAATGCTGAAAAATGCGTGTAACTAAATTGCGTATTGATGATTTTAAAAGGATATACACGGGCCAATATATCGAGTGGTATAAACGGAAGCTGGTCATAGTACTTGCCGAGTGCTTGCGTGATGCTGTCTGTAATGGTTGATGCTGTATGCGGATTGTCGCGCAAATCGAATTGCGAAACGTAATCACCCTGGACAGGATCTGTTTTTATTTCCAATGGTGGCAAACCCTGGCCCAGTTCATAAAAAGCATGAGTGGCATTTAAAAAATACAATGTCTCAACGCCGCTATATTTTAAATCTGGATGAAGTTTTTTTTGATTTTCAGGATCGCCAAAATCGATTTTATTGCCGGTGAGAAAGAAGAATGCTGGTATGTGATTGATTTGTAAATATTCAATCGCTGAAAGATAGATTAAGGCATCGCCAGTGCTGTCCTGATTTTTATGAAACGGCGCTTTTTTAGCCTCAAACATTTTTGTTACTTCCGCTTTTGTAGTATCTGTAGGATCATAAGCAGGAATTGCATCCAGTAAACGACTGATGCGGTTCACCCTGTTTTGAACACGTACATATTCGCTTTGCGCCGCCAGTTTGGTTATCAATGGTGCATCTGCAAAAGGTTTAATGAATAAGTCCTCTGTCTTTTGCAATTGGAGCACCTTATGCTTTTCCCATTCCACCAATAGCCTTTGTGGGACCAGCAGTGTAACCACACCTGCAGCTACCCAGTATTCAAGCTGGCTGATTTCTTTTTCCCTTGGTCTTTCATGGATAAAATTTATCCATGTGTTTGTATCGATAAGTATGAATTTCATAGTGGGGTTGTTACTGTTTTTGTGCATTTGTAAAGCCGACGGATCCACTTTCAGGGCATCAGCCATCCGAAGAAGTACGGTTATAAAGGTAAAGTATGTTGATTAAATCGTCAGGACGCGGCCGTATCTTTGCGCTCCGGTTTAATTTCTATCTTATAACTTTAATTCAGTAATGGAGCAAGAAGGTACAGCAGCATCAGGTTCGGAAAAACCTTTGGATCAACGGCCAAAGAGAAAAAGAATTCCTTTGAACAAGTCATTACCTGCGCTTGAGGAGGATCCATTAGCATTTCAACAGAATAAGAGTTCGCATAAGGCTAAAAGAATTTATACTAAGGAAGAGAATATCACTATTGAACTCTGGTTTGATAAACATTATCACGATCGGGATCAGCATGGCGATGACTTTGGAAAACGCGATGGTATCGATAATGATGTAGTGGAAAGCCTTGTCAGAAGATCAATAAAGCACATGATTCTTTACAGCACGCTGGTAAAAGGGTTTTCTTTTTTGAATAAAGATCCTCAACCTTTTGGAAGACCACTTAGGATTGTTCTTCAGGAACAATCCGCCTACGGACTGTTGAACGTCGTGATCGAAGCGCATTTTATTAGAATTGATTGTTATGAAATAACTGTTAAAACCGCTATGTGTAAGGATGATTATAAACCTTTTGATAATCAGTATATTATAGAGCTAGATGGTGATGGTTCAATTCTGAGTAAATCTGATACGAAGGGCGTAAATGAAGTTTACAGGATTTAGCTTTGTTGTTTTGAAACAACTATGTATCTTTGTGGTGAAGATATTTAATAAGGCAGGATAGGCATCTGGGAAGCCGCAAGGCAGGATTCTTAACTGGGAAGTCTTATTAATTTAATACAAAGGGCCACTAACGTGGCTCTTTTTTATGTTGCAAAGTGTCCATTTTATTTAAATAAATCCCAATCCGGTTTGGCTTCTTCTACAACACGGTTTTTATGTTTTGTTTCCATCGACTGGATGAATTTTACCGTTGCTGTTACGTTGGAAAAAATCAAAACACTCTCATCATAGTTTAGCACAGGGTTGTCATGCGCAAAACTTTTATTGTTGCGTATATCGTTAAAAGCCTGGATGACTTGGAAAGAAAACTGGATGATTTTTTCTGTCATATCAGATTCGATAAAATTTTTCGCTTTGATGGCTTTGATGTATTTACCATATAGCGCGTTCACGGTTTCTTCTTTGCTATAGACTACGCTATGACTGTCGCATAGTTCTTTCAGGAATTTTATCAGGAATACGTGGAGGCGGTCAAGCGCGGCTTCGGGTTCATTCTTTTCGATGCTTTCTTTAATAAGCCGGGCGAGCTGGTGAAAATCTTTGTCTTCGTTGTTAGCCTGTATGGCATCGATATGATCAATGATACTCCCGCTCAGCAAGCGTTCCGCAAGCTTGTGGAACTGCTCAAACAATGCAGTATCTATGTCTTTCTCTTTTTTGTTGTGTTCGTCGAGGTTATATTCGTAAAAACCTTTCAACAGTTTACCTATAGTGTAATCCTGTTCCGTTTTTATAAACTGGCGCAGCTTGTTTGCTTTTGAGGTGCCGGCGGATTTGTATTTTTCCCCATTGATATCGAGTCCAACGACATCACCGACAAAAGCCGCGAATGTCCTATCTGAAAAATCCAGCACGAAGCCACCTCCCATTCCCAGGAATTCTTCGATCGTCTTGTTTTCTTTGTAGGATAGTTTTGACATAGTAAATAGAGGAAAATGTGCAGGCTGCCTTTCTAGCATTTGTTATTTAAACCCTATTATTTTAAGCACCTCGCTGTAATTGTCCTCCTTTAATTTTTTAAAAGTAGCAATATTGAGATCTGTAATTTTCCGAAAGAAATCCGGTAAATTATCTGCAATACGTTGACATTTCAGCGCATAGTCAATGGTGTCGTGATTAGTAAATTCAACTTTGCCTTTGTCAGCTTCTTCTTTTTTTTCCTTCCAGAATTTATAGTATTCCGTCCGGTTAACTGGCTTGAAGATCTTTATAGCGTTGTCAGTCACGACCGGCAAGATTCGTTTTTCGAATTCGTGGGTATTCAAAAGTTCATTTACCTCATACATACAATTTTCGCTGCGCAAATATTCATCACTAATGATCATAAACACAAAATCGCTTTTGCCCACGCGGTGCATGAAGTCTTTAATACTTGTCCTGTATGTGGCATCGCGCACATCGCGTAAAAAGTGGATGCCAATCTTTTCAAAATCATTATCAATACTGTCAGCTATATCCGCGTTTGCCCAGACGTAAGATAGAAATATCTTAAAATGAATTGGGTTAAATGTATTTCCTACAACGTCCGACATGTGCAATTGTTTTTTTCCATAATTGTTGCTTACATCGAAGGGCCTGCTCTCGAAATCAATCAGCCAGGCGAGCAGTTCTATATTCTTTGTTTCTGTGTCATTCGTTCTTTTCTCCACAAAATTAATCAACGGTTTAAACTTGTCGATGTCTGTTTGACTGATAGCCCGCAAGCAATCCACTTTATTGCCGCCCAGGCCAAAAAAATCCCGGAGCATTCTTTCGTCTTTATTGCTATAACGTTCTGCACATACCTTTATACATTCATCCTTAACCCTGGCCGGCGAGGGGTCAACCAGATTAAAAGGGAGCAAATTAGCATCTCTTTTTTCGTGATAATGTTGCAGCACGCAGTTTTTGTAATCGACAAACATAGCAGCAATTATAACAAATCTAATTGACTTTCCAGGAAAGCATTGCTGCTTGTCCCTGCTGATGCAGCTTAATCAACGTTTAGCAAAAGGGGGAATGTAAAATTTTCTCTTGATGTAGTACTTTTTGATTCGGGCGGCATCTTTATAGTACTAAAGAAGTATCCTGTATGACAGAACAACTGGCGTTGATTCAACAAGAGATTGCGGAGATAAAAAAAAACTGGCAGTCATGGTTGGTGCTGCAGATCGTTCGGTAGAGAACCCTTTTTCGGAAGAGACTATGATGAAGATGGCGAAAGACTTTTTGAACTAAGTATTGAACGTGGCGATTGGGTGGAGGAGGAGCATATACGCAAATACGTGAAGACAGCGCCTTATCATGCAGGCAATTGGCTCAGGAAGGAATTTGCGTTTACCAATTGTTACCGGCACGGCCGGTATCATTATTATTCCAAGAGAGATTTGATCGCGTTCAATGAAGAGCTGGTCAAACACAATATTGATCTGAACCGGTACAAGGAAATGCTGGAGGACAAAGGATCTTTTGAACGTACGATGGAAAAGAGAACTGCCGATGGTAAAATAAAAGAAAGGCAGTAAAGGGTTTGAATTTCCGAAAGGTGTTAAAGATATTGTTACTTCAGAAACGCCAAAACCCGATCCGGAAATTGTCAGGGCAGATCTCGCACGTTTGAAAGAGGAAAGTAACCCATAGTAATACCACCGTATACAAACTTGTAGAGTTATTATTAAAATTATAACTAGTAAAATCGTTCAACTGTAGTTTCGCTGTTTTATCCTAAGAAGGATAAGAATTTTCTAAGCGGCTATCGCTCTTGTATTAATATGGCATTTTAATCGTTAGCAGTCAAGAAACTGTTCAATTAAAACAAAAAAGCAATTAAAAGTTCGAGTTCGATTCCCCAATGGAATCGAACCTATATCTGATAATCAATAAATTGATAATTAAGAATTCAAAACCGTAAAACAAACCGTAAATAAATTGCCCAAAAAAGGCTTTTTTTAGGCCATATTAATTAAAAAAATATTTGTAAATATTTGAAGATAAGTGAGTTAGAAATCGTAAAAGTACGCAGTGGTCTCGTCAGGAATCGAACCTGAATCCAGGGCTTCGGAGACCCTTATACTATCCATTGTACTACGAGACCAGGGATTGGTTGACTGGTTGATCAGTTGAAACGCCGCGCAACCAATCAACTTTTCAACTATTTTATCAGCCCAGGCGCATTGCTGGCAAAGATTTTTACGGCAATGGCCAGCAATATTACGCCAAAAAATTTTCGGACGGCAATCAATCCTGCCGGACCCAGTAATTTTTCTAAAAAATTAAGCGATTTCAATACAATAAACACAATAACAAGGTTAATCAGTATGGCAATTAAAATACTTTGATCATGGTAATTGGCTTTTAAAGACATGATGGTAGTAAGCGTTCCTGAACCCGCTATAATGGGAAAAGCAATGGGTACCGCTACACTTGATTTGGCATTTTTATCACTTTTAAAAAATTCTATACCCAGCACCATTTCAAGGCCAAGAATAAAAATTACAATGGAACCACCAACGGCGAATGATTTTTTATCGAGACCCAGTATATGCAAAAAATTTTCGCCGATAAAAAGAAACAGGATCATCAGCGCACCCGAGATGACTGTAGCTTTCAGTGCATTGATGCCACCCATTTTTTCTTTCAGCGTTATCAGGATAGGTATAGATCCAATAATGTCTACAATGGCAAACAAGGTAAATGTAACCGTCAGCAGTTCGCTGTAATTGAAATCCATGCCCGGTAGTTTTCGCAAAGGTAGCATTATAGGGTGTAAGGCGTAAGTCGTAGGGTGTAAGGCATTAAATTCTCAGATTACGTTACATCAATAATAACAAAGACTGCGGCTAAACGACATATCCCTATACCTTAAACCTTCTACCCTTTACCTTGCCTTCACCGCAGCCCAAAAAATTGTTTTAAATGAATTTCTTTTTGCGCCTGGTTATAAGCAGCTCTTGCCGCTTTCATGCAATCCGCACACAAACAATCGTTGTAGGTACGCGCAAGAAAATCCCGCTCCGCATCATTGAGCTTTACAGTATAACACTGGCATTTTGTTATATCGCCCAGCTTGCATTCAAAAGCTGCATGACAGCGTGGACAGGTTTTATTTTCATGCTTACACATAGGCGCTGGCGGTTTGACAGAAAGGAAAATATTTATGCCGCAAGTGAACGGGTACCGTGAATAAATCAGGATGAAATAAAGCTGACAATAATTCAACACCATCAATTAAACCAGCTGCTGATGGCTGCGTAAACAGGTCATAGTCGGCCAGGTATACTGCTTTATTTTTTACAGCTAACAGCGTATCCCAACCAGGTTTTTTTGTAAGCAAATGCATTTCTTCTTTTGCCCTGGTAATGGTAAAACCACAAGCTGCAATCACCAATACTTCCGGATTGTATTTTATGATTTTGTCCCATTGGGTTACAATTGAATCACCACCCGGGTTGCCCAGCATATCAATGCCGCCGGCTTTTGCTATTTGAAAAGGTATCCAGTGACCACAATTATAAATGGGTTCAATCCATTCCATCAGCATCACTCTTTTTAAAGGCATTTTATAAAAGCGTAATGCATCTAAAATATTGTCAGTTTTCTTTTTTAAGGCTGCCAGGTAATGGTAGGCGGCTTCTTCCTTGCCAACAGCAGCTGCAATGGTAACGGCGCAACCGAATACATCGTCCAGGTGCTGTGGTGTTAATGCAACCAGCTTTGGTTGTTTTTTTAATTTGGCAACCGCTTCAGTCGTGCAGCTGGTATTTATCTGGCATACTTCGCATACATCCTGCGTAAAAATAATATCCGGTTCTATTTGAGCCAGCAGTTCTTCATCTGCATAATACAAACTCTTGCCCTGTGCTTTGGATGCAGAAAAAATAGTATCAATTTCTTTGCTGCTGTATTGTTTGCCCTCCATGATACAATGCACGATGGCAGGTTTTTCTGCCAGGGCTTCAGCAGGACATTCAAACGTAACCCCATACAGGTATTGCTGCAAGCCCATGTCATACATCATTTGTGTGGCAGCGGGGAGAAAGGAACAGACTTTCATTGCAGGTGGCTTTTATAATTGTGTTGAATGTTAAGTGTTGTGTGTTGAGTGTAGTCGAATCCAGCACTTAGCACACAACACTTAAAACAATTGTTATCACGTTATACTTACAGCGGGCCAGTGTTTCCCCGCCCATTCAAAACCGCCAAACATGGCAGCCGAATAAAACAAGGTGCCAAATAGAAAATTTCTTTCAAATGGTATGGCGGCTGCCATGCAGGCTAACCAGCCTGCCAGTGTTCGCGGGTATGTGATGCCGGACCACCATACGCCTATATCACTCACTACCCAATGTATCAGCATAATGGTAAGCGAGGCTACCAGTATATTTTTAATAGTTACTTGCCTGATAAGTAATTTACCAGCCACCACCATCAATGCAAAAGCGCCGTACACCC
>Ga0193753_10001335_pt1 | contig 21289 bp, 16 predicted proteins | sample H1c2metaG_FD_144925 | JGI IMG/M metagenome (GOLD analysis project Ga0193753, IMG submission 144925) | Soil microbial communities from a riparian zone of the East river system, Colorado, United States - H1c2 | ecosystem: Environmental > Terrestrial > Soil > Riparian zone | place: USA: East...
CACGTGCCTTCAACTTCAGCGCCGGTCCCGCCACGCTACCCGAAGCGGTATTGCGCCAAGCCCAGGACGACATGCTGGATTGGAACGGCGTCGGTGCTTCGATCGTCGAGCTGAGCCACCGCGGGCCCGAATTCATGGGCGTCGCCGCCGAGGCCGAAGCCGACCTGCGCAAACTGATCGGTATCCCCGACGATTACGCCGTGCTGTTCACGCAAGGCGGCGCAACCACGCAACAGGCCCTGATCGCGCTGAATTTCGCCGCTCCCGGCCAAGCCGCCGACTATGTGATCAGCGGCCACTGGGGCAAGACCGCGATCAAGCAGGTCAAGCCGTATGTGGACGCGCGCATCGCCGCGACCGGCGAGGCCGATGGCTTCCGCACTATTCCCGACCGCGCGACGTGGCAGCTGTCCGACGATGCCGCCTACGTGCACATCACCGCCAACGAGACCATCCACGGCGTCGAGTTCCGCGATACGCCCGACGTCGGCGCGGCGCCGCTGTTCGCCGATTTCAGCTCCAGCATCGCTTCCGAGCCGATCGACGTGTCCAAGTACGGCCTGATCTATGCCGGCGCGCAGAAGAATCTCGGCCCGGTCGGCATCAGCGTGGTGATCCTGCGCCGCGACTTGCTCGAGCGCGCCGGCCAGCCGCGCGCCGACATCTTCGATTACCGATCGCACCTCAAGGGCGAGTCGATGCTCAACACGCCGCCGACCTGGAACTGGTACCTGGCCGGCCTGGTGTTCAAGTGGATGCTCGCCGAAGGCGGCGTGCAGGAATTCGCGCGCCGCAACGCGCAGAAATCGGCGCTGCTGTACTCGACCATCGACGGTTCCGGCGGTTTCTACCGCAACGAAGTGAACCCTGCGGTGCGCTCGCGCATGAACGTGCCGTTCTTCCTGCGCGACGAAGCGCTCGACAAGCCCTTCCTGAAAGACGCAGAAGCGGCGGGATTGATCTCGCTGAAGGGACACCGCGCGCTCGGCGGCATGCGCGCGTCCATTTACAACGCGATGCCGGTGGCGGGTGTGCAGGCGCTGGCCGGTTTCATGCAGGATTTCCAGAAACGTCATGGCTAAGCGCAAAGTCCCCGCGGCCGGCAAGGCCAAAAAGCCGGCAAAAACGAGTGCCGCCAAAAAGAGCGCATCGAGCAAGCGCCTGCCGGACAAGGCGACGCCGGAAAAGCCCGACTTGCTCGAAGTGCGCACGCAGATCGACGGTCTCGATCGCCAGATCCAGCAGCTGATCGCCGAGCGCGCGCAGTGGGCGCACCAGGTCGGCAAGGCCAAGGGCAAGCTCGCCGCGGCGGTGGATTACTACCGCCCGGAACGCGAGGCGCAGGTGTTGCGGCGCGTGGTCGACCGCAACGAGGGCCCGCTCGGCGACGAGACGCTGGTGCGGCTGTTCCGCGAGATCATGTCGGCCTGCCTGGCGCAGCAGGAGCCGCTGAAAATCGGCTACCTGGGCCCGGAAGGCACGTTCTCGCAGCAGGCCGTGTACAAGCACTTCGGCCATTCGGCCAAGGGCCTGCCGCTGGCCAGCATCGAGGAAGTGTTCCAGGAAGTGGCCGCCAAACACGCCGACTTCGGCGTGGTGCCGGTCGAGAATTCGGGGCAGGGCACCATCCAGTCGACGCTGGACATGTTCCTGACCTCGCCGCTGATGATCTGCGGCGAGGTCGAGTTGCGCGTGCATCAACACCTGCTGTCGCGCACCGGCCGCATCGAGGATGTCGAGCGCGTCTATTCGCATCCCATGTCGCTGGCGCAATGCGGCGGCTGGTTGCGCGAGAACTTGCCGAGCGCCGAAAAAATCCCGGTGTCGAGCAACGCCGAAGCTGCGCGCCGCGCGCGCAATGCCGACGATGCGGCGGCGATCGCCGGCGAAACGGCCGCGCACGTGTATGGGCTTAAAACGATCGCCGGGCCGATCGAGGACCGTTCCGACAACACCACACGCTTCCTGGTGCTGGGGCGAGAGCTGTTTCCGCCGTCCGGACACGACCGCACCTCCCTGCTGGTGTTCATCCGCGACCGTCCCGGCGCGCTGTATGGCGTGCTGGAACCGCTGGCGCGGCGCGGCATCAGCATGAACCGGATCGAATCGCGGCCGGCGCACGGCCGCCTGTGGCAGTACGCTTTCTTTATCGACGTCGCCGGCCATGTCAACGAATCGCCGTTGCGCGATGCGCTGGCCGAAGTCGGCGAAAGCGCGGGCGACGTGCGCGTGCTGGGTTCGTACCCGGTCGCCGTGCTGTGAGCCAAGGCGGTATCGATTTCGAGCGGCTGACCAGCGACGGCATCCGCCGGTTGCGGGCTTACGATCCGGGTCATGACCTGGTCGCATTGCGGCAAAGCTTCGGCGCCAACGTGCTGGTGGAACTGGGTTCCAACGAGAACCCGTACGGCCCGAGCCCGCGCGCGCGCGCAGCGGTGCTTGCCGCGCTGGACGATATCCACCGCTACCCCGATCCGCTCGGCGGCGGGCTGAAACGTGCGCTGGCAGGCAAGCACGGCGTGAGCGCATCGCAGATATTGCTGGGCAACGGCTCGCACGAACTGTTGATGCAGTTCGCACAGGTCTTTGCCGGGCTTGGCTGCTCGGTAGTGGCTTCGCAGTACGGTTTCGCCGTTTATGCGCTCGCCGCACAGGCGGCGGGCGCGGATTTCCTCGCGGCGCCGGCTTTCCCGCAGGGACATGCGATGCCGCGCGGGCACGATCTCGACGCCATCGCCGCGGCGGTCACGCCGTCGACGCGGTTGGTGTACCTCGCCAATCCGAACAATCCGACCGGCACCTGGTTCGGTGCGCACGCGTTGGCGACCCTGCTGGCGCGCGTGCCGGACGATGTCCTGGTGGTCGTCGACGAGGCCTACGCCGAACTCGCCGATGCGCCGGACTACGCCTCGGCGCTGCCATTGCTCGAACGTCATCCCAACCTGATCGTCACCCGTACCTTCAGCAAGGCTTATGCGCTGGCCGGGCTGCGGGTGGGTTATGCGGTGGCGAACCCCGGGCTGATCGCGGTGATGGAGCGCGTCCGCGAGAGCTTCAACGTCAATGCGCTGGGTCTGGCGGCGGCGGAAGCGGCGCTCGGGGACGCGACGCACCTGCGCTCGGGCTGCGCCGGCAATAGCGAACAACGCGACGCACTGGGCGCCGCGTTGCGCGATCGCGGCTACATCGTGTATCCGTCGCAGACCAACTTCCTGCTGGTCGAATTCGGTCAGGACAGCGTCGCGCTCGAACGCGCGCTGGTCGCGCGCGGCGCGGTGCTGCGGCCGATGGCCGGGTACGGGTTGCCCGAGTGCCTGCGCATCACCGTCGGCCATGCCGATGAGAACGCACGGCTGCTGCGGATTCTCGACGAGGCCGGCGATGGACGCTGACTGGATCGCCGGTCCCGGCACAGCATTGCGCGGCGAACTGGATATTCCGGGCGACAAATCCGTGTCGCATCGCGCGATCATGTTGGCGGCCATCGCCGATGGCGTGTCGCGCATCGACGGTTTCCTGGAAGGCGAGGACACCCGCGCGACCGCGGCCGTTTTCCAGCAGCTGGGCGTGCGCATCGAAACGCCGGGCGAGGGCGTGCGCATCGTCCATGGCGTCGGCATCGACGGCCTGCAGGCGGCGGGCGCGCCGCTGGATTGCGGCAACGCCGGCACCGCCATGCGCCTGCTGACGGGGTTGCTGTGCGGGCAGGGCTTCGATTGCGAGCTGGTAGGCGATGCTTCGCTTTCGAAGCGACCGATGCGCCGGGTGATCGATCCGCTGGCGCGGATGGGGGCGGCGATCGTGGCCGCCGATGGCGGATTGCCGCCGAAACCATCGTGCGAGAGGCGCAGCCCACCCGCGATTACAGCGAGCGGATGCTGGCGGCCTTCGGCTGGCCGATCGAGTTCGCACCGGGCATCGCGCGGCTGACCGGCGGCCATCGGCTGCGGGCGACCGACATCGTGGTGCCGGCCGATTTCTCGTCGGCGGCGTTCTTTATCGTCGCAGCGACGCTGGTGCCCGGATCCGAGCTGGTGCTGAAAAGCGTCGGGCTCAATCCGCGCCGCACCGGCCTGTTGCATGTGCTGCGCGCGATGGGCGCGGATATCGTCGAGGAAAACCGGGGCGAGCGCGGCGGCGAGCCGGTGGCCGACCTGCGCATACGTCACGCGGCGCTGCGCGGCATCGACGTGCCGGACCAGCACGTTGCGGACATGATCGACGAGTTTCCCGCGTTGTTCGTCGCGGCGGCCTGCGCGCAGGGCACGACCCGGATCCGCGGCGCCGCCGAGTTGCGGGTCAAGGAATCCGATCGCCTGGCGGCCATGGCCGCGGGTCTTGCGCGGCTGGGCATGCGCGTCGACGAAACAGCAGACGGCGCCGATATCCACGGCGGCACGCTGCAGGGCGGCCAGGTCGACAGCCACGGCGATCACCGCGTGGCGATGGCTTTCGCAGTGGCCGCGCAACTGAGCCGCGGCGACGTGCGGATCTTCGACGTCGCCAATGTGGCGACCTCCTTCCCCGGTTTTGTCGCGCGCGCGGAGGCGGTCGGCATGCGATTGGTACCCTGCGACGTTATTTGAGCCCAACACCGGGTTGTTTATACTCACGGCTGACAGAGCGATGGCGCTTCGGCGATCAAGGACAAGCAGTGGTCCAGGCAAACGTGGTCGGCTCTGACAATGGCGTCGTCCTGAACGCCTTTCATGCAGCGATCGCCACCGTGATGCGTGTCATGCATTGAAGCCGCTGCAACGACAGCCGCTTCAATCCCGATGACCGACACTCCCGTTCACTTTCGCCTGAAATCCGTCGCCCTCGCGGCGTTGTGCTTCCACGCCTTCTTCTCCATGACCGACTTCGGTGGTCAGCTGAAGCCGGAGTACGGCGCAGCCGTGGCCTTGCTGCTGATGCTGGCCGCCGGCGGCAATGCATGGCGGCAGCTGGCAAAGCTGCCGGTGGTCTGGACGCTGGCGGCATTCATCCTTTTCGTGATCGCGCATGCCGGCTACGCCACATCCGTGTATCCGTCGATCGGGTACACCCGGCAATTGAGCGCCGCCGCCGAGCTGGTGCGTCTTGGCGTGTTCACTTGCGTAATCGGCTGGTGGCTATCGCTGATGCCGCGTGCCGTGCCGGTGCTGTTCGGCCTGATGATCGCCGGGCTGCTGACCGCGATCGCCGTACGCATGCCGTGGGCGCTGCTGCCGGAGATATGGGGCGGACAGTTCCGGCCGAAGTTCGGCATGCCGGAAAACCTGGGCGGGCAACTGGCCGCGCTCAGCGGCTGGCTGGCCCTGTGCCTGCTGCTGAAAGTGTGGAATACGCACGGCCGTTTCCGCAGGCGGCGTGGATTGATGGCGTTATGCCTGCTGGCCTATGTCGGCAGCCTGTGCGCGCTGTTGTTCTCGCAATCGCGCGGCGCATGGCTGGCTTTTGCCGCGACCCTGCCGGTGGTGGTGCTGGGAGTCTGGTACACGCGCAAGCGCGATGCCGCTGTGCCGTGGCTGCCGCTGGTATCGGTAGCGCTGATCTCGCTGGTGCTGGTGTTGGCGGCACGCGACATCGTGGCAAAGCGATTCGCAGGCGCGGAGCAGTTGCTGCCGGAAATGGCCGAGACCGAACAGCCTGCTGCGCCACTGGCTGGCGTGGACAAAACAGAGCCGGTCACCCGCGATCACGTGGCGACGCCAGGCCCGGCAGCGCGACCGCATCCTGCACTGGATACCGTGAACAACACGGCCATCAGCCAGCGCATCGCGCTATACGAGTTCGGCATGGCACGCTGGCGCGAACATCCGCTGCTGGGCTGGGGCCTGCGCAGCACATCGGCGTTGATCGCCGGTTCCGGGCTCGACATGGGCGGACAGCACCACGGGCATCTGCACAGCGCTTATCTGGATGCGCTGGTCGGAATGGGCGTGGTCGGTACGATCCTGTTGGCCTTGCTCCTGGCCCTGCTGCTGCGCGAGCTGGTGCTGGCCTGGCGAAGCGGCGCGATATCCAACGCCACTTTCTGGATGGTGGCCGGCTGTATAGGCATCGTGCTGATCGCAAACGGCTTCGATTCCCTATTGTGGCGTTACGACTATGCGCGCGCGCCGCTGGAAATCGTGTTCGGTTGTTGCGTCGCCTACGGCCTGCTTGAACGCAGGCCGTCCTCTCCAGTGCAGCGATAGCGGCGATCAGCCCTTCGGCAGCACGAAATCGATCGGCACGTTGACGCTGCTGGCGGCGGCCTTGCCATCGCGACGGGCGGGAGCAAAATGCCATTTGCGCACGGCGTCCATGGCAGCGCGATCCAGTTCCGGCGTGCCGCTGCGCTGCACGAAGTCGACATTGGTGGCGGTTCCGTCCGCGGCCACGTCGACGCGCAGCAATACCCGGCCGCTCAGTCCGCGACGCTGTGCATCGCGCGGATACTCGGGCTGCGGATTGCGCCCGACGATCGGGCTGGCGTCGGTCACGCGCGGCGCGGCAGGTTTGCTGGGCTTGCGTGGCTTGTCCTGCGCCTCGGCCGCCTTCTTGCGCGCTTCAGCGGCCGCCTGTTCGGCACTGGCGGCTGCCGTGGCGGCAGGTTCGCCGGTGGTGGCGTCTACGGGTGGCTGCTCCGGCAGAGCCGTAGTGGCGCGCTGGCTGAACCACCACCAGCCCAACAGCAGCAAGGCGACGAGCAGCAGCAGCCAAAGCAGCGATCCACCGCTGCGCTTGCGCTGCTCCGTACCGTCGCCGTTGGTGCCAGCTGCGTTGCCGCGACCGCCGTCAGCGGGCGCGGGCTTGTCGCCCGGAGTGTTCGGAACCTGGTTCATGGCATTTCTCCCGTAGCGACTGGACGACGCAGGAGTCTTGCACGGCGCTTTGTCCATGCCCTGTGAGCACGGAGTGAAAGGTCCGTTCACACAAGCCGGCGCAGTCAGCGGCGCATGGCGAATTCGATCGGCACCACCACGCTGCCTGCCACCGGCTGGCCATCGACCTGGCCCGGTCGGAACCGCCAGCGACGTACGGCTTCCATGGCGGCACGGTCCAGTTCACGCGTGCCGCTGCCCTCGACGAGGGCGACGGACGTGGGCACGCCATCGATGCCGACATCGGCGCGAATGCGGACGGTGCCACCCAGCCCCCTCCGCGCCGCCTGGGCGGGGTAGCGGGGCGCCGGCATCTCGATCGGCACCGGTGTCGCGCCAGGCGCGAGGGAGCCGGTGGGGCGCGGAGCGGCGGCAGGCGCGGGTGTCGGCGGCGGCGCAGGCGCCCGTTCGACGATCCTGGGCGTTTCTGCCGGTGCGGAAGCTTCGTCTGACGCTGCTGGTGCGGCACTGCGGGCACCCGGGTCCGCAGGCAACGGCGCGGGCAGGGGCTCGTACTCGCTGCCGGCGCCCGGGCTGGTAGCGGGCGCGACCCGGAAGAAATCGTTGTTGCGCTTGCCCGACCACAACAGCAGGAACAGCAGCAGCCCGATCGCGAATGCGGCGCCGATCAACAGCCAGGTACGCAACGACAGCCGCCAGAACGGCGCGGACCCGCTGCGCTCGGCAGTGGGCGGAACAGGTGGCGGAGATGTGCTCATCGGTTTCGTGTCTGGGCGGTGGGCGAACGGCATTTTTGCACACCCGCTGCCGGCCGATTGCGGCATTGCGGCGCGCAACACGCGATAATCCGCGGCCCTACGCCGGTTTTTCGTCATCCGATGCTCGATCCCCAACTCCTGCGCCACCAACCCGCCGAACTCGCCGCACGCCTGCGCGATTCGCGCGGTTTCGATCTCGACGCCGCCGTGCTGGAGCGCCTGGAAAGCGAACGCAAGCAGATCCAGGTCCGCACCCAGGAGCTGCAGAACCTGCGCAATACGCGCAGCAAGGCGATCGGGCAGGCCAAGGCCAAGGGTGAGGACGTGTCTGCGCTGATGGCGGAAGTCGCCGGCTTCGGCGACGAGCTCAAGGCCAGCGAGGCGCGGCTGGAGTCGATTCGCGAAGAGATCGATGCGATCGCTTCGGGCATACCGAACCTGCCGGACGATAGCGTACCGGCCGGCAACGATGAGAACGACAACGTTGAACAGCATCGCTGGGGCACGCCGCGTAGCTTCGACTTCGCGGTGAAGGACCATGTCGAACTCGGCGCACGCAACGGTTGGCTGGATGGCGATACCGCCGCCAAGCTGAGTGGTGCGCGTTTCACCGTGCTGCGCGGTTCGCTGGCGCGGCTGCATCGGGCGCTCGCGCAGTTCATGCTCGACCTGCACGCCGGCGAACATGGCTACCAGGAAACCAGCGTGCCGCTGCTGGTCAACGCCGAATCGATGCGCGGCACCGGCCAGCTGCCCAAGTTCGAGGACGACCTGTTCAGCACCCAGGTCGGCGAAACCAGGCGTTACCTCATCCCGACCTCGGAAGTGCCGCTGACCAACATCGTCCGCGACGAGATCCTCGACGAGGCATCGCTGCCGCTGCGCATGACCGCGCATTCGATGTGCTTTCGCGCCGAGGCCGGCAGCCATGGCCGCGATACGCGCGGCATGATCCGCCAGCACCAGTTCGAGAAGGTCGAGCTGGTCTCGATCGTCAAACCCGACGAAAGCGATGCCGAGCACGAACGGATGACGCGCTGCGCCGAGGTCGTCCTGGAAAAGCTCAAGCTGCCTTACCGCCGCGTACTGCTGTGCAGCGGCGACATGGGTTTCGCGGCGCGCAAGACCTACGACCTGGAAGTCTGGCTGCCCTCGCAGGACACCTATCGCGAGATTTCGTCGTGCTCAAACTGCGGCGATTTCCAGGCGCGACGCATGCAGGCGCGTTGGCGCAATCCGGCGACCGGCAAGCCGGAGCTGGTGCATACGCTCAATGGTTCCGGCGTCGCGGTCGGCCGCGCCCTGCTCGCGGTGATGGAGAACTACCAGAACGCCGATGGTTCCATCGGCGTACCCGAAGCGCTGCGCCCGTACATGGGCGGCGCCGAAAGCATCGCCTGACCGACCGCCATTCTTTGTAGAGCGGAGCTTGCTCCGCTGCTTTTCGTAGGTGCGAATTCATCCGCACGCTTTTCAGATCGCAGCAAGAGCGTGCGAATAAATTCGCACCTACAAAGCCAGGTTCCTGATGCGCTAACGACCGATCGTTGCAGTTGCGAGTTCACGCCGCCTGCGGCAACGGCACAGGAATGGCCGCATGCGCTTTCGCCAGCGCCTCGGCCCGGTGTTCCGCCGACAGGCCCACGCCTTCGGCACGCACGAACTCGACGTCCTTGATGCCGATGAAGCCGAACAGGTAGCGCAGATAAGGCTCCTGGAAATCGCTCGGCGCATTGTCGCCATGCGCGCTGCCGCGCCCGGTGGCGATGATTACGCGCTTGCCGCCGGCCAGGCCTTCGGGGCCGTTTTCGGTGTAGCGGAAAGTCTTGCCGCGCACGGTGATGCGGTCGATCCAGGCCTTGAGCGTGGACGGAATCGCGAAGTTGTACATCGGCGCGCCGATCACCACAGTGTCCGCGTCGAGGAACTGCTGCACCATCTCGTCTTCCTTTTCGTTGCAGATGGCATCGGTGCGGGCCAGGGTGCGGCTGGTCAGATGCGGGATGGGGTCGTCGTCCAGGTCGCGGTATTCGACGGTCAGGCCGGGCAGGCTGTCCTGCCAGCGCGCGACGATGGCCGCGCTAAGCTCGCGGGTGACGGAATCGGCGCCCAGGGCGCTGGAATCGAGGTGTAGCAGCTTCATGGCAGGGTCTCCGGTGGCGGCAGGGCGCCGCGGTCAGGACCTAACTATGGGTTGTTGCTTTGGTGGGATAAAGGTGGTCAAATACCTCTTAGCGTTCTGAGGATGGAATTATAGCCATGCAGGATCTCAACGACCTTTACTACTTTTCCGCTGTTGTCGACCACGGCGGTTTTGCCGCGGCCGAGCGCGCGCTGGGCATCCCCAAGTCGCGACTGAGCCGGCGCATCAGCCAGCTCGAGAACGAGCTGGGCGTGCGCCTGCTGCAGCGTTCCACGCGCCGTTTTGCGGTCACCGACGTCGGCCAGAGCGTGCATCGCCACGCTCAATCGATGCTGGCCGAGGCCCAGGCCGCGCGCGAAGTCGTCGACCGGCTCAGCGCCGAACCGCGCGGCGTGGTCCGCGCCAGCGTGCCGGTCGGCCTGGCCCAGCAGCAGATGCCGATGTTGTTGCCCGAATTCCTTGCCAAATATCCGCAAGTGCGCGTGCAGTTGCACGTCAGCAACCGCCGCGTGGACGTGATCAACGAGGGCTTCGACATCGCCATACGCGTGCGGTCCAAGCTGGACGACGACGGCAGCCTGGTGATGCGCAGCTTCGGCCAGATCCAGGAATTGCTGGTGGCCAGCCCCAAATACCTGGACCGTGCGGGTCGCCCGACCACGCCGGAAGAGCTGCACGATCACGTCACCCTGACCATGAGCGAAGACGAGGTGCGTCAGCGCTGGGAGCTGCAGGGCCGCGATGGCGAAATCCGCAAGATCGACCTCAAACCGCGCGTATCGGGTTTCGATTTCCCGATGCTGATGGCGCTGGCCAAGGGTGGGCTCGGCATCACCATGCTGCCGGAAACCCTGTGCGCGGAAGCGGTGCGCAAGGGCGAGCTGGAAGTGGTGCTGCCGGAATGGCGCCTGCCGCAGGGCATCGCCCACGCCGTGTTCGCCTCGCGCCGCGGCCTGCTGCCGGCGGTGCGCGTGTTCATCGATTTCCTGGCCGAGAAACTGCCGCCGCTGATCGAAGCGTCACGCCTGGATTGCCAGAACTGCCAGAAGGGCAAACCGGTGGAGAAGGGCGCAAAATCCGGCAAACGCAGCGCCGACGAAACGGCGCATGCGACAATTGCCTGAGCGGGGCAGCTGCCAGCGTTTTCCGCTAACGTCGGCCGCGCAATGCGGCCGGCGCGCTAAGTAAACCGGAGAGGTGGCCGAGCGGTTTAAGGCACCGGTCTTGAAAACCGGCGATGGGTCAAACCATCCGTGGGTTCGAATCCCACCCTCTCCGCCAAACCGCATAAATTCTAGGCCTAGGCACTTGACGGCTCGGTTTCCCATGTTCCAGGATCGGCGCCGTTGGGACAATTTGCGGCGCAAACCTGGCGCATCAAAGTTGGGACATTTACAGGAACGCCCGCATATGCAACCGCAGTGGCGGGCGGATCGCTCAATCCGAACCCGCCCAATCTATCTCCTAGTTGGACGGCTAATAGTCTCTGGATCGCCGGGATTCGGCAGCAATGGTTCGGCTTCCGTCTACTCAGAGCCAAACAATCAGACAACCACTGTTTCGGGTAGAACGCAGGTGGTGCGCAACATAACAGCAGCGTGGTTTCCAATGTAAGCCCGCTCAATCCTCCCGCGTACACCATGGCCGTCTCGACAAACTATTGGTCGTACACCATCGCGATGAGGCCGGCATGACATGTCCCCAACTGAAGTTGCAACTGCGCCGCCTACTGACGAGTCCGTCCTTTCGTTTGCTCAGGCGGGTGGGTGCGCACAATTCGTAAGATGTGAGGAGTTTGTGCCAATTGCTCGATCGTCTTTCTAACGCAATCGTGGGATTGAAATGAGATGTCATTCCGCAACTCTATGAGGATCGATGTGATCGTGGTTGCAAACGCCGTTCTGTCACACGAGGCGATACAGTCTGCGATTTGGATATAACTTAGGTAGTGGGCCGGCCCAACAGTCCCATCAGCCCCTACATTTCCCATCTTTCTTTGAGTTTTTCGACGTAACCCTCTTTACCTTTCGGCTGCGGAACCGACTCGTAGTATTGAATTACAGATTCGCGAGCGTTCAGGTCACCAGCATTCCCGGCTTGCTCCAGCCAATAGATACCTTGCATCTCGTTGTCGAGCGAGACTGAGTAGTAATCAGCAAGTCTAAGCATGGCAGACATATCGCCTCTGCCCGCGGCTTGCTTGAAAGCAACAATCTGGTTTTCGCTGAGAGTGAACTTGGAGCTTGGATTCTGCGCAGCGTCGGCCTCCGTCTGTCCGTTTCCACATGAAACGATCAGGAGGACCATCAGTATATTGAATACGCTTTTCTGCAAGTTATTCATGGGTATACCCACATTAGACCTGGGTCGCTTAAGTCCATTCTGTCATATGGTGTCACCCCATATACGTACTTAGGGCCGTTTGAACTAGCATCAGGCGTGTACCAAATAAAGCTAGTCGGGCCAGTGACGCCGTTAAATTTTCCAGATTTTGCTAGGCGCTCTGAGATCGAGTTCTCGCCATTGGCAGCATTGCAAGTGTACAGGATCACGCTCATATCTTTCGTGCAGCCTTCGCTTGCGAGTAGTTCTGCTAGCTCTTCTTCGTCATAGAACCGTTTCGCCACATCAACCCGAAAATCTGTCACGTGATGGCGTCCTCCGTGGCCATACACCGCACATATGCCGGGAACATCTTTGTATGAATTTGCGGCTGACAACATTTTGTTATCGTCACTTCCAAAAAGAATCACTTTTCGGAGACCGAGATAGTCGGTTGCGATCGATGGATTTCCTGAGACGTAGGAATATGTATTGAACCCACCAGCCAAGCCAATTGGATCGCTCTTCACGTATCGCCCAATGGTAGGTTCATAGTCGCGGAGATAGTTATAGCTGAGCCCACTCGCACTATCGTACCGCTGCCCCGGAAATCGCATGTTCAGCACGAATGAGATGCCGTTGCCGTCAAGGTCTTGGTTCGGCACAGTGTTGCCGAATGCTTCGCCAGTCAGAGCCCACGACCAAATTGCCACGTCGGTTGCTGGTTCAACCACGACGCGCGGCGTTCCCAAGTGGTCGGGCTGCAGGTATTTGAGCTGGTTGCTGGCCATTATTCCGATTGGCAGATTGTCCATCCAGATTGATTGCTGGATAGCAGTACCGGTGCTGTCGTAATCGCCAATCCAACGCCCCGCTTCGTCGTAGATCGTGTAGGTACTGATGGCGCCTAAATACTTCCGCACCTGCTCACCACGCCCATTGAGCTGGTAGTTCATCGTCGCCGCACCGCTAGCCTTGACCTGACTCATCCGCCCAGCATCGTTGTAGACGAACTCCTTGGCCGTGCCGCCGATCTGGGTAGTGTTGCCGGCGCCGTCGTAGCTGCGGGTGGTCGCGCTGACCTGGATCAAGCGGTGATTGGTGCCTGAATAGGTGTAGCTGATCGTTCCGCCAGCGTTGGTGAAAGTGGTGCGGTTTCCGGTAGCGTCGTAGCCGTAGTGCTCCAGTACTGTACCGGTAGGACCGTCCTTGACGTCGGCCAACCGGTTGAGGGAGTCGTAACCATATTGGGCAAGCATGTTGGTTTGGTCAGCGCTGTAGAGCTTGCTCAAATTGCCGACCGCATCGAACTCATACCCTAGTGACAGCCCACCGGCGGCGTTATCAACCACTGCAGTGGGTTGGTAGTTCTGGTTGAGTGGCCGTGACATCGTGCGGCCGTTGCCGTAGGCCCAGCCAGCCACCGGGCCGAAGGGGTGATATGCGGCTTGGTGCAGAAGCACTTCTCGCACGCCGCCCGCAGGTCTGGTGCCGACTTCGGTGATGCGGCCTTGCCCATCGCGCACGTAGTCGACGATGGCGCCATCCGGATAGACCATGCTCTGCAGCTGCCCGGCTTTCGTGTAGACATAGCGCAACACGAACACATGGCCGTTCGTGGTTTGCATCTTATGCACGAGATTGCCGAAGCGGTCGTAGCAGTACTGAGTGTTGCCGCTGCTATCGATCATCTGGCTCAAACGGCCGATGGCGAAGGTCTCCCCCGCAGTGCAGATGAGGTTGGTGGTATCGTAGAGGTAGCCGACATTTAGGCTGGTGGTCGGGTAAGCGATGCCGCTCAGCCGGTTGAGCGCGTCATAGCTGTATGTGCTGGTGATGTCTCGTGCATCCGTCTGTGTCTGACGGTTGCCAGCGCTGTCGTAGGTGTAGGTGGTGGTGCCGGTATCGGGGCTAGTCAGCTGCGTCAGGTCGCCGAAGCCGTTGTACTGATAGGTGGTATGGAGGCCTTTGGGGTCGGTGACGTCGATCAGATTGTCCAGCGCGTCGTATTCGAACTTGGTTTCTGCTTCGATGCCACCCACATCCTGCAACGTACGAGCAAGCCGATTGAGTGGATCGTAATCATTGTCAGTGACGCGACCGAGCGCATCTGTGACGGTTTGATTGTTGCCATTGGCATCGTAAGTAAAGCCGGTGGCGTGGCTGTAGGCGTCGTTGGTGGTCTGCAATTGACCGAGCTGGTTGTAGACGCGCGATAAAGTGCGTTTTAGGGTGCCGCTGGCGTCTTTGGTCTCTTCGACAATGTGGTTTCCGGTGTTGTCCAAGGTGTAGTGGATTGTGTTGCCGGCGTTGTCCGTGATGTCGGTGAGCCGCTGCGCGGCATCGTAAGTGTAGGCAGTGAAGGCACCATCGGGCTGGGTGACCTTCTTCACCAGGCCGGTGGGCCAATACTCGATCTGGGTAATCTGGTCGTCGGTCTCGACTGCACTATCTGATCCGCGCAACTTTCGCGCCGATAGCCAACCGCGTGAGTGGTACTCCAGTTCAGTGAGAACGCCGTTGTTGTCTTTGATCGACAACACACGACCTGCGCCGTCGTAGGCCAACGTCTCGGTAACACCACCTAGGGCGTCGGTAACCTTCCATAGATCACCTTTACGATGTGGACAGGAGGCGGGCGCAGCCACACACGTGGCGTCGTCATCAGCGTAATAAGTGTACGTCGTCGTGTCGGCCACATCCGAGCGTTGACCATTGATCGAGGTAACCAAACCAATGAACGGGCACAGTCCAGCGGTTACATCGGCAGCCTCGCAGTATGTCGTGGAGACGATGCGCGTGGCACTCGTAACCGGATCTGTTTTGGTAATGGCAAAAACTTGGCCTCGACTGTTGTAGGTCCAAGCAGTCAAAGAAACCAGATTGTTAGCGAAGTCGTAAGTCCGCTTCTCAGAAGGCAATCGAAAAGATGTGTCCCAGGTTGTAGCGATTCGTCTTTTAAAAATGCCGCCGTTCATTGTTGCGCAGTCGAACGAAGAATCTGCGCCGTCGATGCGACTAAGCTCTAGGTTCCGACTGTTATCGAACGAAAAGCACGATTTAGAGTTTCCGGTGCTCTCTTCTATGAGATTAAGATTCGCATCATGCTTATACCAAGTGTCGGTCGGAGTGCACGTCGGGCACGAAGTATGTACCCGATTGATCAGCCGTCTACCTAGTGGTTTGGTGAAAGCGTATGCGCGGGTAACGCCAACCCCCGTCGGCTGGCCAACGACCACCCAGGTCGAAGACGTGGTGTAGTCGAGAACAAACTTATTGACACCTCCTGCGCGCGCTGTGCTAATCGGCCTGCCTTGAGCATCATATGAGTACGAGGTAATTAGCTCGCCCAGATGGTTCCTCACCTCAGTGAGATAAGGGGAGCTACTGGTTATCGAATTGTAAGTGTATGTTTCGAAGTAATCACCATAATTAGCCTTCTGTAGTACCCGGCTCGTGTAAGTGAAAGTCACGCTCTTTCCGCCTTGGTCTGTTACCTTCGTAATCCGCCAAGCCGAGTTATATTCGAATGAAAGAGTTCGACCTTTTTCATTACGGACATGTATCAACCTACCCTCAAGATCGTATTCGTATTGCAGGACTGTGCCGCTTCTTTGGTCGCTTCGTACTAATCGACCAGAACTATCGTATGTTTCGGTTGTGCCGTTTGATAATTTGAGTTGATACGCTGGCTGTCCGCTGAAAACTACTTCGACCAAAGTGTCGCAGAGTGAGTCTTTCTCACTGACCCATTCGCCTGAGCTGATGTCCTTTAGAAAGACTAATGCTGAGCCGTCTGGTCTTATGGTCTGAATAGTAGGAGGTACGGGTGAGGCTCCTCCGGTATACAAATGCAAGAACTGGAAGTGCTCGGCATACCAAGACAGCGAGAGCCTAGATGGGTACCCGGCGCTTGAACGTGGGCGGGACCGGTAGGTTCTGTAAAATCCGAGGCCATCGACCTCGGGAATGTCGGAGACGACAAGCTTCTTATCTGAAGCTGCGACATCTACTGGTTGACCCACCACAGGGTTTGGGCATACAGGCGCTTTGATAACAAGGGATATTCGACGGCATTCCTTGTAGCCGGCCGCGTTCACATAGGGTCCAGAGTAACCTCCGGAGCAAACTTGCAAGCTGGTGGTCCAGCCTTGGAAGTGAGTTTTTCCTTGATATGTGTTGTCGTCTCGATCGTAGATATCGTATTCGCAACCCTCCCCATACCCAGGTTTATTCAAAAACTTGCCATTTAGGTACCAGACCCATTGGCCGTCCTTTTCATTGCGACTCTGCCCTTCGGAAAGGCAAGCCGAATCACCATCTCGAAAGAAACCGGCGCTGCCAAAGCCTCGGGCATATACAACCGTCGGACGGATCGTGTCAAAGCTTGGTGTAGACGCCATTGCTCCTTCTAAAGGCAGCAGCGATAGATTGAGCAGAGCCGCAAACATTAGTATCCGACGCATAGTATTCCCCCGATTAGGATTCTCTGCAGTTGCAGAGCATTCCTGCTTAAGCGCCACTATCACAGCACGCCCTGCTACTCAAAGGATATACATAGGAGCTCATAGTTCACTATGCAAAAATAAGGCAAACGAAAAAGACTTTGCCCAGAATGTCGACGTGCGTCACGAAATAACGCTTAAGCATGCGGGTGACGATTCGCGCGTCGGTGAAACGCCGCAATGGCCCTGGGGCATCCAGAGCCCCAGCCGGGATCTGCGGAGTGTCGTTGCTCATTGCGCTTGCCTCTGTTGCGAGAAGCAAAGTTCTAAGCGCAAGCTATGACACTATTTCGACACTCTGAAAACGTGCGCCATTCGCAAGCTTTTAAGCGATAGACAAAATATTTTGCGTGTCAATTTGCTACAAATTGGCCGCCTACTTATGCGTTCGTTTGATCGGTTGCGAGGACAGGAGCAATACTAGCCGCAATTCGAGGATCGCCGGGAAGCGGTCACGGATGAAGATCTAGGCTCTTGAAAATACGTGCGTCTGTCTCGGATCGACGGGTCCGGAGCGCTACCCGCTCTGGATGCCACTTGAGCCGAATTACGATCTGGTAGCCGTCGGCGACTTGTTCGATCGCCAAATCGGTGACCGCCCTAGTTTGACTTGCCGGGCCTAATCCATCTCTGTGATCGTATTGTTGGGTGCCACTTAACCACGGCCATATGCAAGGTGCCTGTCGCAACTGTGGATGCCAATACTAGTCGTCCTGGTCATCACCTAGCAGGATGGCGGTCACGGACGAGGCGAGGACAGGCGCGTCACAAGAATCAGGCCGTTGAGATGAAGGAGCACGCCAAGCGGAAGCGGCCGGACTAAGGAGTGGTGAAGGAGAGGCCAGTGCGCGCAGTGCGCCATCCTGGACGATCGTAAGCGGCCGTATTACGCGCATCGGGTAGCCGCATAGTTATCATGGCATTGCCACAGCACTCGCAGTGGCCCAAATGGCTTCGTATGCCTCGATCTTCTCCGCGGTTGTTGCCGCCGCGTTGATTAACTCAGCGGGCGCTGACGTTGCCAAATCCTTGAATGACTGTGTACATGACCAGGCGTCTTTTCCGTCGATGATAATCAGGCGGTCATGAACCAGCGATTTGTCGACAATTCGTACTTCGACGGCGCGATCTGGGAGCTGTTCTCGCCACGGAGCGGTCGCTTGAATTAACGATTCTGTAAATCGATTCTGAGTTGTCAGCAAACGGATAGGAATACCGGCACGCAGCTCAATGAGGTATTTCCCAAGAATCGACCCGTCTAGATATCGATCGACAATGTAGATGCCCGACGTAGCCTGCGTCACGATCTTTACCACCGCCTGGTATGTATCAAATGGGGCGCCTGCAGCGAGAAATACAGCGGAGCCACTTGCAGTAGCAAATTGCTCCAGAGCGGCTAGTGTTGAATAAAGCGGAGCAAACAAGGCAGCTTCATCATGAAGCGCAGTGCCCAACCTGCGCTTGGCGTTTGCGAGCTCAAGTTGGTCCATCGTTCGCCCAGTTCGTTCGACAATGGATTGAACTCTCCCTAGCCACAGCAGTACTTCAGGAGTTCCGTACGTTCCCATGTCTATTGCTGGCGCCTGCTCAATCAGCCGACCCAATTGCACGTAAAGTGATGCTAATTCGGCGCGTCGCTCCAGACTCAGGGCTCGCATTTGACCCCCCTTGATCCGTGGGACAATTTTGGGACAGCGCCCACGATAACCCCATATTGGTCAATATCCGACAGACGGTAAATCAAGGGTTTTCGGTCGTTAGACCCGGGCCTAAGGCATTGATTTCGCTCTTGAAAAACCGGCGCTGGGTCAAACCATCAGTGGGTTCGAATCCCACCCTCTCCGCCAAGACCTTCGAACAGTGCTGTGGGACGTCCACCCATACCGAGTACGCCACGACGGCCGTGGTTGCGTCGCTGAAGTTGCTGACTGACGCAACCGCATCGCGTCGCGCGCCACTGCCCGATGCCCTCTGGCTGACCTGCCCGATAGCAGGCGCCAAGCCTGCCGATGGTGTCTGGCGGCCGGGATCCATTGGATCGAAGCTATGTCGGCATTGCGGCTTTCGACTGTCGCATGCCGACGCGGCCGCTGTTATTTGCCCGTCTCCAGGCTCGCGCTTCCAATCGCAGCGCGAACTCCATCCCTTCGAACCCCCAAGGATCTTGCGCAAAAATGTCATTCCTATTCTTCACCCTCCTCGCAGTCTCGTCCACGTTCAACGTCGCGCCGCAATCCGTGGTGCCGGGCATATTCGAGGTCTGTCCGATTCCGGTTACGCCCACGTTGTAGACGACTCTGCAGCGACGACGAGGCACTACGGACGCGACCACACGCTGATCCCCCAAAAACTGAAAGCCCGTTGCGTAGTGCCCGATCGAGTGGGCGCCGCGACCATGTATTACCGGTCGCGGCGATCCATTCGCCTGTTGCGCAAAAAATATGCCGACAGTCTGGTTTCAGCGAAGCGCCCGGCCATTGCGGGTCGTGAGGCAGCTGATCTCAAAGAACGGTGCGGCCCGCTTCGGCGGAGATAGCGCTTTGCGGAACCCGCTGTTCGAGTCGCGCGCGCAGGGGCTCCAGATACGCCGCGTATTTGCGCCAGGCATCCACGCCGCGGGTGTGGATCGGCTGCCGCACCTGGGAGCTGCTCGCCGTGGCCACGGCCGCCGTGTTCTGCGTGATGTCGATGCTGTCCGGCTCGAAGCCCAGGCCGCAGAACCGCATGATCTTTTCCGCGCTGCCAAGAGGGTCCGAAACGAGTTGTTCGTAGCGGACGATGTGAAACTGTTCCGGTAGCGTCCGCTGCCAATGGTCGCGCAGCGCCGAATAGCGTGCGTAGTGGTCCGCAAGCTCTACCTGGTCGTAGCTGTAGCCGTAAGCGACGTTGGTGAAAAGTTCTTTAAGGTTTGAAAAGCAGGCATCCATCGGCGCGCGCTGCAGGCATATGATCTTCGCTTGCGGCAGCGCCCTGGCGATGTAGCCGGCATAGACGAAGTTCATCGGATTCTTGTCGATCAGGTAGCGGCGGCCTTTCGACCGTGCCTCGGTGCGCTGCAGGTAATGCGCGCCGACGCGGCCGAAATCGATGCCGTGCAACCGCTCGACCAACGCGGTCGTGGCCGAAGATCCGATGAAATTTCCGGTTTCCAAGCACAGCGCGGTATTGAAGTCGCGCAGCTCGCCGCCAGCGCTTACCTGGCTGTGGTTGCCCAGGATGCGCTCGAGCAGGGTCGTGCCCGTGCGCGGCATGCCGAGCACGAAGATGGGCACCCGTCCCGGATCGGCCGGTGCGCGGTTTCCGTCGCCGACGAAATCCGCGTCGACCGCGCGTCGCAGCGCGTCGAAACCTTCCTGCTCCGCGTCCGGATCGTAACGGGTCGTGTTGCGCTTGATGCGCGCCCCGGTCGACAGGCTGCGCCAAGCCAGTTCCACTTCGTCGGCGTCGTCGTATTCCTTGAACAGCGCGTAGTGGAAGTAGGCTTGCTCCGGCGCGGTGGGGTCGATCTTTGCCTGCGCTTTCCTGATCCTGTCGATCCGGGCCAGCGGCGGGTCGGATTTCTGGTGGTAGGCCAACGCCCAGTGCGCGTACGGATAGTCGGGCTGCAGGCGCAGACAGCGCTCGTACTCTTCGGTGGCCTCATCCATGCGTCCGCTGTAGCGCAACGCATTGGCGCGGGCGTAGCTGAGGTGTTCGCTGTCGGCCGCACGCGCCGAGACCGCATCGATCAGTTCGAGCGCGTCGTCTGCGTGATCCGTCAGGTACAGCTGCTGGGCCAGCAGCGGCGAGTTCATGATGAGCTCTGCGCTTTTCCAGTCGGCCTCGAAGATGAGGTCTCGCAAGGCCTGGCCTTCGTCGAAGGCCAGCAGCAGGCGGGTTACCGCGCCGATGTCGCTCCAGCGGCCCTTGCGTACCGTGTCGGCAGCGATGAGCGCATGCGAACGTGATTGCCGGTAATTGCCGAAAACCTGCTCCAGGGCCGACAGGCGCAGCCGCACGTGCAGACGGTCCGGCTGGTCGCGCAGGATCGACTCGTAGATCGCATGCGCGGACACCAGGTCGCCCGCGACCTCGTGGTTTCTTGCCTGGCGCCACAAGGTTTCGAAGTCGTCGTGCATGGGCCCGATGAATTCAGCTCGAGGCCCATACTCTCATGTCGGCAGGGGCAAAAAAACGGCCCGAAAGCGGCGTTCAAGCCGTAGCGAACAAGGCATTGACGTCCGAATAGGGCATCGCATCTTCGCCGAGCGCTGCGGATGCGCCGTCGCGCAGGAAATCGCGGGCCAGTGCCCCGGTCCTGGCGTAGGCCGATTGCGAAATGGAGGCGCCGGCGCTCAGGCGGCGGACACCGAGACGTTCGAGCTCCGCAGCGGGCGGCAGGCTGGGCCGCGCCAGCACGTTCAGCGGCAGACCCGCGCTGCCCGCGATCGTACGTATCTCGTCGCCGTCCACCACGCCGGGCACGAACAGGCCGTCGGTCCCGGATTCGCGGTAGCGTTGCGCGCGCGCCAAAGTTTCCTCGACACGGCGTTCCTGCGGCGCGAGGCCGGCGAGGTAGACGTCGGTGCGGGCATTGACGAACAGATCGACGCCCAGGCGCGCGCACGTGCTTTTGATCCGCTCGATCTTGGTGCAGAGCAGGGCAGGTTCGTGGCTGCCGTCCTCGATATTGATGCCGACGGCGCCGGCATCGATCAGTCGCGCGATGTGCTCGCCGACGATGGCCGGATCGTCCGAGTAGCCGGACTC
>Ga0193753_10001336_pt1 | contig 21280 bp, 18 predicted proteins | sample H1c2metaG_FD_144925 | JGI IMG/M metagenome (GOLD analysis project Ga0193753, IMG submission 144925) | Soil microbial communities from a riparian zone of the East river system, Colorado, United States - H1c2 | ecosystem: Environmental > Terrestrial > Soil > Riparian zone | place: USA: East...
GCCACGCGTCGCCAGCATGTCGATGGCGATGCTGCCGACCCCGCCGCTGGCGCCGGTGACGACGATCGGCCCGCGCGCGGGCGCTTGGCCGTTACGCTCCATCCGGTTGATCGCGAGCGCCGCGGTGAAACCCGCCGTGCCGAGCTGCATGGCGCGCAACGCGTCGAGCCCTGCGGGCATCGGGATCACGCTCTCGCCTTTCACGCGCGCGAATTCGGCATAACCACCATCGACCGTTTCCGACAAACCGCTGCCGGTCACCAGCACCGCGTCGCCAGGCTTGTAACGCGCATCGTCCGAGGAGACGACCTCGCCCGCCAGATCGATGCCGCCCACCAGTGGATAGCGGCGCAGGATCTTGCCCGCACCCGTCGCGGCCAGCGCGTCCTTGTAGTTGATGTCCGAGTACGCCACGCGGATCACGACTTCACCGGGTGAGAGCGCCTCGAGCGTGAGGTCTTCGAACCGCGCGGAGATTTTTCCACCCTCGTCGTGGATGCGGAACGCTTTGAAAGTATTCATCCTGCTTGAGCCTCGCGAGAGTCAGGCTACTATCGTGCCATGAAATACGACTACGACCTGTTCGTGATCGGCGCTGGCTCGGGCGGCGTGCGCGCGGCGCGCATCGCATCGCAGGCCGGCGCGCGTGTCGCGGTCGCCGAGGAATATCGCATCGGCGGCACCTGCGTCATTCGCGGCTGCGTGCCGAAGAAATTCCTGGTGTATGGCTCGGAGTTCGCGCAGACCTTCGCCGACGCGGCCGGCTACGGCTGGACGGTCAGCGGCGCGACCTTCGACTGGAAAACGTTGCGCGACAACGTGCAGAACGAAGTCACGCGCCTGTCGGGCCTGTACACCAGCAATCTCGCCAAGGCGGGTGTCACCGCATACGAGGAACGCGCCGAGATCGTCGATGCGCACAAGGTGAGGCTCGCCAAATCCGGCAGCGAGCTTTCGGCCGAACGCATTCTCGTCGCGACGGGCGGGCGTCCGCTGGTCCCGGAAGGCATCCCGGGCAACGAGCTCGGCATCACCTCGAACGAGGCGTTCCTGCTGGAGAATTTCCCGCGGCGCGTGCTCATCGTCGGCGGCGGCTATGTCGCGCTCGAATTCGCCAACATCTTTCATGGCCTGGGCGCCGAGACGCGCATCGTGCACCGCGGCGACCGCCTCCTGCGCGGCTTCGACGACGATCTGCGCGCGCACATGCACATCGAAGCCGAACGCGCGGGTCTCAAACTCACGATGAAGGCCAACGTCACGAAGATCGAGAAAGGCGAGGCGTTGCGCGTCACGCTCTCGAACGGCGAGACCGCCGAGGCGGACGTCGTCATGCACGCCATCGGCCGCGTTCCGCACACCGCCGGGCTCGGCCTGGACAAGGCCGGCGTCAAACTCGACGACGCGGGCGCCGTGATCGTCGACGAATTCTCGCAGACCAACGTGCCGTCCATCTACGCCATCGGCGATGTGACCAACCGGATGAACCTCACGCCGGTGGCGATCCGCGACGGCCACGCCTTTGCGGACTCCATCTACAACAACCGTCCGACCGCGGTGGATCATTCGACCGTGCCGAGCGCGGTGTTCGGCCGCCCGCCGATCGGCACGGTGGGTCTGGCGGAATCCGACGCGCGTCGCAGCCACGGTGAAGTCGACGTCTACCGCACGAATTTCCGGCCGATGCGCAACATGCTCGCGGGCAACCAGGAGCGCACGCTGATGAAACTCGTGGTCGATCGCAAGACCGATCAGTTGTTAGGCGTGCACATCGCCGGCGAAGACGCGCCGGAGATGGTGCAGCTGGCCGCCGTCGCGGTGAAGGCGAAGCTCACGAAGACGCAATGGGACAGCACGGTTGCGTTGCATCCGACCGCGGCCGAAGAGCTGGTGTTGATGCGGCAGAAGATCCCCGACCCGAGCCTCGGCTAGCGCAGGCGCCGCCGCGCGCGCGACTGCAGTTCTTCGGCGCGCGCCAGCTCGTCAAACGAGGCGGCGATCCTGACACTGTCGCCATTGCGCAGGCCTTCCGCATAACCATTCAGAAACGAACGCCAGTGCCGCGCGACGCCTAACAAGTCGGCACGCAGGTCCAGCAACTCGCGCTGGTCGAGCCTGCGCTCGTCGAGGATCCGGAAGGTCGTGTTCCACCAGCGGAATTCCAGCAGTTCGAGGTGTTCCGCGAATTTGTCGGGCGTGAGCGAACCCCGCGCGAGCAGATCGCGCTCGACGCGGTAGTCGGCCCACAGGCTGGCCGTTTCGGTTTCGAAGCGTTTCAGCTGGTCGCGCGCGATTGGATAGGCCGCGCTGCCTCTCGGAATCGGCACGATGTCGTCGGCCGGCAATATCGGCATGCGCAGCGGTGGCATCGGCACTTCGATGATGAACGGCCCGGCTCCGTCGCGTTCGAGCGGCGTGTCCGCGTTGAGGGGGATCGCGCTCCCGTCTGGCAGTGCGGGCACGTCGACCGCCGGCACGTCATAGATGGGCGGCGCGGTCACCGATGCCGTGTCGGGCGACGGAGTGCGAATTCTTTCCCAGGCCAACGCGGCGGCGATGACCACGGCGACAGCCACAGCGCCGGCAACGAACCACGAGCGAGCTCCCGAGTGGAATTTCTTGTCACGCCGCTCGGTGGCATGTTCGAGCTCCACCGCGTGGGTGGTCGGCAGCAAACTCGCGATACGCGCGGCCGTGTCGCGATCTCGTGCCCAGAACAGCAACGATGCGCGCGGACTCCCGGCGGTGGCGAATTCGACACGCAGCGCCTCGCCTTCCCGCGAAATCTCCTTGAGGTTTGCCGTGGGAATGCGGCGCGTGCGATTGCGCGTCGATCAGGAGAGCCAGCCGCGGCGGCATGCAATGCTGATTCCCGCCGCATCGATACTCAGGCGGCCGCTCCCCTTCCAGCGAAAGCTGTTGGTCGGCGCTTCGAGCAGCGCCGCGAAACCCGCCGAACGATCGAAACGGATGTCAAACGTATGGGCCATCGATTGCGCCTCCGACCCGAACCCCTCGCGCTCGCCGCTAACTATCCTCTCTTCACGGTTCCTTCGGAAGCGCGAACGCCATGATCGAATCCGCTTTCCCCCACCACTTCCCATCGCCCCCCGCCGAGATCACTACGTATTGACGGCCGTCCTTACCGAGATACGTCATGGGCGTGGCCTTGCCGCCCGCCGGCAGCTTGAATTTCCACAGCTCCTTGCCGGTCTCGACATCAAACGCACGGACATAGGCGTCGAGGGTCGCGCCGATGAACACGAGGCCGCCCGCGGTGGTGATAGCGCCGCCGAGGTTGATCATCCCGGTGTCCGGCGGGAGCTTCGCCAGGCCGAGCTTGTCGAGCCCCTCATCCGTGCCGAGTGGCACGTCCCACAGCTTCTTGCCCGTCTCGAGACTGAAGGCAGTCAGTGCGCCGAACGGTGGCGGCGTGCAGGGGGAACGCCGGGTCGTCGACAGCCACACCTCGCGCTGCATGACATACGGCGTGCCGCGCATGTCGGTGAACTCCTTGCCGACGCGTTCACCGACGGTGAGCTTTTCCCGCATCGCCTTGGCCTTCTCGCGCGGAATCAGCGTGATCACCGCCGCGAGCGTGTTGTTGGGGATGACGACGATGCCGCGTTGGCTGTCGTAGGCGACGCCGCCCCAGTGCACGCCGCCGACGTGGGCGGGCAGCATGACGGAGCCGCGTTCCGAAGGCGGCGTGAACGGGCCGTCGTACCGAAATCCGGCGAACCTTTGCGCGCACTCCTCGCGATCGGCGGGCGTGGCGCCCCAGATGTCGCCGGCGGTGAGTGTGCGAATTCCCAAGCCGATGGCGGAGAACGGCTGGGTCGGTGACGCGGCTTCGCCCGGCACGTCGCTCTTTGGCACCGCGCGCTCCTCGACCGGGAACAGCGGCTTGCCGGTGGCACGATCGAGCACGAACAGCTGCGCGGTCTTCGTGCCCTGGAGCACGGCCTCGCGTCCGTCGGGCAGCGTGACCAGTGCCGGCGGCGCCGCGTTGTCGTAGTCCCACAGGTCGTGATGCACGGTCTGGAAGTGCCAGACCATCTTGCCGGTGCTGGCATTCAACGCGACGATGGAATTCGCGTAGCGGTTGAATGCCAGCGCCGTGCCGCCGAAGTAGTCGACCGCGGGCGAACTGGTCGGCAGGAACACCAGGTTGCGCTTCGGATCCGCGGCGATGATCGACCAGGTGTTGGCGCCGCCGGTCTTGACGCCCGCGCTGCCGCTCCACGACGCGTAGTTAGGGTCGGCGGGATCCTGCGGCACCGGATTCCAGGTCCACCGCAGCGCACCGCTGCGCGCATCGAAGCCGCGCACCTCACCGCTCGAGCCCGTGGTCGAAGAATTGTCGGCGACCGCCGAGCCGACCACGATGACGTCGCGGATCACGGCCGGCGGCGAGGTCTGCTCGTATTCGTCGCCAAACGACTGGCCGTTACGCAGGCCGGTGAGCAGGTTGACGGAGCCGCCCTGGCCGAAGCCTTCGCACAGGCTGCCATCTTTCGCGTCGAGCGCAACCAGTCGCGCATCGACCGGCGCGAAGATCACGCGGCGCGCGCAGCGCGCACCGGCCTTCGTGCGGGTGTCCCGCCAGAAGGACACACCCCGCGTGACCCAGTCGCCGAAGCCGCGTTTGCGCGGAACCGCAAGATCGCGCGACCACAGCTCCTTGCCGCTGAGCGGATCGAGCGCGAGCGCCTTGCCGAGCGGAGTGGATACATACATGACGCCGTCGATGACCAGCGGCGTGGTCTCGAGCGCGGTGGGTTGGCCGGTCTCGATGGCCGCCTCGCCGGTCTTGTATTCCCAGGCGAGCGTGAGTTTGCCGACGTTGCCGCGATCGATCTGGGCGAGCGGTGAGTGGCGGTCGCCGCCCGGGGTACGGCCGTAGTTAGGCCAGTCGCCGTCCGCGGGCGCCGCCAGGACCGGTGCGGCCAGCAGGAAACCGGCGCATGCGGCTGCGAACCGCGCGATTGCTTCGTTCTTCATCGGCACTCCCTCAATCGGATCTGCGGCACCACAGCTGCGCGATCCGCGCCGGGTTGCCATTCATCGTCATCGCGTCCAGCTCGACGAATTCCTCGATCTCGAAATCCGCCAGCAACTCCGAAAACCACTCGCGCCGGTGATGCCGCAGCAACGTGCCTTCCGGCAAGCGGAACGAACCATATCCGCCCGGCTCCTGCGAGAACTTCGCGTAGCGTTCCTGGTTGCGCGCGTCGGTCTGCAACGGGTAGTCGCTGATCAGCAATAGACCGCCGGGACGCAATATTCGTTTGAATTCCGCCAGCAGAGTTTTCTGCGCGGCGTCGTCGGGAATGCAGGTGAGCACGGCGAACAGCAGGATGGCGTCGAAACTGCCCGGCGCGAACGGCAACCGGGCGCCCTCGTTCACCACGAAACTGAAATCGGGGCAGACCCGCTGGGCCGCGCGAATCATCTCCGGGGAAGAATCCGCGCCCACGACGTTGCGAAATCCGAGCTCCATCAGCTCCGCGCACAGCCGCCCCTGGCCGCAACCGAAGTCGAGGATGTGCGCAGTGCGCGAGAGCCCGTTCGCCAGGCGCGCGTGATGGAGCGGATGCGTGAACTTTTTCGTTCCCGCCGCCTGATTCCAGAATGGGGTTTCGTCGGGCGCTGCCATGGGCAGCGCATTGTCGCAGGACTAGCGGGCCGAGTCCGTCCGCCGTGCATGATCGCCCGCGCCCTGGCAGAAATAGATGGACGCGTACCGGCAGGTCGAGCGCTTCCGGCCACGCAGGACGAATTGTCGCGGCCGTGCTGCGCGAATCGTCTTGAGTGTGCAGGGTTCTCTCATATCGTCTTACCCAGGTAACGCGCCACGCACACATCGCAGCCTCGTACCGAGATCACGACACCGAGCAGACCGACCATCATCACGATGATCGACACCGCGGCGAAGAACGACCCGTCGTTGCGCTCCCAGGCGAAGCGCAGCGCCAGCACCGTGCAGACCGTCAGCGCGAGACCGGCGACGAGCAGCACCGGCCGTTTCCACTTGGTGACCGGCGGCGGATCGCCGAGGCTCACGTACTGGATCAGCCCGCAGTACAGGCAGTTTTTGCAGCGCGAATGCATGGGGAGACTGTATCCAGTGGGTTGAAAGGGCCGGCGGAACCGGCGCACAGTTTTTTGTAGGTGCCGCGCACGATCAGCGCAGCTTTGGGATGCCGGCCGCGTCCAGCGCGTAGTCGACGCCCGCCCGGCTCAGCAGGCCGGCGATGAACTCGTCCGGATCGGGCACGCCCCGGTCGAGCAGGCGCGCGATGTCACGCGACAGGTCAGGCTTGCGGGTCGCGGCATCGAGCGCGGCCAGCCACTCGTCCCGCGAGACGATGCCGTCGGCGCGGTTGCCGTCGACGAGCGCGCGGGCGAATTTGTAGAACGAACGGCCCGACCCGGATTCGGCCACCAGTCCGAACACGGCACCGCAGGCGTAATAGGCGCGGTGCTCATTACGCTCGCGCGCGCGCTCCACGCCGCGGCGGCGCGTCAGCGAGATGCAGTCTTCGATGGACCGGTTGAGCTCGACTCGCGGATCGTAGGTCGGGTCCGCTTCGGCCACCGAGCGGATGGCCAACAAGTCGGCGCCCCCTTCCGTGATCCACGCATCGCGCGCGTATTGATAGGACACGGTCTGGCCCAGCCAGAAATGCGCGGCTTCGTGCGCGACGAACCACAATCCCTGCGCCCGTTGCTCGGCGGTCTCCACCAGCATGCCGGTGCCTTCGTACGTCATCACGATGAGGCCGTGCAACGCGCTGCCCGCGCGCGACACCAGCAGGGGCGTAGGTCCCGCCCAGCTGACCATGATCGTGGGCTTCACGTCGGGCAGCTTGCCGAGCTCCTGCGTGTAGCGCGACAAGAGGGCGGGCACCGCGGTCGAAATGGAATCCTTGATCCAGACGGGCAGTTCGGGATCGAGGACACCGACCATGTACGGCGTTTCGATCGGCCGCGTGGTGCCGAACAGCACATAGGTGTCCTTGTCGTCGGTGGCGGCGACAACCGCGCGTTTTCCCGCGAGCAGCACCGGGCCGGCGCTGTCGACGAAGACGTAGTGGAGCTGGGCGGCGGGCACGACCTGGTTGTTGAGGTCGTCCGGCAAGGCGCGCACTTTCGCCAGCGAATCCATCGGGAACAGGTCGAACTGCGCGATGTACAACGCGACGGAACCGTCGGTGAACTGCAGCGCGGGTGCATAGTCCGCCCGCAGGCGTTTGGCGACCGGCTTGAAGCGGATGCGGACACTTAGCGGAACTTCGCCGCGCTCGGCCTCGAACACATCGTACGAGCCACGGCGCTCGAGATTCACGCCGCGCGTTTCGACCGTCCAGCTGTTCTCGCGCCACGGCGCGCCGCCTTCGGCGGTGAAATCGGAGCGCGGGAACACCCAGGCGGCTACCTGCCGGTCGAACTGGAATTCGGCGCTCCATTCGTCGCCGCGCCGCGAGACTTCGATGCGCACCTGCGGAATGCCGGGTTTGTCGGCTATGGCCGCCTGCGCGGCGGCCGTGCCGAACAATGCGAGGAGCGGCAGTAACCGCAAGGCTGCCTCAACCGTCGATGAAGATCGTGGCCGGCTGTTCGAGCAGATCCTTCAGCGCCTGGATCATCGATGCCGCGTCGTAGCCATCGACGAAGCGATGATCGAACGACGACGACAGGTTCATCATCAGGCGCACGACGATCTGTCCGTCGACCACGACCGCGCGTTCGATGGCCTTGTTGATCCCGATGATCGACACCTCGGGCATGTTGATCATCGGCGTCGAGGCGATGCCGCCCAGCTTGCCGAGGCTCGTGATCGTGATCGTGGAGCCGGTGAGTTCCTCGCGCGGCGACTTGTTGGTGCGCGCGGCTTCGGAGACGCGGCGGATCTCGGCGGCCAGATCGTGCAGGGCGCGCGACTCGGCGTTGCGCACCACCGGCACCTTCAAGCCCTGCGGCGTCTGCGTCGCGATGCCGACGTGCACGGCCTTGTGCTTGACCAGCACTCCGCGCGCGGTGTCGTACAACGCGTTGCACTGGGGGAATTTATCCAGGACCCGCGCCAGCGCGGCAACGATGAACGGCAGGAACGTCAACGGCGGCGCCGACGCCGGCCGGCGGTCGTTCAGGTGCTTGCGCAGTGCCTCGAGACGCGTGAGGTCGCACTCTTCCACGTAGGAGTACTGCGGGATGCTTTTCGCGGATTCGGTCAGGCGCTCCGCGATCACCCGGCGCAGGCCGATGATCTTCACCTCTTCGGTGCCGGCGCGCGCTTCGCGCGTGGCGTTGGCGCGGGCGTTCATCGAGGGCGCGGCCCCCTGCGCGGCGCCCGCGGCCAGCGCCGAATCGATGTCGCCCGGCTCGATGCGGCCGGCGGGCCCGGTGCCCGTGACGGTAGTTAGATCGAGGCCGGCTTCGACGGCGCGGCGGCGCGAGGCCGGCGACACCATGACGCGCGCGGCCTTGTGCTGACCGGTGCCATTCGAGCTGCCGTTGTTGCTGGACGGTGCGCCATTGCCAGCCGCAGCGGCTATTTGTGTTTTTTCGGTGGGCTGGTTGTCATTGGCGCGGCGCGGCGGCGTCAGCGGCTCGGCCGGCGGTGGCGTTGCGACTTTCGCGACCGGCTCGGCGCCCGCGGCGGCCGACGTGGCATCGGTGTCGAACACCACGAGCTCCGATCCCACCGCGACCATGTCGCCCGGCTCGCCCTGGATCGAAAGGATGCGGCCCGTGACCGGCGCGGGCATCTCCACCGCGGCCTTCTCGGTCATGACCTCGCACATCAGCTGGTCTTCCTGCACCAGGTCCCCCGGCTTCACGTGCCACGCGACGACTTCGGCGGAAACAGTGCCTTCGCCTAAGTCCGGCATCTTGAAAACGTAGCGGCTCATGTCACTGATCTCATGGATTGGCTCTTACTCTTGTCCCATGGCTGCGCGCAATGCGAGCGCCACTCGTGCCTGCCCGGGAAAATACTCCCATTCGAAGGCATGCGGGTATGGGGTGTCCCAGCCGGCAACCCGCTGGATGGGTGCTTCGAGGTACCAGAAGCATTCTTCCTGGATGCTGGCCGACAGTTCGGCGCCAAAGCCCGAAAAGCGCGTCGCCTCGTGAGCGACGACGCAGCGCCCGGTCTTCTTGACCGAACTGCAGATCGGATCGAGATCGAGCGGCGACATCGTACGCACGTCGATGATCTCGGCGTCGATGTTGAGCTTCTTGGCCGCCGCCTGGCAGACGTACACCATCGTGCCGTACGTGACGATGGTGACCTGCTCACCCGTTCGCACGATCTCGCACTTGCCGATCGGCACCTTGTAGTGGCCCTCGGGCACCTCGCCTTTCGCGTGCGTCGTCCATGGAATCGCCGGTTTGTTAGGGTCGCCGTCGAACGGACCGTTGTAGATGCGCTTCGGTTCGAAAAAGATGATCGGGTCGTCGTCTTCGATCGCCGCGATCAGCAAACCCTTCGCGTCGTAGGGATTGCTCGGCATCACCACTTTGATCCCGCAGATGTGCGTGAAGATGGCCTCGGGGCTCTGTGAATGCGTCTGGCCGCCGCGGATGCCGCCGCCGCAGGGCGCCCGGATCACCACGGGCGCGGCGAAATCGCCGGCACTGCGATAACGGATGCGCGCGAGCTCGCTCGCGATCTGGTCGACCGCAGGATAGATGTAATCGGCGAACTGGATTTCGGCGACTGGCTTCAAGCCATTCACGGCCATGCCGATCGCGGTGGCGACGATGCCGCCTTCGGAGATCGGCGAATCGAGCACACGCTGATCGCCGTACTTTCTCTGCAATCCGTCGGTGACGCGGAACACGCCGCCGAAGTAGCCGACGTCTTCGCCCATCACGACCACGGACGGATCGCGCGCCATCATCACGTCCATCGCGGAGTTCAGCGCCTGGATCATGTTCATCTGTGCCATGGTCAATCCACCTTCGCGGCGAGACCGAGCTCGGCATTGAGTTTGATTTCCTCGGCGAGCTGCTCGCTCTGGCGGCGCAGGTTTTCGGGAAAGTCCTTGTAGACGTCCTCGAACATGAGATGGCGGTCGAGACGCGGGCCTTCGTTCAGCGCGCCGAACTGCACGGCTTCCTTCCAGGCCGTGACGACCTGGGCGTCGAGCTCGGCGTGCAGATCCTTGTGCTGTTTCTCGCTCCACTCGCCCCGCGCGATGAGGTGGTTCTTCAATCTATCTACCGGGTCGCCGAGCGGCCAGTGTTCGTAGTCGTCCTTGGGGCGATAACGCGTCGGGTCGTCACTGGTCGAGTGCGCGGAGGCGCGGTAGGTGACGAGTTCGATGAGCGTGGGACCGCCGCCGGTGCGCGCGCGTTGCGCGGCCCACTGCGTGACGGCGTACACGGCGAGAAAATCGTTGCCGTCGACGCGGATGCCGGCGATGCCGTAACCCGGACCACGCGCCGCGAACGAACGCTGCTCGCCGCCGGCCGTGCCCTGGAAGGTGGAGATGGCCCACTGGTTGTTGACGATGTTCATGATCACCGGCGCCTGGTGGACCGCGGCGAAGATGATGCCGTGGTGGAAATCCGCCTCGGCGCTCGAGCCCTCGCCGATCCACGTGCAGGCGATGTGGTCTTCGTTGCGGATCGCGGCGGCCATGGCCCAGCCGACGGCCTGCGGGAACTGGGTAGTCAGGTTGCCGGAGATCGAGAAGATGCGTCCCGCGTTCCAGTGGTACATCACCGGCAGTTGCCGGCCCTTGCACATGTCGCGCGTGTTGGAGAGCAGCTGGCACATGAGATCGACCAGCGGCTTGCCGCGCACCATGTAGATGCCCTGCTGCCGGTACGAGGGAAACAGCATGTCGCCGGGCTGCAGCGCCATGGCCTGCGCGACCGCGACCGCTTCCTCGCCGAACGAACGCATATAGAAGGAGATCTTTCCCTGGCGCTGCGTGCGCTGCATGCGGTCGTCGAAGATGCGCGTCAGCAACATGTGGCGCAGGCCGACCTGCAGATCCTCGGGCTCGAGCCGCGGATTCCACGGGCCGACGGCCTCGTGTTTGTCGTCGAGCACGCGCACCAGGCCGACGGACACCTCTTCCATGTCGCGGGCGCGGGCGCTCACATCGGGCTTGTTGATGGCGCCGGCGGGGGAGAGCTCGACGTAGCTGAAATCGGGCTTGTCGCCAGGGCGAGTTGGGGGCTGGGGAACATGAAGTCTTGGCATAGCGGCGCATGATACTCGGGTCGATCGGGGGGGGAATTGGGGTGGGTGGGTGCGCACGGAGGACACGCGATGCCATGCCGTTTCCTCCCTTCAGTCGCTGATCGGGTTTGTAAAAACAGGGCCGCCGCCTGCAGGGCGACGTTCGGCAATAAATAGTTACATCGGAAACTGTTCGGTGGGGTCGGGCGGAGAGGCGGCTGCGTGCTTCGCGTTTGTTGACCGGTGGTGCGGCGGGCGGTGAGGTCGGAGCCCGGCATGGCATCACGTATCCTCCGTGCGCGTCCGCCCGCCGCGGTTCGCCACCCCGATCGAGCCGGCCACGCGGTGCTCGAGTCACCTGGACGAGGGCTCTCACCGACGTCGAGTTGTGTGGCCTCGGAGTGCACTTGACCGCAAGTGCCTGTGCGGCCAGCGGTCGTGGGATCCGGAAAGCCAACAAGCCTGCTCCTGAGTGCGAGGACGCGGACGCTCGGGGGCGCGGAGCGCGCGCGCTGCACGCCGGGCTCCGACCTCACCGCCCCGCCGCACCACCGTTCGACGAGCGAGAGGCACGCAGGCGCGCCAGCGCTGTCGCAACCCCGACCAGATTCACTCCTAACTACCCGTTGCCGAACGTCGCTCTACGCGCGCCGGCCATCTTGTCAAGGAGCACGCCCCGAGGCTGAAGGGAGGAAACGGCGTGTAGCGCGCGCGCTCCGCGCCCGCGAGCGACCACGCCCTCAACCTCACACAGGCTTGAATACCATCAGGAAGAGAGCTACCAACGGAGCCCCGGTGGCTACCGCCCCCCAGAGCTTCCACGAGCTCGAGAGCTTCCGGTATTCGGCCTCGTTCCAGGTGCCGGTGAGGCCAGCGCGGGTGTTGGCTAACAACTTCTTCTGTAGCGGCGCCACGAAGAGGGAGAACGCGGCGCCGGAGATCCCGAACAACACGAGGGACCAGCCGATCCACTTCGTGCTGAGAAGTGGATAGTGCTGCAGCAGGGCCATCGCCACGCCGGTCGCGATGATGAGGATGACGCCGGGCATCGTGAACCAGCGGTCGCTGGCGATGATGCCGTCGAGCGCCTGCGCGCGGGCGCGTAATTCGCCACTGCGATCCGCATGAAACTTCCAGAACACGCCGGTGATGATGTTGCCGAGGAACAGCACGACGCTGACGACGTGCAGCGACTTGAGCAGCAGATAGAGCATGTCAGCTGGCCTCGCGCCTGAGCCAGTGGGCGAGGCCCGCGGCGTTCAGCTCGAAATCCTTGTTGAGGATGGCGTCGATCGCGTCCGGGCCGAGCTTGCAGCCGTGTTCGGCCAGCGACTCGTGCGCGCGCTGTCGCAGCTCGAACTTCATGCGCCGTTCGTCGAGGCCCGAGCGGCGCGCGATCGTGACGAAATCGTCGATGGCGTCGTACATGTCGTTGGCCAGGCGCGAGCATTCGCCGACTTCGCTGTAATGGGTCAGGTACAGCTTGTGTGGCTTGAAATGCATGAGCTTCACGATGGACGCCTTCAATTGCGCCGGATCGAACTGCGTGGGCGTGGTGGTCGGGGTGATCCACGGCCCGCGCGCCGTGTCGAACTCGCGATAGGAGAGCCCGAAGGTGTCGCCGGTGAAGATGCCCGTGGCGCCGTGATCGACGATCGCCTGGTGATGCAACGCATGTCCGGGCGTGTGCACGCATTCGAACCCGCGTCCGGCGAGCTCGAAACGTTGCGCGTCCTTCGTTACGACGATCCGTTCGCGCGCGATGGGGAGAATGTCGCCATACAACTGCGCGTAGAGCTCGTCGCCATACACGGCGCGGGTGCCGGCGATGAGCTTTGACGGGTCGATCATGTGCGGCGCACCACGCGGATGCACCACGCAGACCGCGTTCGGCAGCGCCCGCATGAGCGCACCGGCGCCGCCGGCGTGATCGAGATGCACGTGGGTGAGGAACAGCAGGTCGACGGCGTCGGGCGCGACGGATAGCTGTTCGAGCGCGGCGAGTATCAGCGGAACGGCAGTATTGGGGCCGGTGTCGACGATGGCAGCGCGTGCACCCGCGACGACGATGTGCGAGGCATCCATCTGCGGGCGCACGTATTCGGTGTCGACGGCGGTGATGCCGTCGGCGAATGACGTGAGACGTGGCATGACGGCATTCATGGCTTGCGGCAACATAGCAGTATGAAACGTAAATTTCTGCTGACCCAGCTCATCCGAACCATGGTCATTTTCAATCTCGCGGGTGCCGCCGGCGCCGCGGTCGAAGAGCGCGGCAATCTGGTGCTCGACAACATCCCGCCGGTCGAAACGCCGCTGACCGCGAAGCTGGACGATTACATGAGCGCTCGTGGTGCAACTTTCGTCGACTGGCTACCCGACGGCGGCATGTTGATAGCCACGCGTTTCGGCGACACCGAACAACTGCATCGCGTTGCCATGCCGTTAGGGATGCGCGAGCAGCTCACCTTCTCCCGTGAGCCCGTGTCGTCGGCCCGTTCGCCGCAATCGGCGGTGGCGCCGGGATTCGTGTTCCTGCGCGACGTCGGCGGCAACGAGATGGCGCAGGTCTTCTACTACGACGTGAACACCCACGCGGTGCGCATGATCAGCGACGGCAAGGGCCTGCATGGCGGCCTCACCTGGAGTCACGACGGCCGCCGGGTCGCCTTTCATGGCACCGGCCGCGATGGCGTGAGTTACGACCTGTTCGTGGCCGAGCCGGCTAACAACGGGGCGCCGCGCCTCGTGTACAACGGCTTCAACAAGAACTGGTCGGTGGCGGACTGGTCGCCCGACGACAGCAAACTACTGATCGTCAACTTCGTCTCCGCCAACGAATCGCACCTGTTCGTGATGGACCTCACGACCGCGGCGCTCACGCCGGTGAGCGAGGGCGACGGCGTCGCCAGCGTTTCGGACGCGCGCTTCACGGCCGACGGCCGCGGCGTGTATCTCATCACCAACCGCGACAGCGATTTCGAGCAGCTCAAACGCATCGACCTCGTGACCGCCGTGGCCGAGAACCTCACCGGTCACATCCCCTGGGACATCGAGAGCTTCGCGCGCAGCGACGACGGACGCTTCCTCGCCTGGGTCGCCAACGTCGACGGCATCAGCCGCCTGACCGTGGTCAACGTCGCGAACCGCACCGAGAGCCTGCCGCCGCTGCCGGAGGGCCGTATCGGCCACATCGCCTTCGATCGCACGGGCAAACGCCTCGCGCTGTCGCTCGAGAACGCGCAGGCGCCGCGCGACGTGTTCGTGCTCGAGGTCGAGCGCAATGCGCTGGTGCGGTACACGAAAAGCGAGGTCGGGCCGAACGATCCGCTGCAGTACTCGCCGGCCGAGCTCATGCGTTATCCCACCTTCGATCGCGACCGCGGCAAATACCGGGAGATTCCCGCCTTCGTGCTGCGGCCGCGCACGCCGGGCCCGCATCCGGTGCTCATCGACATTCATGGGGGCCCCGAGGGGCAGGCGGTCCCGAGCTGGAATCCGTTCACGCAATTCCTGGTGCGTGAAATGGGATTCATCGTGATCACGCCCAACGTGCGTGGTTCGACCGGCTACGGCAAGACCTACATGAACCTCGACAACGGCGAGGATCGCGAGGATTCGGTCAAGGACATCGGCGCGCTGCTGGTGTGGATAGGCGTGCAGAAGGACATGGACGCCAGGAAGGTGTTCGTGTCGGGCGGCTCCTATGGCGGGTACATGTCGCTCGCCACGATGGTCAACTTCGGCGACCGGCTGCGCGGCGGGATCGACGTGGTCGGGATCTCGAATTTCGTCACCTTCCTCGAGAACACCTCCGCCTATCGCCGCGACCTGCGCCGCCCGGAATACGGCGACGAACGCCTGCCGCGCATGCGCGCCTATCTACAACGGATATCGCCGCTGACCAACGCGGCGAGGATCGCAAAGCCGCTGCTGGTGGTGCAGGGTTTGAACGACCCGCGAGTCCCGGCGACCGAATCGCAGCAGATGGTCGCGAAGATCCGCGCGCGCGGCGGCGAGGTCTGGTATCTCGCGGCCAGGGACGAAGGCCACGGATTCAAGAAGAAGGCGAACCGCGACTTCTATCAGAAGACGATCGCCACGTTCCTGGAGAAACAGCTCGCCGCGCCAAAATAGCGGCGAGCGGTCAGTTCTTGGGAGCGGGCTCTTTGGGGCCGGAGTCCGCGGAGAAGAAGAAACGCTTCTTCGGCAGGGTTTCGAGCGCCGGCGTCTGGTGGGAGTAGTACTGCGCCAGCTGCTCGATGTCTTCGGCGGTGAGCGTGGCGGCCATGCCCGCCATGATGGCGTTCTTGCGGCCACCCTTCTGGTAGTCGTGCAACGCGCGCTCGAGGTAGTCCTCGTGCTGGCCGGCGATCGTCGGATAGTCGGCCGTGATGCCGACGCCGTTGGTGCCGTGGCACGCGAGGCAGGTCGCGGTGGCCTTGGGGCGCTTTTCGGCCGGAACGTCGTTCGCGGACTTCGCCAGCACGTCCGGGCCGGCCATGTACACGGCGATGTCGGCCATGTCCTGTTCGCTCATCGAAGACGCCTGCGAATGCATGGTGCCGTGCGAACGTTCGCCGCTCTTGTAGGCCTTGAGGGCGGCGAGCAGGTATTCGGGGCGCTGGCCATGCACCTTGGGCACCGAATAGGTCGGGTAGACGTTTTTGTAGTTAGGAATGGCATGGCAGCCCTGGCAGGTGTAGGCCAGGTCGTGGCCACGCTTGGCGTCACCGACGGGAGCCTGCGCCTGTGCGAGCGGCGCAAAGAAGGCGGCGGCGGTGAGGGTCAGCGAAACGACGAGCGGAATGCGCAATGCCATGGCGGATGTAAGCCTTTGAGCTCCCAAAAACAGGCCGCGATATTAAGGACTTGGGCGCGCAATTGCCACCGGGCACAATCCGCTCTCGCGTGGCATGCGGAGATTCACGGTTGATAGCACTCATTCAACGGGTCACCGAGGCGGCCGTCACCGTACAGGAGCGCACCGTGGGCAGCATCGGCCGGGGCGTGCTGGCGCTCATCGGCATCGAACGCGGCGACGACATGGTGCGCGGGAACCGCCTGCTCGAACGCGTGCTGACCTACCGCATCTTCGAGGATGACGGCGGGCGCATGAATCTCTCGCTGGCCGACATCGGGGGCGGCCTGCTGCTGGTGCCGCAGTTCACGCTGGCGGCGGACACCCACAAGGGCACGCGGCCGGGATTCAGCACGGCGGAAGCTCCGCCGCTCGCGCGCGCGCTGTTCGAGCAGGTGCTCATTGCCGCGCGTACCCGTCACGCGCGGGTCGAAGCAGGCGAATTCGGCGCACACATGCGGGTGGCGCTGGTGAACGACGGGCCGGTCACTTTCTGGCTCCGGTCCTCCAGTGAAAGGGCCCAGGAATGACAAAGACTTAACAGTCCTACGTAGTGCGTGATGGGAGTCTCGCCCCCGGCCGAACTACGTAGGACTGTTAAGTCTTTGTCCTCCAGTGAAAGGGCCCAGGAATGACAAAGACTTAACAGTCCTACGTAGTGCGTGATGGGAGTCTCGCCCCCGGCCGAACTTTCTTAGGTTTGGGGCCTCTGTTGACTTATCATTCCGGCAGTTTTCGGAGGGGCCACGCCCTTCCCACAGGAGCGCCTCATGGGCATCGGTTTTAGAGAATTACTCGTCATCCTCGTGATCGTGCTGCTCGTGTTCGGCGCCAAGAAACTGAAGACGATCGGCTCGGATCTGGGCTCCGCGGTGCGCGGGTTCAAGAAGTCGATGAGCGACGGCGACGCCGAAGAATCCGTCAAGCAGCTCAAGGCGGATGCCGAGTTCCCCGATCCCGCGAAAGCAGAAGCCGCGGAGAAGAGCGAGCACAAGGTTTGATCCACGGCGCCTCGCGCCGGGCTCTCCATGTTTGAGGTTGGATTTTCCGAACTGCTGCTGATCTTCGCGATCGCGCTGGTGGTGCTGGGCCCGCAGAAGCTGCCCAAACTCGCCCAGCAGGTCGGTCGATGGGTCGGCCGCGCGCGCGCGATGGCGCGCCAGTTCCGCGAACAGCTCGAAGAAGAGGCGTCGAACCTCGAGAGCAAGTTCGACATCGACCCGGGCATCGACACGTCCCTCGATCCGAAACCGAAGCCTGCGACGCCCGCCGCTCCGGCCACGCCGGCAGCTCCGGCCTCCGAGGCTCCCGCGCTCCCCGCCGCGCCCGTGACGCCCGAGCCGGAAGTGGAAGAAGAGTTCTATCCACCCGATCACCACATGCATTCCTCGCATCGGCAGTCCGATCCGGATCCGCGCATCGGTCCGGCCGAGGCGGCCGTCCCGGCGCCCGCCGATGAAGGCGGCACGCAGAGTGAATTCGATCTAACTAATTCGGATCGCAAGTCGCCGTGAGCGAGGAAAACAAAGGCACGGAGAAGAAAAGCGAGGAGCTGGCGGAAGGCACGTTGATGTCGCACCTGCTCGAGCTGCGCGACCGGCTCATGAAGGCGATGGTGGCGATCCTGCTGCTGTTCCTGCCGTGCGCGTATTTCGCGAACGACCTGTTCACGCTGATCGCGCAGCCGCTGGTCGAAAAACTTCCCGCGGGCAGCACGCTCATCTCGACGACGGTGGTCGGCCCGTTCATGACGCCGTTCAAGGTTTCGTTCTACGTGGCGCTGTTCGCCGCGATGCCGGTCGTGATCTACCAGATCTGGGCATTCGTCGCGCCCGGGCTGTACCGGCGCGAGAAACGCTTCGCGGTGCCGCTGCTGGTGTCGTCGGTGCTGCTGTTCTACGTGGGCGTGTTGTTCGCCTACTACGTGGTGTTCCCGGTGATGTTCAACTTCTTCGTCGGCACGGTGCCGCTCGCGGTGAAGTACCAGCCCGACATGGCGAGTTATCTCGACTTCGTGCTGATGATGTTCTTCGCTTTCGGCGTGGCCTTCGAGGTCCCGGTCGCGGTCGTGTTGCTGGTGCTCACCGGCATCGCAAAGGTGGAGAAGCTGGCCGCGAATCGCGGCTACGTGCTCATCGGCATTTTCATCGTGGCGGCCTTCCTGACGCCGCCCGATGCGATATCACAATGCACGATGGCGATCCCGATGTACCTGCTCTACGAGGGCGGGCTGGTGATGGCGCGCATCATGCAGAAGATGCGCCGCGAAGCCGCGGAAGCGGCCGAGAAGGAAGAAGCCGGGGCGAGCTGATCGCGCGCCGGTTCGTTGGCGCTGTAAATAAAGCCACCTGGGCATCGTGCCGGGCCGCGTTCCCCGATTCATGTGCCTTGCTGGCGCGGGCAGCCATAGGTCAGACTCGGCGCCATCGCGGCGCAACAGCGCCCACAAAATTCGGGGCACATAAGAATGAACGATCCGACCTCGACGACCATCGTGTCGCCGGCCGCGCCTAAGACTTTTTTCGGCCACCCGCGCGGGCTCGTCACCTGCTTCATGGTGGAGTTCTTCGAGCGCTTCACCTACTACGGCATGCGTTCGATGCTCGTGTTGTTCCTCGCCTCGCCATTGCTCTCCAACAACCCGGGCTTCGGTGTCGATGGCGCGACGGCCGGCGCGGTGTACGCGCTGTTCACGGGTGGCGCCTACCTGCTCGCGATTCCCGGGGGCTGGCTCGCCGATCGATTGATCGGCCAACGCAAAGCCATCTTCGTCGGCGGACTGCTCATCGCCGCCGGCAATTTCATCCTCGCGATTCCCGCGACCCCCACCGTGTTCTATTCGGGCGTCTTCGTGATGGTGCTCGGCATCGGACTGCTGAAGCCGAACGTATCTTCCGTGGTCGGCGCGCTCTACGAGGGCCAGCCGGGCGCCCGACGCGATGCGGGTTTCTCCATCTTCTACATGGGCATCAATCTGGGTGCGATGTCGGGGCCGCTCATCGCGAGCGCGCTCGGTGAGAAGGTGAACTGGCACCTGGGCTTTTTCCTGTGCGGCGTCGCGACTCTGGCCGGCACGCTCTACTTCCTGATCTCGCAGCGTTACCTCGGCACGGCGGGACTTCCCCCGACCAACGTGTCGCCCTCGGACCGCAAACGCACGTGGACGCTGCTCATCGGCATTGCCATTGCCGCGGCCGTGGCCGCCGTCGTGATGTTCGCGCGCGAGCACCCGCCCACCGAACATCAGCTCGCGCTGGGACTGTTCGCGGTGCAGGTTGCGCTCGCGGTGTTCTTCTTCGGCTACGTGCTCACGTCGAAGGAACTCGACGTGGCCGCGAAGAAGAAGATCGGCGTGATCATCGTGTTCTTCTTCTGCGCGATCCTCTTCTGGGGCGGGTTCGAGCAACAGGGCACGACGTTCAATACGTTCGCCTTCGAATACACGGACCGGTCGCTCGGCGGCGGATTCTTCGCCGACGGTCAGCATCCTGCGACCTGGTACCAGTCGGTGAACCCGATCTTCATCATCGTGTTCGCGCCGGTCTTCGCGTGGTTCTGGGTCTATCTGGGTTCGCGCAACCTCGATCCTTCCGCGCCGATGAAGATGGGTGGCGGACTGCTGCTGCTCGGCGTCGGCTTTCTCGTGATGATGGGAGCCGCCCAGCTCGTGGTGTCGAGTGGCGGCAAGGTGGGGCCGACCTGGCTGGTGCTCGCCTACCTGTTCCACACCTTCGGAGAGCTGTGCCTCTCGCCCGTCGGGCTCTCGAACGTCACGAAGCTCGCGCCCGCGAAGTTCGTGAGCCGCATGATGGGCACGTGGTTCCTCGGAACCGCCATGGGCAACACGATCGCGGGCCTCGTCGGCGGCCAGTTCGCCGAAGCGAAGGTGCCCGACATGCCGCACATCTTCCTCGTCATGACACTGATCGGCGCCGGCGCCGGCGTGATCATCCTCCTCATCTCGCGCGGCCTGCGCGGCTGGATCGGAGACGCCCGATGAAATCGACCAACTACCTGCGCGGCGCGCTCGCGCTGCTCTCGATCTGCACGCTCACCGCCTGCCCGGGCCCCGGCCCCAAGCCGCCGCCGAAAGTGGATGGCGATGCGTTCATCGCGAAAGTGAACGACGAGCTGGTCGACATCAATCGCGAAGGCAATGCCGCCGGCTGGACGATGGCCACCGACATCACGGTCGACACCCAGTTCCTCAATTCGAAGGCCACCGACCGTCAGCTCGAGTTCTACAGCCGCAAGGCGGGCGAAGCGCACGCGTACGACCACGACAAGCTCAGTCCGGCCACCGAACGCGCGATCAAGCTCATCAAGATCGCGGTCAGCGCGCCGGCGCCGGCCGATGCCGCCAAGCGTTCGGAGCTCGCGACGTTGTCGACCGAGCTCGATGCGATGTACGGCGAGGGAAAATATTGCCCGCCGGGCACCAACAAGGACGGCAAGGGTGAGGGTTGCAAGAACCTCGACGAGCTCAGCGACATCATCGCGACCAGCCGCAACTACCAGGAGCTCACCGACGCCTGGGTGCAGTGGCACACGATCTCGAAGCCGATGCGCGCGAAATACCAGCGCTTCGTCGAGTTGTCGAACGAAGGCGCGAAGGAACTCGGCTTCGCGGACGTCGGGGACATGTGGCGCTCGAAGTACGACATGCCCGCCGCGGATTTCGAGAAGGAAGCCGCGCGGCTGTACGGCCAGGTGCAGCCGCTGTACCAGGGCCTGCACTGCTACGCGCGCAAGCGCCTCGCGCAGAAGTACGGCAAGGACAAGGTGCCGGCCGGCAAGCCGATCCCCGCGCAGTTGTTGGGCAACATGTGGGCGCAGCAATGGAACCGGGTGTACGACGATCTGCTCAAGCCGTATCCGGCCGTCAAGATCGAATCGGCCGACCGTTACCTGCAGACGCAGAAGTGGGACGCGGTGCGCATGACGAAATCCGCCGAGGCGTTCTACACCTCGATCGGCTTCCCGGCGCTGCCGAAGACTTTCTGGGACCGTTCGATGCTGGTGCGGCCGCGCGATCGCGAAGTGCAGTGCCACGCCAGTGCCTGGGACATGGATGACAAGGACGACGTGCGCATCAAGATGTGCATGAAGCCCATCGAAGAGGATCTCTTCACCATCTACCACGAGCTCGGGCACGTCTATTACTACATCTGGTACAAGGACCAGCCGCCGCTGTTCCAGGACGGCGCGCACGACGG
>Ga0193753_10001337_pt1 | contig 21266 bp, 19 predicted proteins | sample H1c2metaG_FD_144925 | JGI IMG/M metagenome (GOLD analysis project Ga0193753, IMG submission 144925) | Soil microbial communities from a riparian zone of the East river system, Colorado, United States - H1c2 | ecosystem: Environmental > Terrestrial > Soil > Riparian zone | place: USA: East...
CGGGCGGCCGCGGCGCAGGTCCTCAGCATCGCCGCGGCGTCGTCGCCGAGGGCGGGTGACGCGATCACGATGCCGGGGATGTCTCGCAGGACTCCCACGGCGTTGTCGTTGTGGAAGTGGCCTCCGAAGCCCTTCTGGTAGGCGTAGGCGGCGATGCGGAGGACCATGGGGTTGCGGTACTGGCCGCTCGAGAAGAACGGAAGGGTCGCGGCTTCGCCGCGGAGCTGGTCCTCGGCGTTGTGGAGGTAGGCCAGGTACTGGATCTCGGGGAAGGGGAGGAGGCCGAGGTGGCCGGCTCCTTGCGCGACTCCCAGGATCGATTGTTCGTCGAGGAGGGTGTCGAAGACCCGAGCGGCGCCGGCTCGCTCGCGCAGGCCGCGGGTGATGCCGTAGACGCCTCCCTTGCGGGCGATGTCCTCGCCGAAGACGATCATGCCGGGGTACTTCGCCATCAGATCGAGGAGGGACCGGTTGAGCTGCTGGGCCAGGGTGCCGGGTGGCTCTCGCTCGGGGAGGCGGCCGGCGAAGAGGCGCTCGCGGTCGCCTGGGTCGGGGGCCCTGGTCGCCTCGGCGGCGACGGCGTCCGGCGTCCTCGGGGCGAGCGGCGCCATGACGTCGGCGGCGTCTCGCAGGCCGGGGCGGCCTCGCAGCTCCTCGGCCAGGGTTCGCACCTCGGCGCGGATCTGCTCGTAGCGGGCGATGATCTCGGCCGGGTCGGCCAGGCCGGCACCGACCAGGAGGGCGGCGCTTCGCCGCAGCGGGTCGCGCGCCTCGGCGGCGCGGATGTCGGCGAGCGGCCGGTAGCCGCGCTCGACGTCGGAGCCGGCGTGGCCGAGGAGCCGGGTGACCTCGAGGTGGAGGAAGGCCGGGGCTCGCGACAGGCGCACGTGGGCGGCTGCCTCGGTGGCGGCGGCGTGGGTCGCCAGCAGATCGGTGCCGTCGGCGCGGAGGTAGCGGATGCCGGGGCGGGCGGCGCAGCGCTCGACCCAGCCGGTCGGGGTCGCCACGCTGATGCCGATGCCGTTGTCCTCGCAGACCAGCAGGATCGGCGCGGGGAGGCGCTGGTGCGCGGTCCACGCCACCGCGTTGAGGGCAGACCAGCAGGATCGGCGCGGGGAGGCGCTGGTGCGCGGTCCAGGCCACCGCGTTGAGGGCGCCCTGGGCGGTGGAGTGGTTGAGCGAGGCGTCGCCGAAGCTGCACACGACGATCGCGTCGCGGGGGGCGGCGTCGAGGAGCTTCAGGTGGCGGGCGAGCTCGAGCGCAAAGGCGAGGCCCATCGCCTTGGGCAGGTGCGAGGCGATCGTCGAGGTCTGGGGCGGGATCCACAGCGGCTTGCTGCCGAACACCTTGTGGCGCCCCCCGGCGATCGGCTCGTCTCGCGCGGCCATCATGCCGAGGAGGACGTCGCGGGCGGCGTGCGAGTAGCCGGCCCGGCGGGCCCGGGCCAGGAAGAAGCCGCCGGATCGATAGTGGAGCAGGGCGGGGTCGTCGCCCCGCACCGCCTCGGCCACGGCGGCGTTGCCCTCGTGGCCGGCGGAACCGATCGTGTAGTAGCCGGCGTCGCGCTCGCGCAGGGCGCGGGCCTCGAGGTCGAGGTGGCGGCTCCACATCTGATCGTCGACCAGGGCGAGCAGCTGGCGGCCGGTCAGGCGGCTTCCGTCGACCGGCGCATCCGGATCGCGGCGCGGGGCGGGGACGAGGGCGCGCACGGCGTCGAGGAAGCCGCGATCGACCGACTCGGTCGGCGAGGTCGGCTCCGCGGCACGCGGCGGGGGACGCGACATGTCGGGACACTACCGCATCCGCTCCCGGGTTTCGGAGCCGGGCAGGGGAGAGGATGTGCGACCAAAGCGCTGCGGGAGGGGCGGCCACCGCGCCATCCGGCTTGCTCGCGCGCGGTCGGGAGGCGCACGCTTCGACGCGGAGGGAGCGCGCGCCCGGGCAGGAGTGACCGGAAGTGACAACGTTGTCATCGGCGGTGAGGTCGCGCGCCACCTCTCGCCGCCTGGCAGGCCAACAACCATCCTGGAGGACGTGGTCATGTCGCGAGTTCCTGTCTCCATGCGCTCGTCCGGCGCGGTCGTCGCCGCCCTCGCCTCGCTCGCGGTCGGCGCCGGTCAGGCCGGCGCGCAGCCGCTCGACCTGACGCAGTTCGTGAACCCCTTCATCGGCACCGACGACAGCAACTCGCCCAACCCGGTCGGCGGAGGGGCCGGCGGCAGCACCTACCCGGGCGCGGTGATGCCGTTCGGCATGGTGCAGTTCAGCCCGGACACGCCGAGCGCGTCCCCGTCCGGCTATCGCTCCAGCGACACCACCATCGAGGAATTCAGCCTCACTCACTTCGACGGGGCCGGCTGCTCGAACAACGAGGACCTCGGCATCCTGCCGGTGACCGGCAACCTCGGCTCGTCGCCGGGGACCAGCTGGACCGGCTACGCGTCGGCCTACACCAAGGCCAACGAGAGCGCGGCGCCCGGCTTCTATCGCAACCGGCTCGACCGCTACGCCACCACCGTCGAGCTGAGCGCGACCCGCCGCACCGGCATCGCGCGGCTCACTTATCCGGCCAGCACGACCGCGCGGGTCCTGGTCAACACCAGCCGCAGCGCGACCGGGAATCGCAGCGGCTCGATCAGCATCAGCGGCAGCCAGATGACCGGCACGCTCACCGCGGGCGGCTTCTGCGGCTCGTCGAAGACATTCCCGATCTTCTTCGCGATCCGGTTCGACCGCGCGCCCACCGGGGTCGGCACCTGGCTGGGCGGCACCATCTCGAACGGGTCGACCGGCACGAGCGGCGTGAATTCGGGCGGCTTCGTCACCTTCGACACCAGCTCGAACCCGACGGTGCAGCTCAAGGTCGGCCTGTCCTACGTCAGCGTGGCCAACGCGATGGCCAACCTCGACGCCGAGCAGCCCGGGTTCGACTTCGCCGGCGTGCGCGCGGCCGCGAACGCGGCGTGGAACGACATGCTCAACCGGGTGCAGGTGACCGGCGGCAGCGCCACCGACACGCAGAAGTTCTACACCGCGCTCTACCACGTGCTGCAGAGCCCGAACGTGGCCAGCGACGTGAACGGCCAGTACCGCGGATTCGACAGCGCGGTGCACACCGCCAGCCACGTCGTCTACCAGAACTACTCCGGCTGGGACATCTACCGGTCGTGGGCGGCGCTGGTCGCGCTCGTCGCGCCGGCCGAGTCGTCGGACATCGTGAAGTCGATGGTGCTCGACGGCCAGCAGGGCGGCCTCCTGCCCAAGTGGTCGCACCAGAGCGCCGAGGTGTTCGTCATGACCGGCGACCCGGGCCCGATCATCGTGACCAGCATGTACGCGTTCGGGGTGCGCGGCTTCTGCAGAGCCCGAATGTGGCCAGCGACGTGAACGGCCAGTACCGCGGCTTCGACAGCGCGGTCCACACCGCCAGCCACGTCGTCTACCAGAACTACTCCGGCTGGGACATCTACCGGTCGTGGGCGGCGCTGGTCGCGCTCATCGCGCCGGCCGAGTCGTCGGACATCGTGAAGTCGATGGTGCTCGACGGCCAGCAGGGCGGCCTTCTACCCAAGTGGTCGCACCAGAGCGCCGAGGTGTTCGTCATGACCGGCGACCCGGGCCCGATCATCGTGACCAGCATGTACGCGTTCGGGGTGCGCGGCTTCGACACCGCCGCGGCGCTGACCCTGATGGACCGCAGCTCCAACGGCGGCACCGCGCAGGGCTCGCCGATCCGCGGGCGCCAGGCCGGCTACATCCAGCGCCAGTACATCACCGAGGACCCGTCCGATTCGCTCGAGTACTCGGCGTCGGACTTCGCGGTCGCCCAGTTCGCCCGCATGCTCGGCGACACCGCCAAGTACAACACGTACATCGCGCGCGCCCAGTTCTGGCGCAACGTGTTCAGCACCGAGTCGAGCTACATCACCGGGCGCAACACCGACGGATCGTTCCGCCTGCCGCTCGATCCGGCCAGCGACGCCGGCTACACCGAGGGGAACGCGTCGCAGTACACCTGGATGGTCACCTACAACTTCGAGGGCCTCATCAACCTGATGGGCGGCCGCGCCACCGCCGTGCAGCGCCTCGATCACCACTTCACCCAGCTGAACGGCGGGCTGACGCTGCCGTTCTTCTACATCGGGAACGAGCCGGAGCACGGCGTCCCGTGGGCGTACACCTTCGCGTCGAGGCCGAGCGGCACCGGATCGGCGGTGCGGCGGGTGATGAGCGAGAGCTTCACCACCGGCGCTGGCGGGCTGCCGGGCAACGACGACCTCGGCGCGACCTCGGCCTGGTACGTGTGGGCCGCGCTCGGCATGTACCCGGCCACGCCCGGCGCCGACACCCTGGTCCTGCACGGGCCGCTGTTCCCGTCGGCCCGGGTGCAGCTGGCGGCCGGGCACGTCCTCCAGATCAACGGGGCCGGCGCCGGGCCATCCGCGCCGTTCGTGCAGAGCCTGACCGTGAACGGCGCGGCGACCAGCCGGGCCTGGCTGCGCTACCCGGACATCCAGAACGGCGCGACGCTCGGCTTTCAGATGGGGACCGGCACGTCGTCGAGCTGGGGGACCAACCCGGCCGACGCGCCGCCGTCGTTCAACGACGGCTTCGTTCCGCCGGCGCCGGCGCCGAACCTGGGCGCCAACCTCGCGCTCGGCCGGCCGACCACCGGCTCGGCGGCGTGCGGGGCCGCCGAGGCGACCGGCAAGGCGGTGGACGGCGTCCTGGCCCAGAACAGCAAGTTCTGCACCTCGGCGGCGACGAAGTTCCTCCAGGTAGACCTCGGCTCGGCGGTCACGGTGTCGACGGTGGTGGTGAAGCACGCCGGGCTGGGTGGCGAGACAACCGGCTGGAACACCGGTGCCTACAGCGTCCAGGTCAGCACCAACGGCACCAGCTTCACCACGGTGGCGACGGTGAGCGGGATGCGCTCGAGCCGGACCGTGCACCAGTTCGCGCCGGTCTCCGCTCGCTTCGTGCGGCTCAACATCACGACCCCGACCAACAACGGAAACGGCGCGGCGCGCATCTACGAGCTGGAGGCGTACGGCGGCAGCGGCGGGCCGACCAACCTGGCGCTCGACCAGCCGGCGACCGGGTCGGCCGCGTGCGGCGCCGCCGAGGGGCCGGCCAAGGCGGTGAACGGCAGTGTGTCGGGCGGGAACAGCGACAAGTTCTGCTCGCTGGCGGCGCCCAGGTTCCTGCAGGTCGACCTCGGATCGACGCGCACGATCCAGTCGCTGGTGGTGCGCCACGCCGGCGCCGGCGGCGAGAGCACGACCTGGAACACGCGCGACTTCGATCTTCTGCTATCGACCAACGGCACCAGCTTCACCACGGTGGCGCAGGTGCGCGGCAACACCGCCAGCGTGACGACCCACGCGGTCGGCGCGGGCACCACGGCGCGGTTCGCGCGGATCAATGTCCTGACGCCGACGCAGACCACGGATGCGGCGATGCGGATCTACGAGCTCGAGGTGCTCGGCTTCTAGGATGGTCAACGACCACGTGGACGGCGACCTCGCGGTGCGCTGGGGCCTGGCTGTTCTCCCGATCCGCGCGCGACCAGGCGGGTCGGGAGGACGATGCGCTCGACCGCGCGGCGGTCGCCGGCCAGGCGCGCGAACAGGAGCTCGGCGGCGGTCCGGCCCAGGCCGGCCGCGTCCTGCTCGATCACGGTGAGGGCCGGGTGGACCAGGTCGGCCAGCTCGAGGTCGTCGAAGCCGACCAGGGCCGGTCGCCAGCGGCGGGCGCGGGCCAGGGCGCGCAGCACCAGCAGCGTGATCCGGTTGTTGCCGGTGACGATCGCGGTGACGGGCGGGCTCGCCTGCCGGAAGCGATCGAGCGCGGCGCGCACCGAGTCCGGCCCGTGCGGGCCCATCGCGACCAGCGCCGGGTCGGCGGCGCCGCGCAGCGCGGCCATGCCCTCGCGGTAGCCGCGCAGTCGCTCGCGCGCGGTGTAGATGGCCGGCGCGTCGCCCAGGAACCCGATCCGGCGGTGGCCGTGGCCAGCCAGGTGGGCGACCGCCGCGCGAACGCCGCCCGCGTTGTCGACCAGCACGGCGTCGGCGCGCAGCCCCACGCCCGGGCGATCGACGAACACGACCGGCGTGCCGGCCGCCACCTCCGCCGCGAGGTAGGCCTGATCTCTCCCGGTCGGGACGATGAGCAGCCCGTCGACCCGGCGCGCGCACAGCGCCAGGGCCAGGTCCCTCTCGCGCGCGGGCGACTCGTCGGACGAGCCGGCCAGGACCAGGAAGCGGTGGCGCACGGCCACCTCCTCGACCGCGCGGGCCAGCGTCGAGTAGAACGGATCGCCCACGTCCATCAGCACCAGCCCGAGGCTGGCGGTGGTCGAGCCGCGTCGCAGGTGCGAGGCCCCCTCGTGGCGTCGAAACCCGAGCGCGTCGATCGCCGCCTGGACCCGCGCGGCGGTCGCGCCGGCGACCCGCGGCTCGCGGTTGACCACCCGCGACACGGTCTTGAGGCTCACCCGCGCGCGCGCGGCCACGTCGACCATGGTGGGCCGTCCGCCGCGGGGACCGGCCGGGCGAGCTCGCCGGCTCACCGATCCGGCGCGGCCCGGGTCCGGCCGCCGGTCAGCTCGGGCAGCGCGCGGTTGCGCATCGTCGGTGCATGGTAGCCGGGGCTGCTCGCGGCCGACAGGCGGCCGCGAGAGATTCCGGCGCGGGCCGGGGTTGCGCGCCGATGCGAGCGCGCCGCCGACTGCCCGCGCCGGAGCGGATCAGGGCGTGATCACGCCGGCGGTGAGCGACGCGCCGGAGTAGGCCGCGAAGCCGCGCAGCGACACGAACCAGGTGCCGGGCGCCGGCAGGTCGACCGTGCAGAACTCGAAGTTTCCGCCGAGGAACGGACGGCAGTTGAACTGCGAGGTGGTCGGCTGGCTGGTGCGGCGGACGTACAGGTCGGCGTCGCCGCTGCCGCCGCGCACGACCGCGGTCAGCGTCAGCGCGCCGGCCGGGACGTTCACGGTGCGGTGGTTGAAGCTGTTGCGCGCGCCCGACAGGTTGCTGAGCTGGATCTGCGGGGTGAAGGTGCCGCCCGAGCGCGCCGACAGCCACGGCTGGAACGAGGACACGCGCGCGTACATCCCGGGGAACTCGGCGTCGGCGCAGCCGTAGCCCCAGCTCACCACGCCGCCCAGGCGCGCGACGCCGCCCACCTGCACGGTCAGCGGACCGCCGCTGTCGCCCTGGCACGAGTCCTTGCCGCCGACCCCGAGCAGGGCAGCGCCGATCTGATCGGCGGTGATGTTCTCCTGGTCGTACGCGGCCTGAGCCTGGGTGTTGCTGATGAGCGGGATGTCGACGGTCTGCAGGATGTCCGGGCTCGAGCCGCCCGACGACAGCGTGCCCCAGCCGGTGATGGTCGAGATCACACCCGGGTTGGTGGCGCCGGCGGAGGCGTCGGCCGGGCTGACCAGCGCGATCGAGCGCGCGTTGGCGCCGGACAGGTCGAGCGGCGAGGCGAGGTGGACCAGGGCCACGTCCTTGCCGACCGCCGGGTCGGAGAAGCCGGGGAAGGTCGCCACGCCGTCGATCGCGCGGATCTGGCCGGTCGACTGCTGGCTCTTGCGGGTGATGCCGGCGACCACGCGCATGTCGGCGTCGCCGCCGGTCACGCAGTGCTGCGCGGTCAGCACCCAGCTGGCATTGAGGATGGATCCGCCGCAGAACTGGAACCCGGAGTTGCTGGTGAGGGCGATCTGCCAGGGGTGCTGGGCGATGGTGGTGTTGGTGCCGCCGACGATCTCGTCGTCGCGCGAGCCGATCTCGTCCTCGTCCATGGCCATACAGGCCGAGCCCAGGCTGAGCGACAGACCCAGGCACAACACCAGTCGCGAGCGCTGCACGTGTCTCATCGGATTGCTCCTTGCCGTTCGTTCGAGTGGGGCCTCGGCCGGCTGCTGCGAGGCGGCCAAACGATACATGCCGGGCGATCCGCCGTCCCCGCGCGGGGCCTGAATCCTGTCGCGAAGAACCGATTGACCTCTTCGCGGAGTGGTCAATCAGAGTTCCAGTCCGACATCGCCCCATTTCTGGACGTGCGCGCTCGTGGTCAGAGGGAGGACTCGAAGTCTCGCCGGCGCCCGTGTAGGAGTCGGTGGAGCGGCGGGCGCGGAGACCGGGATGAACCGCGTCCGCAACCGCCCGCCTGGCCGACTGGAAGAAACGAAAGATCTCTGCTAGATCGACGTTGAATCGCGGAGCGCCGCGGTGCGTCTGTCAGAGACACGGGCCGCGTGTGCCTGCCCGCAAGGAGATCGTGATGCCAGCCAACCTCATCGCCATCGTGCTCGCGCTGTTCGGCGCCGGCGCTCCGGGTGGCGCCGCGCCCCCGCCGGCCCCGGCGCCGACCGCGAAGCCCGCCGCCGCCCCGACCGGCAAGCCCGCGCCCGCTCCCGCCGGGGCGCGCGACGCGGAGCGGATCGTCGACGCGGTCCAGAAGTTCTATCAGGACACCCCCCAGTTCAGCGCCAAGTTCCGCCAGACCGTGCTGAGCGGCACCTTCGGCAAGACCACCCTCAGCGACGGGCAGGTCTATCTCAAGAAGCCGGGCAAGATGCGCTGGGACTACGTCTCCAAGCGCAACAAGAGCATCACGCGCAGCCAGATGTCCGACGGCAACACCATCTGGGTGGTCCTGGTGCAGAACAAGCAGTACTTCGAGCAGAGCCTGACGAACAGCGCGCTGCCGGTCGCGGTCACCTTCCTGACCGGCAAGGGCAACCTCAAGCTGGACTTCAACGTCGCGCTCGACAGCACCGGCAAGTTCGGCAGCAAGACCGATCGCGTCCTCCACCTGACGCCGAAGAAGCCCTCGGCGCAGTTCAAGGACCTCTATCTGATCGTCGACCCGGAGAACTACCGGGTGAAGCAGTCGGTGGTCATCAACTCCGGCGGCGACGTGAACAAGTTCGAGTTCTTCGAGCCCGACACGGCGAAGAGGGTCGCCGACACCTGGTTCGTGTTCAACCCGAAGGCGCCGGCCGCGAAGGGCTTCCGCCGGATCGAGCCGCCCAAGGAAGGCGCGCAGTAGGGCGGGCGGGCCCGGCTCGCGGGGCGGAATGACCGGCCCCCGCTGCGTGTTAGGCTCGGGAGATCCATGAATCTCGAGCTCAGGAAGCACGCGCGGTTCGCCGGCCCCGCGGGGCCGGTGGTCCTGGTGGTCCTGGACGGGGTTGGGGTGGGCAACGGCGACGAGGCGGACGCGGTCAAGCTGGCCGCCACGCCGACCATGGATTCGATGTGGGTGCCGGGCGCCTTCACCACCCTGCGCGCCCACGGCACCGCGGTCGGGCTGCCGTCCGACGCCGACATGGGCAACAGCGAGGTCGGGCACAACGCGCTCGGCTGCGGCCGCGTGTACGACCAGGGCGCGTCGCTGGTCGAGCGGGCGATCGCGACCGGCGGCCTGTTCCAGGGGGAGACCTGGCGCGCGCTCGTGGCCCGCTGCCTGGCCAACCGCAGCGCGCTCCACTTCATTGGCCTGCTGTCCGACGGGAACGTCCACTCGCACATCGATCACCTCGCCGCGCTTCTGCGCCGCGCCGCCAGCGAGGGGGTGAAGCGGCTCTTCGTCCACGCCCTGCTCGACGGGCGCGACGTGCCGTCGACCAGCGCGCTCGAGTACATCGACCGGATCGAATCGGTCCTGGCCGAGATCTCCGCCACCGGCGCGATCGCCGCGATCGCCTCCGGCGGCGGGCGCATGGTCGTCACCATGGACCGCTACGAGGCCGACTGGGCGATGGTCGAGCGCGGCTGGAAGCTCCACGTCCAAGGCGAGGGCCGCCCGTTCGAGTCGGCATCGATCACCTCGCCGCGCTCCTGCGCCGCGCCGCCAGCGAGGGGGTGAAGCGGCTCTTCGTCCACGCTCTGCTCGACGGGCGCGACGTGCCGTCGACCAGCGCGCTCGAGTACATCGACCGGATCGAGGCGGTCCTGGCCGAGATCTCAGCCACCGGCGCGATCGCCGCGATCGCCTCCGGCGGCGGGCGCATGGTCGTCACCATGGACCGCTACGAGGCCGACTGGGCGATGGTCGAGCGCGGCTGGAAGCTCCACGTCCACGGCGAGGGCCGCCCGTTCGAGACGGCCCGTCAGGCGGTCGAGACCTTCCGGGCCGAGCGCCGGGTGGACGATCAGAACCTGCCCGGGTTCGTGATCGCGCGCGGCGGCGCGCCGATCGGGCCGATCGTCGACGGTGACTCGGTCGTCTGCTTCAACTTCCGCGGCGACCGCGCCATCGAGATCTCGCGCGCGTTCGAGGACGACGGCCTGACCGCGTTCGACCGCGGCCGCCGGCCCGACGTCCTCTACGCCGGCATGATGCAGTACGACGGCGATACTCACGTGCCGAAGCGCTTCCTGGTCGCGCCGCCCGCCATCGATCGGACCATGGGTCTGTACCTGGCCCGCGCCGGCGTGACGCAGCTCGCCATCTCGGAGACCCAGAAGTACGGCCACGTCACCTACTTCTGGAACGGCAACCGCAGCGGCAAGATCGACGATCGCCTGGAGACCTACGTCGAGATCCCCTCGGACCGGGTCACCTTCGACGAGCGGCCGTGGATGAAGGCGGCCGAGATCACGGATCGGCTGCTGGTCGAGCTGGCCAGCGGCCGCCACCGGTTCGCCCGGGTCAACTACGCCAACGGCGACATGGTCGGCCACACCGGCAACTTCGACGCGACCCGCATCGCGGTCGAGGTCATCGACCTGCAGCTGACCCGGCTGGCCGCCGAGCTGGACCGCCTGGGCGGGATCCTGCTCATCACCGCCGACCACGGCAACCGAGCTGGACCGCCTGGGCGGGATCTTGCTCATCACCGCCGACCACGGCAACGCCGACGAGATGTTCCAGCGCGGCAAGGGCGGCGAGGTCCTGCGCGACAGCGCGAGCGGAAGACCTGTGGTAAAGACGAGCCACACCCTCAACCCCGTGCCGTTCATCATTCACGACCCCCGCCGTGGGGACCTCTACGAGATCGACCCGCAGCGGGCCGACGGCGCCGGCATCGCCAGCGTCACCGCCACCTGCATGGAGCTCCTCGGGTTCGAGCCGCCCGAGGACTATGCGCGGTCGCTCTTGCGATTCCGCTGAGGGAGCCATGAAGGGAAGCGCCATCATCGCCGCGACCGCCGCCGTTCTGGCCGGCCTGCTGGTGTTCGTGTTCGTCCAGTTCCAGCACGGCGGCGAGGGGAGCGGGGTCAAGGTGGGGCTGGGCCGGGCCGAGGCGGCGTGCAACGAGGACACGCCGCGCTGTCTGCCCAAGATCACCTTCACCGACCGGGCGGGCACGCCGTGGCCGCCGGAGACGCTGGCCAACAAGGTGGTGGTGGTGAACGTCTGGGCGACCTGGTGCCGCCCGTGCGCGATGGAGATCCCCGATCTGGTCGACGTGTACAAGCGCTACAAGGACCGCGGCGTGGTCCTGCTCGGCCTCATGACCGATGACGTCAGCGACGAGGAGCTGGCCGCGTTCCGCAGCCAGTACGGCATCAACTATCCGATCGTCCAGATGGACGAGAGCCTGTCGCGCGCGTTCGACTACCCGCAGGCGCTGCCGACCACGTTCATCTACGACCGCCGCGGCCACATGACGTACGGGCGGCCCGGGATGATCAGCGCCGAGATGCTCGAGTCGACGCTCGATGAGCTGCTGGCCGGGTCGGCCGCCGGCTCGCGCTGACCGGCCCGGTCAGAGCAGCGCGCCGATCTCCTCCGCCGCCGGGAACAGGCCGAACAGGCCGCCGGTGTGGAGGAAAACCACGCGCTCGCCGAAGCGGTCGCGGTCGCGGGCCAGCTCCGTGACCAGCGCGTAGAAGGCCTTGCCGGTGTAGACCGGGTCGAGGACCAGGCCCTCGGCGCGGCCGAGCGCGAGCAGCTCGGCCAGCTCCTCCGGGCGCGAGCGGGCGTAGCCGAGCCCGACGTAGCCGTCCACGATGTCGATGTCCTGGTCGCGGATGGCCAGGCCGGCGGCGGGCGCGGCCGCGGCGAAGTCGCGGCAGATGCGGCCGATCGCGCGCACGAAGTAGTCGCGGTCGTCGCACACGTTGACCCCGGCCACCCGGATGCCGCGCTCGCCCCAGCCGCACAGGGCCGCGCCGGCGACGAGGCCGGCGCCGGTCCCGCCCGAGCCGCAGGCATAGAGGAGGGTGGTCGAGCGCGCCGGCAGCGCGGACAGCTCCGGGTCGAGCTCCTCGACGACGGCGCGCACGTAGCCCCACGAGCCGAGCGCGCTGGAGCCGCCCTCGGGGACCACGTACGGGCGGCGGCCGGCGCGGGTCAGCTCGGCGGCGATCTCCGCCATGAGCTCGTCGCGCCGGGCCCAGTCCGCCATCGAGATCCACCGGATGTCGGCGCCGGCCACGCGGTCGAGAAGGATGTTGCCGGTCGGCGGGGGCGGGCGGGCCGGGTCGGCGGTGCGCAGGACCAGGAGCGGGCGCATGCCGAGGCGCGCGCTGGCCAGCGCGGTGGCGCGGGCGTGGTTGGACTGCTGACCGCCGCAGGTGATGACGGTGTCGGCGCGGCGGGCCCGGGCCTCGGCGAGCAAGAACTCGAGCTTGCGAATCTTGTTGCCGGACAGCTCGGCGCCGGTCAGGAGGTCGTCGCGCTTGACCAGCACCTCGACGCCGAGGCGCTGGCTGGTCCGCTCCAGCCGCTCGAGCGGGGTGGGCAGGCGGGCGATAGGGATGCGGTCGGGATAGGCGAGGGGGACGGGGAGGGGCATGGGGGCCGGGCGAGTATGCGTCCGGTCGTTGCCGGGTGGTCGTGCCCGCGCGCGATCGGCGGCTGGCGCGGCGCGGCATGGGAGCCGTCTGTCCCCCGCCGCGGGGCGGCCGGCGCGCCGCGAGGCAAGCGCCGCGGGCGTCGAATTTTCGACCTCTCCGGGAGTGCTGAAATCGACTCAATCGCACGACATCATTCAGTGAATACAACATCCTACCCCACCGAACTTGACGCTCTCGGAGCGTTCGGGAAGACTCCGTTCCCGTGAGTATCAGACGACTCGCAAGCCTCGGTGGCGACATGGGTCTGGCGCCGATCGTCGTGGCGCTCCTGGCCTTCAGCCTGGCGCTCATCTCGTACTTCAACTGAGGGAGCGCCGGCCCCGCTCGTGACCGGGGGCACGCGGAACGGCAAGCTCTCGGGTGAGGCGGTCAGCGGCCGGTGACCGGGCCGACCTCGACCAGGACGCGCGCCGCGGCATCGAGCAGCGGCAGGGCGAGGAGGGCGCCCGTGCCCTCGCCGTGGGCGAGCCCCAGATCGAACAGCGGCTCCAGCTCCAGGGCGCGCAGCGCGCGGCGGTACCCGGGCCGGGCGCCGCCGTGCGATGCGATGAGGTAGCCGGCGGCGGCCGGCGCGAGGCGGACCGCGACCAGCGCGGAGGCCCAGGTGCCGCCGTCGTCGAGCACGACCGGGACGTTGACCGAGGCCGCGGCGAGGATGACGCCGACCTGGACGGCGACCTCGAGGCCGCCGAACGCGGCCAGGGCGCGCATCGCGGCGGCGCCGTCGGCGGAGAGGGCCGGCGACCCGCCCGGTGATGGGTCGGGCGACGCGCCGGGCGACGCGCCGGGCGACGCGGATGTCGAGGCGACCGCGGCCGGGTTGGCGGCCAGCGCGTCGGCGATGACCTGGATATCGGCCGGGTCCGAGGCGATCTCGGCCGGGCTCGCGCCGGTCAGCGCCGCGATCAGCGCGCCGGCGGCCACCTCGCCGCCGGGGCCGACCTGGCCGAGCGCCAGCACGTCCAGGCCCGCGTCGGCCAGGGCCATCGCGAGGGCGATGCCGGTCTCGACCGCGTGGCGGGCGGTCTCCTCGCTCATGGCCGGCCCCATGGTGATCGAGTCGGTGCCGTCGGCCAGGCGGAAGCCCATCACCCCGCGCCCGAGGTCGAGGCCCTCGCCGCCGCGAACCCCGGCGTCGACCAGCACCAGGTGGGCATCGGCGGTGCGCGCCGCGGCCGAGACCGCGGCCTCGCCGGCGGCGATGAGGCGGAGCGCGGAGGCGGCCGGCCCGTCCACTCCGAGATCGATCCCGGGCCACGCCACCCCGTGATCGGCGGCGCACACCAGCGCGGTGCGGCGGGCGAGAGTGGGGCGCGGCGTGTGGCGCGCGCCGGCCAGCCGCGCGGCCACCGCGCTCAGCTTGCCCAGGTTCTCGCCGGTGGGCAGCCGGCGCTCGAGCCGGTCGCGCGCGGCCGCGGCCATGGCCTGGCTGGCCGGGAGGATCGACGACAGGACGTGGTCGAGGAGCAAGACCACAGTCGTACCCTGTTTCGCCCCGCGTGCCATATACAGGACTCGAACCGAAGCGAGGAAACGATCATGACGAAGCACATCCCCGACGGCTTTCACACGGTCACCCCCCACCTCACCATCCGCGAGTGCGAGAAGGCGCTCGCGTTCTACGAGAAGGCGTTCGGCGCCGAGGTCGTCGAGCGGTCGCCCGGCCCCGGCGGCAAGCTCATGCACGCGACGATCAAGATCGGCGACTCGATGATCATGATGGCCGACGAGTTCCCCGAGATGGGCCCGGGGCCGTCGCAGTCGCCGTCCGCGCTGGGCGGGACCACGGCCGTGCTCAACATCTACTGCCCCGACGTGGACGCCTGGTACGCGCGGGCTCTGGCGGCGGGGGCGGAGTCGATCATGGCGCCGGCCGACATGTTCTGGGGCGACCGCTACGCCATGGCGCGCGATCCGTTCGGCCACTCGTGGGCGATGGCGATGCGGGTCGAGGATCTGACCCTGGCCGAGCGAAACGAGCGCGCGAAGAAGGCGATGGGCGGGCCCGCACCGACGTAGCCGATTGGTCCGGCTTGCGCCGGGTGGCGACCAGGGCGAAGCTCGTGCCGTGCCCGACCGGCGCCAGGCGCTCGCGATGCTCGCCGGAGCGCTGGGCCTCACCGCGGCCGGGCTCGGCACCTGTCGCGGCCTCGAGGGCTGCGACCGGCGCACCGGCCCCGAGTTCGAGAACGAGACCGCCTCGTGGCTGCGGGCGATCCGGGCGCGAGCCGGCAGCGGCATGTGGCTGGTGGTCCGCGGCTATCACGTCGGAGACGACATCATCGCGATCGCCAGCAACTCGCCGCTGTCCCACGCCTGCGTGCTCGATCTGGAGCGCGAGCAGGTGATCGAGGCGCTGGGCGTCGGCGTGGTGGCGACGCCGCTGGCCGAGTTCCTGCGCCACAGCCACCGCCTGCTCATCATCCGCCCGGACGGCTGGACCCGCGCGAAGGGGGCCGAGGCGCTCGAGAAGGCTCGCTCGGTCATCGGCAAGGGCTACGACTTCCTCGGGATCATCGGCGCGCCGTCGGACAGCCGGTTCTACTGCTCGGAGCTGGCGCTGTGGTCGATGGGCTTCGAGGTCGACCTCATGGGGCCTCACCACGTCTTTCACCCGAAGAACCTGGGCGAGCGAGGTGAGGTCCTGTTCGACTCGCGCGCCCGGGACGGCGAGCCGGACTTCGCCTGATCGGCTCTACGCGCGCGGTCAGTCGCGCATGAGGAGAAACTCGTGCACGACGCCGTCGGGCGTCCGGTAGAGCAGCGCCTTCACCGTGCGCTCCGCGAAGGTGAAGCGCAGCGTGGTCACCTCCATGCCGCCGCGCGCCCTGGTCTCGGCTGCCTCGACCGCGCTCGGCTCACCGAGGGCGCGCAGGGCCGGCGCCGCCCGGGCCAGGCCGCTGTCCTCGAAGTAGTCGACCAGCTCGGGCGCGGCCATGGCGCGGTCGATCGTCCCGCGCTGCATCTGGTGGAGGAGATCGAGGGCGACCTGGGTCGCGGGCGGGCCCTTCACCGTCGGGACGTGGGTCGACGGGCCGACCACCAGGGACACCAGCTGCTGGTGCAGGTCGCCCGGGCTGCCCCCCTCGGTGTTGACCAGGAAGATCACGGCGGAGCGCGTGCGCGGGATGACCGTGTTGTAGCCGAGGAAGCCGGCCACCGCGCCGGAGTGGGACAGCACCGTCTCGCCGCCCACGCGGCGGACCCCGAGGCCGCAGCCGTAGTCGGTGCTGCGCCCGCTGGCGAGGGTCCGGGCGGTGGTGAGGCGGCGGAGCGAGCGGCGCGACAGCAGCTTGCCGCCGGCCAGGGCCAGGTCCCAGCGGGCCAGGTCGCTGGCGCTGGCGTACATGCCGCCGGCGGCGTGCAGCCAGTCCCTGGCCTCGGGCGCGATCGGGCGGGGCGCGCCGAGCGCGAAGCTGACGTGCCCGGCCGCGACCCCGGGCGTGCCCGGGACCGGCTCGAACGAGGCGTGGGTCATGCCGAGCGGGCCGAACACGCGCCGGCGCAGGAGCTCGGGCAGCGGCTGCCCGCTCACCCTCTCGACCACCCGGCCCAGCACCACGAAGCCGGTGTTGCTGTACGAGAAGCGCGTCCGCGGCTCGAACTCGAGCGGCACCGTCGCGTAGCGCTGGATGATCTGGTCCGGCTCGATCGGCTGGCGCATGCGGCGGTCGACGTAGTCGAGCGGATAGAAGTCGGGGTAGCCGGACATGTGCGCGCCGAGGTCGTCGAGCGTGATGTCGCCGGCGCGGGTCAGCTTCGGGTAGTGGGCCGCGACCTTGTCGTCGAGGGACAGCTTGCGGTCGTCGGCCAGGAGGAGCGCGGCGGTGCACACGAACTGCTTGGTGATCGAGCCGATGCCGAACGCGGTGTCCGGCGTGACCGGCTCGCCGGAGGCGAGCGAGGCCAGCCCGTAGCCGCGGGCCAGGGCGATCTTGCCGTCGCGCACGATCACCAGCGACGCGCCGACCAGCTCGCGCCGCTTCACCTGCGCCGCCACGTAGGCGTCGATCGCCGCGGCGTCGAACAGGGTCGGCAGCGCGGGGCCGGGCGGGTCGGTGGGCGGGGCGGCGGACGGGGCGGCGGACGGCGGGGAGGGCGAGGACGCCGCGCTGGTCGGCGAGGACGCTGCCGCGGACGGCGACGGCGTCGACGCCGCCGACGGTGACGAGGCGGGGCCGGCCCCGCCACCGGCGCATCCGTGCAGGCCGAGCGAGGCGACCAGACCGAGCCAGACGAGGAGGGGGGAGGGCAGGCGCATGGGCGACTCCAGTCGATCGATCGGCGGCGAGTGGATCAGTGCTGCGACATGCACACGAAGCACGGGGTTCGCCCGTCGCACGAGGCGGGCGCGGACCCGGCCGGGGCGGCGTTGCACACGCCGAGGCGCGACTCGTCGAGCCGGCACACGTCGCCCATCCGCTTGCACACGGTCACCGGATCCGTCGGTGTGCCGGCCGGCTCGCGCTCGGCCGACGACCCAGCCGGCGACTTGCAGCCGAGGCTCGGGACCACCAGGACACAGGCGATGACGGCCGCGCGGAGGCTCCGGACCATCGCTCCACGCTCCTCCGCGCGCTGCGCGCTGTCAACCCCGCGCACCGATCGGGGATCCCGGCGTAACGCCGCGCGGGTCAGGCGCTCTACCGGTCTCGCCACGGACGCTGCGGGGATCCGCGCGACCGGCGGTGCGCGCCCATTCACAAGGAGAGTGAACATGACCCTTCGATCGCGTTCGAGCATCTATCTGGCCCTCTGCCTCGCCTCGGCCTTTGCGGTCGCCGCCTGTGCGGTCGACGTCGACCAGCCGGACGACGAGCTCACCACCGCGGAGTCGTCGACCAGGGGCTCAGGGGCCCCGGTGAAGCTCACCGACCGGAACGGCCGCCCGATCACGTACGAGTCGCGCAACACGCAGGAGAAACAGACCATTGATCACGGCGTCGACTCGTTCGTGGACGGGGCCCCGGTGAAGCTCACCGACCGGAACGGCCGCCCGATCACGTACGAGTCGCGCAACACGCAGGAGAAGCAGACCATCGATCACGGCGTCGACTCGTTCGTGGACCGGAACGGCGGCCGCGAGCCGCTCGGCTGCATGCTCGAGACTCCGTTCTCGATCAGCTGCTGGGGCTTCGGCTTCATGTGCGCCGCGTGGATCGACGAGGACGGCGCCGGCTCGCAGTGCTGGAGGTGCGAGGTCGCCGACTGCGAGTAGAAGGCGGCCGGCGCGGCCAGCCGCTCGATGACCGGCGGCCAGCGCGGTGCGGTATGGTCGGCGCCGATGCCGCCGCTCGACTTCGCCCGCGCGCCCGACGACCGCTTCGCCGACCTGCCGGCATGGCCCTACGCGCCCCGCCACGCCGAGCTGGCCGGCTTCGACGGCCTGCGCATGCACCACGTGGACGAGGGGCCGCGCGGCGGCGACGTCATCCTGTGCCTGCACGGCCAGCCGACCTGGTCCTATCTCTACCGCAAGATGATCCCGGTCTTCGTCGAGTCGGGCGCGCGCGTGGTCGCGCCCGACTTCTTCGGCTTCGGCCGCTCCGACAAGCCGACCGACGACGCGGTCTACACCTGGGACTTCCACCGGGCCAGCCTGATCGCGTTCATCGAGCGGCTCGGCCTCGGCCGCTTCACCCTGGTCTGCCAGGACTGGGGCGGGCTGCTCGGCTTGACCCTGCCGCTCGACATGCCGGACGCGATCGAGCGGCTCGTGGTCATGAACACCACCCTCGCCGTCGGTGAGCCGCCCGGGCCCGGCTTTCTGGCCTGGCGTCAGTTCGTCGCCGGCCAGCCCGACTTCGACGTCGGCGAGCTCATGCGCCGTGCCGTGCCCGGGCTGTCCGACGGCGAGGTCGAGGCCTACCGCGCGCCGTTCCCCGACCGGGCTCACCGCGCCGGCGTGCGCCGGTTCCCGATGCTGGTGCCAGTCGCGCCGGACATGCCCGGCGCGGAGACCTCGCGCCGCGCCGCCGCCTGGTGGAAGGAGAGCTGGCGCGGGCCCAGCTTCATGGCGATCGGCGTGCAGGACCCGGTGCTCGGCATGCTGGCCATGGAGCGCCTGCGCGCGACCATCCGCGGCTGTCCGGCGCCGCTCGTGCTCGAGCATGCCGGGCACTTCGTGCAGGAGGCGGGCGACCAGGTCGCGCGCGCCGCCCTGGACCACTTCGCGCGTTGAAGCCCTGGATCGAGATCGCGCGCGCGCCGGCCGCGGGCGGCGGGACCCTGACCCTGCGCCGCCGCGATCAGGAGCTCGTCATCGAGGTCGACGGCGAGCTCCTCATGTCGAGCCGGCGGCACGGCTCCGAGGAGCACCTGGCCCGGGTCGGCTGCGCTCGGCTCGGGCCGGCGCCGCGCGTGCTGGTCGGCGGGCTCGGGATGGGCTTCACCCTGCGCGCCGCGCTCGATCTGCTGCCGGCCGGCGGCGAGGCGGTCGTCGTCGAGCTGGTGGCGGAGGTGGTCGACTGGAACCGCACCACGCTCGCCCACCTGGCCGGCGACCCGCTGGCCGATCCGCGCGTGCGGGTCCGGGTCGGCGACGTGGCCGACGCGATCGCCGGGGCCCGCGAGCTCGACGCGATCCTCCTCGACGTCGACAACAGCCCGCACGCGCTGACCCAGCCGGCCAACCACGCGCTGTACGGTCCGGCCGGGCTGGCCGCGGCGGCGCGGGCGCTGAGGACCGGCGGCTGCCTGGCGATCTGGTCGGCGGTGAAGGCGCCGGACCTGGTCGGGCGCATGCGCCGGGCCGGCTTCACCGTCGAGGCGCACGATGTGCGGGCCGTGCGCCGCGCCGGCAGCCTGCACACCATCTATGCCGGTCGCACGGGTGACGGGGCCGCGGGCCGGCGCTCGGACCGATCCTCCGGCCGATCCTCCGGCCGATCCGCCGTCGGAGGCGCGCTCCCGCGCAAGTGATCGCGCCCGGCGCAGACAGACACCGCCCGGTGCCTTATCCTCCCGGCCATGGGCATCGAAGTCAGCGGCAAGCTCCACACCATCTTCGAGACGAAGCAGGTGACCGACAGGTTCCAGAAGCGCGAGTTCGTCGTCGAGATGACCGACAACCCGAAGTATCCGCAGGTCGTGCTGTTCCAGCTGACCGGCGACCGCTGCGCGCTGCTCGACCGGCTGCGGGTCGGCGAGGAGGTCCGCGTCGAGTTCAGCCTGCGCGGCCGCGAGTGGCGCAGCCCGCAGGGCGAGGTGAAGTACTTCAACAGCCTCGACGTGTGGTCGGTCGAGCCGCTCCGCACCGGACGGCGCGACGATCCGCCGCCGCTCGGCGATGACGACCGCCCGCCGGTGTCCGACGACACGCGGCCGGAGCTGGACGACATCCCGTTCTGATCGGCGCGCCCGACCTCATGGATTCACCTGACATCTGGCCGGGCTCGCCCCTGCCGCTCGGCGCGACCTTCGACGGCAACGGCGTCAACTTCGCGGTCTACTCGCGCGACGGCGCCTCGGTCGAGATCTGCCTGTACGCGCCCGACGAGCCCTCGCGCGAGATCGCGCGCTTCGCCCTGCCCGAGCAGACCAACCAGGTCTTCCACGGCTACCTGCCCGGGCTGCAGCCGGGCGCGCTCTACGGCCTCCGGGTGGACGGCCCGTACGAGCCGGCCGAGGGGCTGCGCTTCAACCGCAACAAGCTGCTGGTCGATCCGTACGCGCGCGCGCTGGTCGGCGAGACCGACTGGTCGAAGCATGTCTTCGGCTACCTCGGCTACCCGCTGGGCGACGCGGGCGGCGATCTGGTGCGCGACGACAGCGACAGCGCGCCCGGCTGCCCGCGCGGGGTGGTCATGGCCGGTGGCTTCGACTGGGGCGACGATCGGCGGCTCGACACGCCGTGGCGGCGGACGATCATCTACGAGGCGCACGTGCGCGGGCTGACCATGCGCCACCCGGAGGTGCCGCCCGAGCTGCGCGGCACCTACGCCGGGCTGGCCACGCCGCCGGTCATCGATCACCTGAAGCGCCTGGGCGTCACCGCGATCGAGCTGCTGCCGGTTCACGAGTCGGCCGACGACTCGTTCCTGACCGATCGCGGGCTGCGCAACTACTGGGGCTACAACACGCTCGGGTTCTTCGCGCCGGAGCAGCGCTACTCGAGCGACCGCCGCCCGGGCGGGGCGGTGCGCGAGTTCCGCGAGATGGTGCGCGCGCTGCACAAGGCCGGGATCGAGGTCATCCTCGACGTGGTCTACAACCACACCTGCGAGGGCAACCACCTGGGCCCGACCCTGTCGTGGAAGGGGATCGACAACCGCTCGTACTACTGGCTCATGCCGGGGGACCGGCGCCACTACCTCGAGTTCACCGGAACCGGCAACAGCCTCCGCTTCGACAGCCCGCCGGTCACGCAGATGGTGGCCGACTCGCTCCGCTACTGGGTCACCGAGATGCACGTGGACGGGTTCCGCTTCGACCTGGCCACCGTG
>Ga0193753_10001338_pt1 | contig 21263 bp, 13 predicted proteins | sample H1c2metaG_FD_144925 | JGI IMG/M metagenome (GOLD analysis project Ga0193753, IMG submission 144925) | Soil microbial communities from a riparian zone of the East river system, Colorado, United States - H1c2 | ecosystem: Environmental > Terrestrial > Soil > Riparian zone | place: USA: East...
GACTCCAACATGATCGCCGCCGCAAGCGTTCGATGCAATGCGCTTACGCGTTTGCTCTGCACTGAGTGATCGCACGCTGCAGGTCTCGTCGAAGAGCCGGGCCCGCTATCGCAACACCCGCTAAGAGCGCCGAGTGGTCACCTCCGTCGTTATGGCCACATCTTTCGCTGGGGTTTCAGCCATGGGCTCTTACACAGCGTGCAGTCGTCCCCGTAGAAATAACTCTTGGCGTTCTGATCTCCGCACACCCACAGCCGTAACCAAGCCACCGCGGGGCCTTGCTCTTGCTTCGCATCACCGCAGGTTCCAAACGTGTCTCCCAAAACAGCACCGATGCAGATCGCCGAGTTCGAATCGGCAATGTACAAGTGTCCTGCGCTGGCATTCTCGAGTGTTCCGTAAAACGTTTGGACTTTGCTGTTGTCGTAGTTCGGCGTGACGTAGCCCGAAGCTGTGACGAAGTTGTCGCCGGTCGAAGTCGTGAGCATGAGTGGAGCGTGCATCGCACTCCAGGCGTCCGTCTCGCGAGGAGGCATGCCGTGCAACGACAGCGTCGTCTTCACGTTCGGTCGATTCGCCGTGTCGATCGCAGCGCCACCTCCCCACGAATATCCGATCGTGGCTTCGCGAGTCGTGTCGAGCTTGCCTCGCAGCGGCCCACTCTCGGCGTCTTGCATCACGAGCCAATCCATCCCCGCGTTTAGACACGCGCGCTCCGCCTGCGTGTCGTTGCACGCGATGATTACGAAGCCGTGAGATGCGATGTGCGAGAGGAGTTTCTGATACTCGTCGGGCGTGGTCGCTATGCCGTTCCCCCACGTCGCAATCGGATGTTTGAATCCGTCTTTTCCGAGCGAAGTGTCGGGCCGGTACATCGTGTAGTTGTTGCCCGGCCCTACGTTCGAGAACATCTTGGCGTCGAACGGCCCGGCTTTGGTGTAGTCCGTGACCTCAGGGAGGGTTTCGCAGCTCCCTGTGACTAGAGCGGGTTCGGTCCCGCTCGTGCCAGCGCTCGCGCCGCCCGTTCCAGCGCTGCCGCTCGCAGCGGCCGCACCGCCCGTGCCTGCGCTCGAGCCACTCATACCGGCGACAACAGTACTCGTCGAGGGCGAGCCACCGGAGCCTCCGACGCCGCTCGTGCCAGCCGTAGCTCCACCTCGGCCTGAGCTTGCTACGACTCCACCGCTGCCGCTCGTAGCTGCTGGCACCGTCGTACCCACCGCACTGGCTCCGGCCGCAGGCGCACCGGGGACACCACCTGTATCGCTGCTGTTGGGAAGTCGCGCTTCCGAACTGCTGCACGCGGCGAAGATCACAGCCAACAACCCGGCACTCATCGCAGAGACGCTATGGGAATTCATCGAGTCCTCGTACGTGCGTGGACATATCGAGGTGCCGGCTTCGCCGCAGCTCCGTCCACGCCGCAGTCCTGCTAATAGCGGTCACACGCGACACTGAAATCGCAATCCGAGTCCATTGTGCATGCATGGTTCGCGCGGCCGCCGGAACCTGCGTGGAATGCGCCGAATTTTGAGCGAGGAGTGTCGACCGAGTGGAACGTAGTTCGCAGCGCAGAACGCCGCAGCAGAAAGGAAAATTCTTCTTGACGAGCGGCACCACGGCAGGCTCATCGATGGACTTCAACCGCGAGCGACTCCCCGCCGCAAGCGCCACGATCCGCCGCCATCCGCTGCAGGCCGTAATGAGTTCGATCCGCCTGCCGCGCGGACGACTGACTCCGTTGACCTTCGAGAGAGCCGATTTTGTCCTTCACAATCAATCGTTCCGTGCGTGGCTTCGTGGCAGCTTGTAACCCGCTCGTTGCGTGGCTGCGTCCACCGCCGACGACGACTGCAAGAGGAGAAGTTGATGTCGTGGTCCATGTTTCGCGCTGCTGTCGCGACCGCGTGCTTGTGTCACGCCTCCGCGTGTTCGCCGTCTAATGACGGTGGTGCGTCGCAAACTGGTGTGTCGGCTACAGCCGGCACCGGCTTCGCCGGTGACAGTGCGCCCCCGTTTGGAAGTGCAGGTTCGGGGCTCGCAGGCGCCGCCGGCAAAGCAGAGCTTCCGCAATCTCCATCCGCCTCGATGTCTGGTTCACCCGCCCTACCGTCGGCTGGGTCCGGAATCAACGCGGGCGCCGCAGGCAGGCCAGCCGCGGTAGGCACACTCGGCGCCGCTGGTGCGGCCGGTGCCGCGGGAAGCGGGAGACTCGGCGCCGCAGGTTCCATGAATCCGGGCAGCGGCGTGGCCGGTGCAGCGGGAAGCGGCAGCGTGCCACCGCCGACCGCAGCTCCGGTAACTCCGGGCGCTGCATTGATCCGTGAAAAAGATCCAACGGAACAATCGGTCTCCGGCAACGGCGAATTCTCGGTGAAATCCTATACCGAGACGACGGGTCTAATCGGTGGAGCAGCGTATGGCGATGCCGCTCTGCTCGGCGACGGATCCGAGCTGTATTTTCCGGAAGGCGCGACACCACCGTTTGCATCGATCGTCATCGTTCCCGGCTTCACTGCTCAACGTTCGGATATCGCGCCGTGGGCATCTTTTCTTGCGTCGCACGGCATCGTCTCGCTCGCGATCGATACGAATACGGTCGGGGATCTGCCCGATGTTCGCTCGCAGGGCTTGCTCGATGCACTCGCGAGTCTGAAGAAAGAGAACGCGCGCACAGGTAGTCCAATCGCAGGCAAACTCGATCTCTCGCGCATGGCAGTGATGGGTTGGTCGATGGGTGGGGGCGGAACCTGGCTCACCGCGGATGCTCACCCAGAGCTCAAGGCCGCGGTCTCACTGTGCGGTTGGATTCTGGATTCAGTGGGCTCGAAGACAACCGTGCCGTCGCTGCAGTTGGCGGTCCGTGACGACGAGTTGGCAGCAGGTATGTCGCAGCCCATCTATGCGGCCATCCCCAACGCGACTCCGAAGATGTTGGTCGAATGGTCCAGTGGCGGACATTGGACTAACAACACTCCCTCCAATCAGGGCAGGCAAGTCGGGCGATACGGTCTCGCATGGCTCAAGGTCTATCTCGAAGGCGACGACCGCTATCGCCAGTTCTTCAAGACGATGCCGATGGCCGGCTCCGACTTCAAAACGAACCAGAAGTAGAGACATGCCCCTGGAAGCCGCGATTTCGAATCTACGACGAGCCGAGGAAACTATGCGTGCGAGCGCGTCTGTGACTGAAGACCCAGGCGGCTCAAGGGACTTCGCCTGCTATTCCGCCGTCGTAGTCAAACCATTTATCAAACTGTTGACTGCGGGCGACGCGTGCGCCTGGCTGGAGCGCGAAGTCTTCGGCATTCGCAACTCCGATGATCGCGTGTCGGTCGCGAGAGTTCACACATGGGTCGCACGGGCGGTCGCGCAGACCAAAGATCCCAACCTAGGCTTGCGGGCCGCCGCAATCACGACTTTCGGCGAGATGGGCGTTCTAGACTATCTGATGAACTCGGCCGCTACGGTAAATGAAGCGCTTGGCGCCGCAACTCCCCATTTCCGGATCGTGAGCGACGAGATCGAAGCCCGAGTCATATTCGACAACGAACGCACCCTGTTTCGTCTGGATTCGAGAAGCTCTTTGCCGGCGGCGATCGAAGACCTACTGCTGGGTACGCTTTACCGTGCCCACGACTGGCTGCGCGAGATACCGGACCTCGAGGTCCGGTTCGCTCATCCATCGCCGCTGGACTCTCGACCGTATCGAAATGCATTCGGTGGTACACGGTGCCGTTTCTCCTCTGGCGACATCGGCTTTTCGTTTCCTCGCGCGCACATGGACAGACCGCTAGCGAGCGCTGATCCCCATTTGCATCGGACCATGACAATGGCCGCCGAAGCGCTGATGACGGCGCTGCCCAGAGACCCAACTCGGCTCAGCGAACACGTGCGTACTTTGCTCGCTCTCGGTCTCACGGCTCCAGCCCCGAGTGTAAGTAGGATCGCTCGCACGCTGCGCATGAGCAAGCGTACGTTCGCGCGACGGCTGGCGGCGGAGCAAACGACGTTTTCCACTCTGGTGAATGAAGCACGTCGCGAACGAGCGCTGCACTTGCTCCAAAAACGACTCTCGCTCGAGGAGATCGCGTTCGAGCTGGGGTACGCCCACAGCACCTCCTTTGCACGGTCTTTTCGTCGCTGGACTGGATCTAAACCCACCGCGTATCGCCAACGCGCGGCCGAGCCCGAGTAGACCGAGTCAGCTAAGCCGCGGCGTTTAGGGACTACAGAGGTCGAGACGTTGTCACGACTTAGGACTAAGCGAACCGTTAGGATTGGATATGCGATAGTCGCGCGGTGTGGTGCCAGTCCAACGCTTGAACGCTCTGTAGAACGTGGCCACATCTGCAAAGCCCAGGAGCAATGCGACATCCGTCATGCGCAACCCATCCCGTGCGACGTATTGGAGCGCGAGTCGATGACGCGTGTCGTTCAATAAATCGCTGAATGTCGTGCCCTCGTCTTCGAGCCGGCGCCGCAACGTACGCGCGCTCACGCGCAGACGCTTCGCGATGCGCTCGATGCTGGGGCTGCCGAATGCCAGCTCATTCATGATGATCGTCCTAGTCTGATTCGAAAACTCGCGCGTGCTCGGGAGCTGCGCGAGAAGCATCTCGGCATAACGCACGACAAGAGTGTGCAGAGCCGAATCGGCGGTGGGCAACGGCAACGACAGATAACTCGCGTCGAAGCGATAGCCGAGGCAACGGGTTCCGAAGCGTAGTCCCGCTTCGCCGAACGTAAGTGTGTATTCGGTCAAACTCGACGGTTTAGCGAAGGGAAACCACCACTCGATGACGGGCGCAGCGCCCAGCGCGCGGATGAAGCCGGTATGCACGATGCTCGCCTGGTAATCCATGACCGCCCTCGGCAGCGGTCGGTGGCCGTCCAGCCTCACGAGTGCGTGATTCCCATCGAGCTCCAGACGGAAGTCGAGGGTGTCGTTGAGCAACCGCATGTACCTTGCGCCGATCCCGATCGCATCCGCGACAGTGGCAGCCGAGAGGATTGCGTACGTCAGAACCCCGCCGTCTTCATCCGTCGTCATGCGCCCGGCCTTGAGCCCGAGATCAGCGTCGCCCGTGCGACGAATTGCATCCTCGAGCCATGCATACGCGTCCGCGACGGGGACCCGTGCGTCAGCGTCCAATGCTTCGAGTTCCCCAACGTTCCCACCCGACGCGTTCGGGAGCGTACGAAGCAATCTCAAACACGGCCGGATCAGTAGTACCGAAAGGCTCGGTTCCCGCGGCCCATCACCATCACTCACGTCCGTTCCTCCACTTACCGCACGAGACTTTCCCACGATCTCGAGACTCGACCAGCCCATAGCGGGTACAAGCCCATCTTTCACCAGCTGATTGCTCTACTTTTATCAATCTCTCGACAATCGCTAGTATTTTGAATTGTCGTTCGAGGACACCTGAACGCTCGGGATGACCGCTCGCGACATTCCGCAACCTGCCACGTTCACCCGACAAACAGACCCCTCGACAATCGGACGATGCCGCGGCTAGCGGCAGCATCGACCGCGGTGGTGGAGCTCCTCCATTCACACACACCCGCCTCGCTCGAAGTGCACGAGAGGAGGCGCGCGCGCGCCTCGTCAAATAAAATTTGGGATCACCAGCTACTATACAACTCGATGGTGTCAGCACCGCCGACGAACGCCGAACCTCCCAAAGTCATCGCCGAGCGCTACAGCGTTGAGGCTGTGTTGGGTCGCGGCGGAATGGCCGTAGTCTATCGCGCGCACGATCGCGATAGACTACGGCCGGTCGCGCTCAAACGCCTGCTCGGCGGCGGCGCATCGGAAGGCCACGTCGCCCGACTGTTCGAGCTCGAGTACCACACGCTCTCGCAACTCGCGCACCCCCGAATCATCGAGGTCTACGACTACGACACCGATGACCAAGGACCCTTTTACACGATGGAGCTGCTCACGGGCGGTGACTTGCGACAGCGCTCGCCAGTCCCGTGGCGTGAGTGCTGCCGACTTTTATCCGACGTGTGCTCCGCGCTTGCACTGATCCACTCTCGGCGATTGGTGCACCGCGATCTGACACCGCTGAACGTGCGCTGCACCTCGGATTGGCGGGCCAAGCTGTTCGACTTCGGATCGATGGCGCCGTTCGGCCGCACAAAACACATTGTTGGAACGCCACCTTTCATCGCACCCGAGGCGTTGAACGGTGAGGCATTGGACGGTCAAACTGATCTGTATGCGCTCGGCGCGACCGCGTACTACGCGCTCACGAAGCGTCACGCCTATCCGGCACGCACGCTCGCAGAGTTGCCGGACCTCTGGAGCCGGGTGCCGCCCGCACCCTCGAAACTCGTAGCGGATATTCCTGCCGCGCTCGATGCTTTGATCATGGCGCTCCTGCACCAGGTGCCGAGCGCGCGGCCCGCACTAGCAGCGGAAGTGATGGAGCGGCTCAGCGCCATCGGTGGTTTCGAGATCCAAGAAGCGCTGTTGGTGAGTGACTCGTATCTGTCGACCCCGAGTTTGGTCGGCCGCAATGAACAGGTCGCCGCGTTCACTCGGCGCTTGCACAAGCTTTCCGAAGGTCGCGGCGCAGCGATGCACGTCCACGGACAGCCCGGCAGCGGGCGTTCACGCCTGCTGGACGCCTGTGCGCTCCAAGCCAAGCTCGGAGGCAGGCCGGTCCTGCGCGTCGATGCTGGAGCAGTGGGCCTACGGCGCTGGGGTGGAGTCAGCCGTCTGCTCGAACAAATCATTCAACTGCTGCCGGAGCAGAGTGCGAAGGTGTTGGCCGCGCACGCGGCGGTTCTGGCTCCGGTCATGCCGGCGACGAACGCGCACCCACTCGGTAAGGCGATGACGCTCGTTCCGCAGCAAACCACAGCGCCGAGCCACGGGCAGGCCCCGCGCGCAGAATTGCAAACTGCTCTCCGCGACGTCCTGCGATCGGTAGGACTCCAGCGTCCACTTGTGCTGGTGGTCGACGACCTCGATCGCCTGGATGAACCTTCGGCGGCATTTTTTGCCCTGCTGGGTCACAGCGCGACCGAACACCGGATCCTCCTCCTCAGCTCCGCCACAAGCGAGGCGGGGCATCGTGACGACCAGCGTGCTGTGCAGCTATTGGCGTCAGCCGCAGACTCGACTCGGCTACGAAATCTCGAAGCAGTTCACTGCGAGGAGCTCATCGTCTCGTTGTTCGGCGACGTAACCAACGTGCGTTGGCTCGCGAATCGGATCTTCACCGTGACGCACGGCAACCCTGCGCAAATCATGCGGGTCGCGCATCACTTGGTCCAACGGGGCTTCTGCAAGTACGCCGCTGGAACCTGGACTCTACCGTCGAGCCTCGATGTCGAGTTCCTTGCGAGCGCGGTCGATGAGACGCTCGATCCCAACTTGCCGCACAGTGCAGTCGAGCTCGCTCAGATGTTGGCACTCGGTGAGCTCACGTGGGTCTCCGTCGACGAGTGTTTGCAGTTGAGCTCGCATCGGAACCTGAAACAATTGCAGGCAGATCTTCAAGCATTGACGACAGCCGGGATCGTGAGCATCGACGAAGACGAGGTCGGACTCAGTCGCCCCGGTTGGGAGCCCGTGCTCTTGGCCGAGCTGGAATCGGATCAGCGGTGCGAGTTGCATCTACGTATCGCGAAAGTCCTCGAGCAGCGCCCCGGAACTGCTTTTCGACGGGTTCAGCAGCTACTGCTCGCGGGCAGAGTGGAAGAGTCACTCGACATGTTGGTGGCTGAGATCCAAGACGGACGCGATGGACGTGTGCGCGATCCCGAAACTGCTTTCGAATACCTGCAGGGGCTTCCAAAGACTTGGCCTGACACGTACCACACTCTGATCGCAGCGTGCCGGAGCCTACAGCGACCGTTGCGTGATCGGCTCGGGCTCCAACTCGAGCTCGTTGCATATGCAACTCTGAGCGCGCGTTTCGAGGGGGATTGCCTCCGGGACGTCGCGACCCAGCTGCGATGTGATACGGGGCTCGACCTGATCGACGAGCTTGCCGGTCAGGTCCCGGATAGCGAATTACTCACGCGAGCGCTCGGCGCGGCACAGCAGCGGTACGACGCAACACCCGAGCAAGAGCGCGGCTTGGCGCTGGTCGCTGCATTGACGGCGCTGGGTCAGCTCATCATCCAAGCGATCGGGATGGCCGGCCGAGTCTTCGACGCGGCGCTGTTGCGCTCGATGCCGTCGCTTGCACCGCTCGCGATTCTGTCGCCGGCGCTCGCGGTCGTCCAAAAAAATCATGAGAGTGCGCTGGCGATGTTGTCTGGACACAGCGAGTCGGCCCGTCGCGCCTACCTCGAGATCGCGCGTCGAGTCGCAGAGCCCGACGGTGCAGGGCTGGAAGGATCGCATCGCTTCCATGTGCACGCGGCGTCGCTCTGGGCTGCAGGGATGGCGGAGGCAGTTCTCGGCCGTCCGAGCGCGCTCGAGCGCGCAACTGCGATCGCAGACAATCCGTTGTTTGCAGTGAGCGCACTTCGACTGCGGCAGCTGTACTCGCTCGCACGCGGTGATCGAATCGGAGCGGAGCACCACCGCGCCCAGACGGAGCTACTTCAGATTCAGAATTGCCCTCCGCAGCTGTTTGAGGGAACGCACGCGATGCAGACGACGTTTGGCTATGCGGCGATCGGCGATTTGGTTCGCGCCAAACAGTGTTTGGTAGACGTCGAAGCGATGGCGCGCGCTCACGAGGGTTGGAAGCCGGTCGTGCACTGCGGGCGCGGCGCCTATCAATCGGCGCGTGGTGACTACGTACAGGCACAGCTCGAGTTCGAACGCGGACTCGCAATGATGGACGTCGACCACCTGGCTTGGACGTACTGCGCGGGCGCGTGGATCTCAGCGCTCGTCCAGCAGGACGCATTCGAGTTCGCTGTGACGCAAGGTCGAGCGTTGCTTACTCGATTGGAGGCGGCCGGCACAGACTACGGGATTCACCACCTACTCACACCGCTCGCGCTCGCGGAGAGCCGGTTTGGACTACAGTCGGATGCGCTTCGCCACATCCAGAGTGCGATCGACCACTTGAGCGCGGAAGGCGGCGGAGGCGTGCACCTCGGCCAAGCCTATGAGGTGCGCGCTTACGTTGCACTCTACATGGCGGACGCGCGGGCCTTCTCGGAGTACGCGGACGCGTGTGCAGATCAGTATCGACTCGGCAGTCGCAACAATCTTCTAGCGCGCCACGAAAGGCTCATCGTGGCGGCGAGGAATACCGGACTGATCGAGGGCAGCGCGATTCCCGAACCGGATGTTCGTGCGGGTGCCGAAGACGTGAGGACGACTGTGCTCACGCTGTTTGAAACGGCTCGCGGCGCGGCCGAGCGATGTGAACGTGCGTTGCGACTCCTCGCAAATGCGATGCGTTCGACTTCGGGCTTTCTGTACTTGGTGAGCGACGGAGAGACGGTGCTTGCAGCTCAGCTCGGTTCCCCGACTCCGTTGCTCGACATGGACGAGCGCTCGACTCTACTCGTTCGCGAAGCGGTCCTCCGCGAGGACATGACCGAAACTGTCACCGGCACCACCGGCGTAACAGAATCGTGGATGGAAGGAGAGTCTCGCTTCGCCGCGGTCGTGCTTAGCCATCCTTCGGAGCACGGCAACATTGTAACCGGTGTTGTTTGGTTGGCGCGCGGTTCAAGTGCATTGCGGCGCCCTCCGACGCTACTCGTGCAGGCGCTGAGCAAGGCTCTCTACGACGCCGGAGATGTGGTGACTTCGAGTTTCCGGCTCGATGGCGAGCCTTGAAGCGCTAGAGGCGTGATCCCTGGCAGCACGCCGCCGCTCGCTCATCGGCTCAACGCACGTGCGAGACACCGCCTCCACGCTTCCGCCCAACAACTTCCAGAAATGGTCGGAACGAGTCCGACTCTGCGGCGTCATTCCTGTCGAAGCTGGTTCCAGCCGCTTCGGAAGTCGCGTTTTACACTGCTTGCGGGCCACAGCGAAGCGCAACGCGCGGTAGCAGTCTGGTCACGTCGCGATCGCGTTCTCCGATACGTCGGGCCCTCGGTCGGCAAGTCTCGTCATGTGGTGGACTTCGAGGTAGGCGGGCAGAAGTAGCTTACGGGTCGTGCGCATTCGGACCGGGACGTCGGCCTGCCTGCAGACGCCGCCGCAACCTCGCGGCTGCTTGACAGCTCGGCGTCCGGCCGTCGGATACTGAAAAGAATAGTAGGCGTCGGATTCCATTCCGCCTGGCATCTCTGCCAATGCTCGGGACCAGTGAAACTCGCGTTGTTCATACTACGGGTCGATCGCTAGTTCCAACGGCTCACTCTTCCGTGCGCTCTCGTGCCGCGCTCCTGCGCCCAGAAAAGTCCACACGACATTTCGGACATACTGCGATGTCCTTGCCGGTCTTCATCACCGCGCGTCCGGCGTGATAGCTGCAGCGCGGGCATCGGACTCTCCACGCCAGCCAAGACAAGCACCCCGCGGTGTAGCTGCCCATAAGCAGCAGTCCGATGTGGCGCTCGACATTTAGTCCGAGCCACACGCCAATACCGAATACGACCGGCATTCCTATACTCAGTAAGATTTCGAGCGTACGAATCCGGTGAATCGCAGCAGCTTCAGATGGTGTGGCAGGGTGAACTTCCATCGAGGTCAATGGCCGAATGCTGTGTTCGCACCCAGCTCAGCCGAACTACTGAGCCAACCTACGGTTGCCTCTGTCGCGACTTCTGCGGCGGTCGAGATTTGTTCAGCATACGCGCCTGCAGCCGATCCTACACCAAGTGTAAGTCCACCGACGAGACCTGCGATCGCGGCTGCTCGTAGATTGGGTTGGAACTCCCCGCCGCAAATTGGCGCGCCGTTGCTCCTTGATGGATCGAAGGCGAATTGCACAGCCTGGCCAAGCAGATTTGCAGTCGCAGAATAGCCTGCTGCGGCGTACGCGCCGAGCAGTCCGCCACCGACCTCAGCGGCAATTCCGGCAATAAATAGGCCCGATCCAGCAGCGAGCCCCGCGGCGGCACCGCCGTAAATTCCCGCCACCACGTCTTGTCCGGCGACAGCTGCTGCGATTCCGCCTGCGACAGCTCCGACTGCTGCACCGATCGCCATCGTCGCGAGAAACCCTAAATGACCAGTGGGATCGATCACATTGACAGGACCGCTGAACGCATATGCATACAGGTTCGAATCTCCGCCACGGAAGTAAACTGCCGCAAAGATTGGCCGCGCAATGAGCGTTCAAAAACGCAGCTAAGTACCGGAAATCAAGGGGCGCCGGAAGCTGGACTCGAACCAACGACCAATCAGTTAACAGCCGATCGCGCTGCCTACTAAGCCGACGCGTTTTCGGCTCGCGCTTGGACTGCTGCATCACGCTTCGTCCCCATCGTTCGACGCCCGGACAGCCCGCGACTATCGCGACGCGCGACCAGCCGCGGTTCCGCCGCTCCCAGCAGCAGGCGCCCCCACCTCCGCTGTGACCAATTGCGCCTCCGTCCACACCGTCGCTCGCAGCTACACTCGCAGATTGCTGCCCGCGACGGCTCGAGCAGGCCGCGCTGACGAATGTATGGCACCGTCACGGCGCACTTTAACCATGCACGCTGACCCAACCGGTATGACAGCTCGACGCTCACCCGTCAGACACAGTCGCTAACAGACTGAAACACGGACTTCTCTCGCGCTTCTCACTCCGCCACACGGTTCGGCTCGTGCCATCTCACTGGCCACAGAACACCCTCGACCACTCCGCTATCTGCACTAGTGTTCGCGCATGATCGTGCATCGAGGTTGCAGAACTGCCTGGCTCATTCTGTTCGCGCTGTCCGCAGCTTGCAGCGGCGATGACGACCCCATACTCACGTACGACGCGGGCACCGAATCTGACTCCAACGCCGGCCCGACCCCCACCGAAAAGCTAGACGGCATCGTCTCCGCAAGCGGGACACACGCCTGCGCCATTCGACATGCCGGCCTCTATTGCTGGGGCGCCAACTTCCGCGGACAACTTGCCGATCAAACCACTGAGGACTCCACCACCCCAGTCGCCGCGACCGGCGCAGGCGACGACGTCGTCGAAGTCGCGACTAACACCGGCCGCACCTGCATTCGACGCAGCACGGGTGAAGTTGGTTGCTGGGGCGCCAACGAGTCCGGACAGATCGGCGATGGAACTCGCGACGACTCGCTGACCGCAGTACGTGCAAACGGCATCGACGACGCGATCCAAATCGCAGTCGGCTCACTCTCGACGTGCACTCTGCGCGGCACCAAGGGCACCGTGGAATGCTGGGGCGAATCACCGGACACCTCACCGGAGTCAGGCAATCTCATACCGCAACCGATCTCCGGACTGTCAGACGCAGTCGAACTACGCGCCGGCTCGATCAGCGCATACTGCGCTCGCGGCAAACCAGGTTGGGTCCGCTGCTTCAGATTCGACCCGACCACCGGAACGTGGCCCGAGCCACGAGAAGCCGAAGCACTTCGCAACGCACACGCAATCGCAATGCCTTCAGAACGAGAAGTCTGCGGCATCACCGCAGCACGCAACATCGTCTGCCAAGATTTCGAGGACGGCTTCACCGTCACACTGCCATCGTCTGAAAACTCAGTCGACATCAGCTCACTCGGCTCACTCTCGCTGTCGAGTCGCAACAGCGATGGCACCACGTTGATGTGGAACGTGCCATCGATCATCTGGTCGGAGATGGGGCAACCGGACGTCGTCGGCAACTTCGCAGTCGAGATCACCTCCGACATCCCGCTCATCCACACCGTCATCGGTGGGCTTCAGTTTTGCGGGCTGCGCGAAGATCGCAGCATCGTGTGCATCGACGGCGGAATGGCAACCGCAAGCTTGGTCGAAACGCGGCGGTTCGAGATCACAACGGTCGTAAACGGCCTGCCAGACTGAGTCGGATCGAACCACCACCGCCTAAACACTCGCAGCGTGTCGCATCTCGTACTGACGCCTCAAGTACTCGCCAACCGGCCTCGCACTGAGCTCCGCTTTCAAAGCCGCGAACTCCGGCAGATCCAAATCGAACGCCCACGGCGAACCGACCGGGCCCGTCATCGGCCCCAACAACGACGCAACCGTAATGTCCGCCAGCGTCAACCGATCCTCGATCAAGTAGCGCTGTCCCCCTTCGAGCTGCTTCTCCACGCGATCCGCCGCTGAACGAATGAGCTCCGGCAACGCTCGCGCAGACGACGCTCGCACGTCGTACATGCTCGCAATCGCCTTGCGCACCGGGAACGCCATCATCCGGCCGAGCTTCTGCCCAACACCACTGTAGCCCGCGAAGAACACGTCGCTGAACATCGCCGGCCTCGCCGTGATCAAGCCGTAGACGTAACGGCGCACCGCCGGACCGACGACATGATCGAAGTAGCTGACCGTTTCATCGAGCACGGTCTGCGCCGCACGCGACTTCGGCAAGAGTGGCTTATCGCCGCCGACAGCTTCCAAGTGCATTGCGATCGCGTGGCTTCCACCGATCGCTTTACCTTGCTCTACCAAGACCGGAACCGTCGGACTTCCAGTCTTGCGGCGATTCATGAACGCGTGCGGTCCCGGCAACTGATTGTGAATGCGATAGGTCACGCCCTTGTGGTCGAGCACCCATCGCACCTTCTCGCAGTAGTGCGAGAGCGGAAACTGATACAACACGCGTTCCATCGGACTACCGTACACCGAATTGCTCTGCCACGTCGTGACCGAAGGAGCTTCACTCGGACCGCGACCGCAGCTGTGCACGGCGACGCGTCAGCAACGTCTCGATGGTTCGGCAAGCTCGCGATTTCTGGCGTCGATCGCTAGACTCCGAACCCCGCCCCCGTCGCGCTCGGAGATGACTCGAATGACTTGGCGTTCGCTCGAACTACCCACCGCTCTGCTGCTCGCAACCGTCTTCACTCCGCTCCGCACGCACGCCCAACAAACGCCACCGAACTTGAAGGTCGACGGAGTGCCCGCGCTCACAGCCGCGACGCTCGAACGCACCGCCCCATACGAGAACACGCGCGCCGCAGAGCTCCTCGACTTCGCCGCGAAAGGCCGCTCGATCCTGATCGCAACTCGCTTCGGCGACGTCGCCCAAGTTCACGAGGTCGGCGGACCCGGGCTCGATCGGCGCCAGCTGACGTTCTTTCGCGAACCAATCCTCGAAGCCGCAGTCGATCCGACTCGCGCCGATGAAGGCTTCTACTTCCTGATGGACACGGGCGGGAACGAAGCGTTTCAAATCTACTGGCTCGACCGTCGCCGCGGACAGCGGCAACTGCTCTCAGACGGCAAATCGCGCAACGAAACTCTGCTCGTCTCGAACGCCGGCGGCCAACTCGCATTTGCGAGCACTCGTCGCAACGGGAAAGACTTCGACATCTACACGCTGTCCGGTGGCCAGGCCGCAACGACTAAGCTCATCGCCAGCGTCACCGGCAAGTACGCGCCAACGAGTTGGTCGCGCGACGACAAGTTCCTCCTGCTGCAGAACTTTGTGTCCGTCAACGAATCCCACCTCTACACGTTGGAGGTCGCAACCGGAAAGCTGACGGAGCTAAACCCTGCGCCCACCAAACAGATCGCGTACACGGCGCCCGTCTGGTCGCAAGCAAAAGGCCGCCCCGCCGGCGTGTACTTCGCCTCGGACGAGGACCGGGAGTTTCTCACGCTCACCTATCTCGAACTCGCGAGCGGCAAAAAGACGCTACTGACGCCGCAGCTGCAGTGGGACGTCTCGGCGATCGCAGTCTCACCCAAAGGCGATTGGCTCGCGTACACGGCAAACGAAGGCGGCACGGACCAGCTTTATCTAGCGCCCACGCAAGCGGGACCCACTTGGAAACAGGCGACTAAAATCCCCGTGCCCATCGGCGTGATCGGACGACTCACGTTCGATCACACCGGCACGCGCCTCGGCTTTTCGATGAGCACGGCGGACTCCACAGCGGACGTGTACGTGCTCGACGTCGCCACTCGAAAGCTGCAACGCTGGACCGAAAGCGAAACGGGCGGACTCGATCGCACGCGGTTCGTCGCACCTCAACTCGTGCAGTACAAATCGTTCGACGGAAGAATGATCCCGGCGTGGCTCTACAAACCGAAGCAGCCGGCCCGCGCGAAGACACCAGTGGTCATCAACATTCACGGGGGTCCCGAGTCGCAAAGCAAAGCGAGCTTCAGCGCTCAGACGCAGTACTGGGTGAACGAGCTGGGGGTTGCCGTGCTCGTGCCGAACGTGCGTGGTTCGTCCGGCTACGGCAAGAGCTATCTACTTCTCGACAACGGAAAGCGCCGCGAGGACTCGGTCGCAGACATCGGCGCGTTACTCGATTGGATCGGCACCCAACCCGAACTCGATAGCTCACGGATCGGCGTCATCGGTGGCTCTTACGGAGGCTACATGGTGCTCGCAGCACTGACGCACTACAGCGATCGATTGCGCTGCGGAGTCGACGTGGTCGGAATCTCGAACTTCGTCAGCTTTCTCGAACGCACCGAAGCCTATCGTCGCGACTTGCGCCGGCAAGAGTACGGCGATGAACGTGATCCAGACATGCGCGCGCACCTGCTCTCGATCGCGCCACTGACTCAAGCGAGCAAAATCAAGCGACCGCTGTTCGTCGCACAGGGACTCAACGATCCGCGGGTCCCAGCGAACGAGTCCGAGCAGATAGTCAGCACCGTGCGAAAACAGCAAATTCCAGTCTGGTACGTGCTCGCAAGCGACGAAGGGCACGGTTTCCAGAAAAAGCCGAACCGCGACTATCTGCTTCGCGCTACGAGCCAGTTTTTCGAGCAGCACTTGCTGCCGTGAGCGGCACTCAGGCGCTTTGTTTCGGTTCGTGATCCGCGAGAACGTTGTCCAACATGTTTCGGCGATCGGCCGCTAGCGCTGTGATCGCGGCGTGACCGCGACGCATTTTCCAGCCACTCCCACTCGTAGCGATCGGTACACCCGCTGGAAACCCGAATGAAACCCGGGTCCCCCACGCTTTGACAGTGGCGCCGGTGCATCTGCGTTGGAGCTGCTGAACGTCCGTCCGCGCGCGCTCGAGCGCTGAAGCGCCGCGCGATCTGGCCGAGACAAAGCGCGGATGTCTACGAACAAAGTCAGAAGTGTCTGTCCGTACTGTGGAGTGGGTTGCGGCATCGTCATGGAGACGGCCGGAAACCGCATCGTCAAAGTCACGGGAGACAAGACGCATCCGACGAACAAGGGTCGGTTGTGCACGAAGGGCAACACTTGTGGCCAAGCAGTCGCCGCACCTGGCCGACTCGAGCACGCCTATTTGAGAACGAATCGGTCGGACGAGCCGGTGCGCGCAAAACTCGATCACGCGATTCGCGAGACGGCGCGGCGTTTGCGCGCGATTCGAGATGCGCACGGACCGGATTCGATCGCGCTCTACGTGTCCGGCCAAATGTCGCTCGAGTCGCAGTACCTCGCGAACAAGCTCGCCAAAGGTTTCCTCGGTACGAACAACATCGAATCGAACTCGCGCTTGTGCATGGCGAGCGCAGGTAGCGGCTACAAACTTTCGCTCGGCTCGGACGGGCCACCCGGCTCGTACGAAGACTTCGATACCGCCGATGTGTTCTTCGTGATCGGCGCGAACATGGCCGACTGCCATCCGATCTTGTTCTTGCGCATGATGGATCGCGTCAAAGCAGGCGCGAAGCTGATCGTCGTCGACCCACGCCGCAACACCACCGCCGATAAAGCGAATCTGTTTTTGCAGATCAAGCCGGGTACTGACCTCGCGCTGCTCAACGGGTTGTTGCACCTGATCGTCCAGAACGGGCACACGGACGCTCAATTCATCGCAGACTTCACCGAAGGCTGGGACGCAATGCCGGCGTTCCTCGCGGAGTACACGCCTGCACACGTCTCGGAGATCACAGGCATTCCGGAAGCGGATCTGCGCAAAGCAGCCGAATGGATCGGAACCGCGTCCAACTGGATGAGCTGTTGGACGATGGGGCTCAACCAGAGCACGCACGGCACCTGGCACACGAACGCAATCTGCAACTTGCACCTTGCGACCGGCGCAATCTGTCGCACCGGCAGCGGGCCGTTTTCGCTCACGGGCCAGCCGAACGCGATGGGCGGTCGCGAGATGGGTTACATGGGGCCGGGTCTTCCGGGCCAGCGGTCGGTGCTCGTCGACGAGGATCGCGCATTCGTCGAAGAGTTGTGGAACGTCGCGCCCGGCACGCTCCGCGCTGAAGCTACGAGCGGCACGGTCGCGATGTTCGAAGCCATGCGAGACGGCAAGATCAAAGCTTGCTGGATCATCTGCACGAATCCCGTCGCGACGGTTCCGAATCGCCAGACGGCGATCGACGGATTGCTCGCCGCAGAGCTCGTGATCACACAAGACGTGTATCGCGAGACGGAGACGAATCGCTACGCCGACATCGTGCTGCCGGGAGCGCTCTGGGCCGAAGCCGAAGGCGTGATGGTCAACTCCGAGCGCAATCTGACGCTCATGCCAAAGGCGGTCGACCCGCCGGGCGACGCACTTCCCGACTGGCAGATCATCGCGCGCGTCGCGTGCGAGCTCGGCTACAGCGACGCGTTCAGCTACACGTCGGCGGCGGAAGTGTTCGACGAGATCGCGCGCGCGTGGAACCCGAAGACGGGATACGACATTCGGGGAGCGAGCCACGCGAGGCTGCGCGAGACGCCGTTGCAATGGCCTGTCGCGGAGTTCGGCGGACCGGAACGCAATCCTATTCGCTACCTGAACGATGGCACGAGCCAATGGCTGCGTACCGCCGACGACGGTTCGAAACCTCGCATCACGTTTGCGACCGAAAGTGGCAAAGCCGTATTTCTCGCGCGGCCGTTCTTGCCGCCGGCAGAGATGCCCGATCGCGAGTTCGCGTTCGTGCTGAATACAGGGCGGTTGCAGCACCAGTGGCACACGCTGACGAAGACCGGAAAGATCGCGACGCTCAACAAGCTGAATCCGGGTCCATTCGTCGAGATTCATCCGGAAGACGCTGCAGCGCTGGGCGTCCGCGACAAGGATCGCGTTGCGATTGGATCGCGCCGCGGGCGCGCGGTGCTACCCGCGGTCGTGACCGATCGCGTGCGTCCGGGCAATTGTTTCGTGCCGTTTCACTGGAACGACGCGTTCGGCGAGAACCTCGCGATCAACGCCGTGACGAGCGATGCGGTGGATCCGATCTCGCAGCAGCCCGAGTTCAAGTTCAGTGCGGTCTCGCTGAAACGCGTAGCGGAAGCGCATGTCGCACCCACTACCGCCGTGAGCCGCGCCAGCGCGGAAGCGCAGCCAATGGCTGCAAGTTCGATCGGAGTGGCCCCAATGGATCGAGTCGACATGCTCGCAAAGCTGCTCGGACTGGAATCGGCGCCCGCGGTGGCGCTCGACCCGAACGAGCAGCTCTATCTCGCGGGGTATCTCACCGGGCTGCGATCGACCCAATCGCATCCGACCGGCGTGCCGATCCTACCGCCCTCGGCTCCGTTGTCGGCGAACACGCGCTTGCTGGTCGACGGGATGTTGTCGGGAATGTTCGCGCGCTCGCTCGTGCCGGAGTTTGCGCCGCCGCTAGCTGCGATGCCCTCGCAGCTGCGGGAAGCTACTGCGAAGCGAATTCCGGTCACGATTCTGTGGGCGTCGCAAACCGGGAACGCAGAAGGCTTTGCAGCGCAGTGCGCGGAGCGCCTTCGCGGGGCGAGCTGCGAGGTGAAGCTCGCGAGCATGGATGGTTTTCAGGTTTCAGAGCTCGCAACCACGTCGAAGTTGCTGGTCGTCACGAGCACGTTTGGGGATGGTGACCCGCCCGACAACGGGACTGCATTTTGGGGCGCACTGCAGGCGGACAGCGCGCCGCAGCTCGCAGCGACCGAATACTCAGTGCTCGCGTTCGGCGACTCCAATTACGACCAGTTCTGTGGCTTCGGCCGCAAGCTGGACGCACGGCTCGAAAAGCTCGGGGCCAAACGCTTGAGCGCGCGCGTGGACTGCGAACCGGAGTATCAGGATTCCGCGCGAACGTGGCTCGATGCAGTCGTGCTCGCGTTGAAGAGTGAGCTCAAGCCGGCTGCAGCGGAACCGGCGGGGAGCGCCAAGCCGGCCGCGCCGCTTGCAGCTGCAGCCGCGTCGAACGCGAAGCCGGCTTATTCGCGCAACCAACCGCTCCGAACGCGTTTGGTCACGAACCGGCGACTGAATGCCGCGGGTGCTGCGAAGGAGATCCGGCAATTCGGGTTTCAAGTCGCGGACACCGGCTTGGTCTACGAAGCTGGCGATGCGCTCGGCGTGTGGCCGACGAATTGTCCCGACCACGTGAACGATTTAGTCACCGCATTCGGTCTCACCGGGGCGGAGTTAGTCGCAGTCAAAGACATCGGCGAGCTCACACTGAACGAAGCGTTGTTGCGTCACTACGAGATCGCGCGCATCACACCGGAGCTGTTGCAGTTCATGCGCGAGCGCTCGGGCAGCGAAGTGCTCGAACAGCTGCTCAAAGAAACGAGCAAAGCCGATCTGAAGAGGTGGCTCTGGGGCAAACAGCTCTTGGACCTGCTTCGCAGTTTTCCGCTGCGTGCGAGCGCGGGCGAGTGGATCAGCGTGCTCAAGCGCTTACAGCCGCGGCAGTACTCGATCTCGTCGAGTCCCAAAGTTCATCCCGATCAGGTGCAGCTGACCGTGTCGGTGGTGCGCTACGACTGCGAAGGCCAACCGCGGCGCGGCGTGTGCTCGAGCTTCATGGCCGACCGCTCGGCCGACGTAGACGTGCCGATCTACGTGCAGCGTTCGCCGCACTTTCGACCACCGAAACATCCCGACACGCCGATGATCATGGTTGGGCCGGGGACCGGTGTCGCGCCATTTCGCGGCTTCTTGCAAGATCGGCAAGCCGCGGGAGCGCAGGGGCGCAACTGGTTGTTCTTTGGTGAGCAACGCGCGAGTCACGATTTTTACTATCGCGACGAGTTCGACGTGCTGAAGCAGGACGGGTTTCTGCATCGGTTCGATACCGCGTTTTCGCGCGATCAAGCAGCCAAGATTTACGTGCAACATCGCATGCTCGAGCACGGCAAAGACTTGTGGGCGTGGCTCGAGGAAGGCGCGCATTTTTACGTGTGCGGAGACGCAAATCGGATGGCGAAAGACGTGGATGCTGCGCTGCGCGACATCGTGCGAACCCAGGGCGCGATGAGCCCTGAAGATGCCGGCGCTTATGTCGGCAGGCTGATGCAGGACAAGCGCTACGTGCGGGACGTGTACTGATGGTTGCGCGCGGTGCGCACCCGCGATAAGCCGGGCGCATGGGGCGACTCACGTTCGATTTTCAAATGCCGCGCGGCCCGGGACGCGAAGACGCCGCCGTCTCACGGGTGTTGGTGATCGCAGATTTGAGCGGGAGCGGCTCGTGCGACCTGACGAGCGCGAGAGTCACACGCATCGAGGTGGAGACGTTCGATGCGGTGCTGCGGTCGTTGCAGCCGACAGCGACGATCGAGGCTGCGATCCCGGGCGGTGCTCCGCAGCAGCTCACGTTCGCCTCACTCGAGGACTTTTCTCCGGACAACCTCTACGAGGCGCTCGACAGCATCGTGGAGCTGCGCCGCACGCGAGAGCGGCTCTCCAACACGTCGACATTCGCGGCCGAACAGTCGCGGTTGCTAGCGGATGCAGGGCCGGGCGAGAGCACCGCCGTAGCCGAGGATGACGCATCGACGCTCGAGCGCCTGTTGGGATCGCGGCCGGCAGGTCAACCCAGAGCGCAAGCGCCAGCGCCGGCAGCCGCCCGCACGGTGAGCTCGTTCGATCAAATGCTCCGCGACCTCGTCGCACCGCATATTCTGCGCGGACCTGGCAGCGAGCAGCAGCAGCTGATCGCTTCGGTCGATGCAGCCATCAGCGACGAGATGCGGCGTGTGCTTCACGCCCCGACGCTTCAGCGCCTCGAGGCTACCTGGCGCGGGTTACGCAACCTGGTGTTCGAGAACCCGCTCGGCCCCGACCTGCAAGTGTCCGTGCTCGATGCCAGTCGCGCCGACCTGATCGCAGACTTGCGGGCGTGTGGGGGCGACCTCGAGCGATCGCAGCTTTACCGTTTGCTCGTGCAGCCGACCACAGCGCTCGGAGCCACGGCATTTTCGCTCGTGATCGCCGACCTCAGCGTGACGGGCAGCGACGAGGACGTGTCGCTCCTCGCGGGTCTCGGAGCGGTGGCTGGGCAGGCCGGTGGTTGCCTGCTCGCCGCTGCCGAACCCGTGCTGTGGGGCGC
>Ga0193753_10001339_pt1 | contig 21237 bp, 16 predicted proteins | sample H1c2metaG_FD_144925 | JGI IMG/M metagenome (GOLD analysis project Ga0193753, IMG submission 144925) | Soil microbial communities from a riparian zone of the East river system, Colorado, United States - H1c2 | ecosystem: Environmental > Terrestrial > Soil > Riparian zone | place: USA: East...
ATCGATCTGCGAAGCGATCGGCTTCAAGACCGAGAGGTCGTCCACAACTCGTCCGCAGATAGTGAGCCGTATTTCCCGATGCCGTAGAGCGTGGAGGGCGGCGACCAAGTACTTGATGCCTTTCCGCTGATTGATGGTGCCGGCGAATAGAAGCCGCAGCGGCCCGGCTGAACTGCGGCTGCGGGTCCCCGGCGTAAAGCGCTGCAAATTTACTCCGTAAGGGATCACGCTTACGGCGCTGGCCGGCGTGCCATTCTCAATCAGAGTGCGTTTCGTGAAAGAGGACGCGACCAAGATTCGCTCGGCCATCTTGGATTCGAGCACGATGCGCTCAAAGTCTTCGGCCGGTAGCGCCAGTTCCCACTCTTTGCGCAAAGAAGCGGCGCAGTCCGGATGATCGGCCAGTTCTTGCGCCAGAATGTTGCGAACACTGAGCGGATGCGGATGTAACTGAAATAATATGCGCGGGCCACTAAAGTTTGAGAATGCGTGGTAGGCGTAGTAACTATAACTAAGTAAGAGAGACTCTGTTTCGGCGGCGAGGCGCGCGGCTTCTCGACCCAGCGAGGCATCCGCCCAACGGGTGGCGCGCCGGCGCCAGGAAAATGGGGCTCGCGGAAGCTTATCTAACGCGAACGAGGTAAGGCCACTTACCAGCAACTGATTTACGCGCGAGGAAGGCAGGCCAGGATTGTTGCGTGCCGAAAGCCCCGACACGCCAGAAAGGCCTCGCGCCCAGGGGCGATCGGCTGGCCAATACAAGTCCGTCACGAGACGCTCGAGTAAGCCGGCGCCGGCCAAAGCGCGGCTTACCTCATAGGCGTCGCGAGCGCCCCGATGCACGACCACAACGCGCGCCGGGCTCACAGCAACTCCTCGAAATGATTTCGTAATTGAGCGCTCGAGGAGTCCCACGTGAATTGAGCGGCGCGCCGTTTGCCGCGCTCGGACAGATCCGCACGGAGCGATCCATCTTGGAGCAGTGCATGGAGCGCGTCGACGTGCTCTTGAGGCGCACTCGGAGAAGCGTAGAGAGCGGCATCACCCGCAACTTCAGGCAGCGAGGAGGCTCGCGAAACCAGTACCGGCGCGCCGCAGGCCATTGCCTCGACCACCGGCAGCCCAAACCCTTCGTAGCGGGACGGGAACCAAACGGCCTGAGCCGCCGCATACAAGGCCCGCAGACCGTCGTCGGGAATGAATCCGAGTTGGCGAACGCTGTCACCCATGCGCGCGGCGCGCATCGCATATTCCGGATTCGAATGATTGACGACCGCCAGCACGAGATCCGGGTGAAGGCTGTGAAGCAGCGGCCAAGCTTCAAAAATCAGTTCCGCATTCTTTCTGAAATGCAGACCGCCTGGAACAAGAAGAAATGGACGCGTGGCGAGACCGGCGCGGCAGACGTAGTCCACCCCGGCGGCGGGAACTGGCGCGAAAAAGTGCGGCGAGACGGCGTTCGGCACCACGCGCAGCCGCGACCGGATGGCCGGGAAGAAGTGGCCAAGGCGCTCGGCCGAAAAATGGGAGACCGTGTGGAACAGGTCCGCTTTGCGCGCTAGTTTTGCGTACAGGAGGCGCCACTTGAGACGCTGCTTCCGAAAAGAACTGCTACGGCAGTGCGCATCATTTTCAAAAAACGCTGCATCGTGCAGAGTGACCGCAAGACGCGCCTGCTTGACGGGAACGTAGGACTCCGCCGTGCAGAATACGATCTGCGCCTCGGGCCAATAACTCTCCGCGTACGGGCGGCCGAACGCGAACCACTTCGCCTGTTGCCGGGACGTTTCCGAAGAAAAGAAACGATAGTCGAAGGTATCCCAGGGCGCGCCGACGAGCGGAACGATCTTCGCGTGATCGGCGGGGTCAGCCAGAATTCGCAAATTCACGTCGCCGCGGCGCGCCAGATGCTCGGTCAGTTGCCTTGCCACGCGGCCCGCTCCCGTGGAGCCGTAGATATTCCGGAGATGGACGTAGGCGAGTAGATTGATAGCCGCTCGCGAGGCGGCGGCGGGCGGCGCGGCCATGGGAGTTGTTAGGACAGCGGCCTCAGGCATGGAGCCGGCTCCGCACGAGCATTCGAATTGTCTGGTAATCCGGCGCCCAGCCATGGCGGCGGCCGGTGAGGAAGAGCGTCGCAAGCGCCGTTGCGAGAAGAAGAAACATACCGCCGGTGATAAGCGGATTCAGGGCGGGTTGCGCATGCCGGAAAAGCGCTAACGCCGCGAGCGCGACGCTCGCTCCCATGCCGACGACATACACCGCCTTCATGCCTTCGGGAACACAATGGCGGGTGGCGAGACTTACTAAGACGAGAACGGCGGAGACAATATGGGCGACTAAGTAAATAAGCATGCCTTTTGAAGCATCGCCACGCCAGAAAAGGAAGAATGTCGCCGCAATCGCGACTAAGATCGCCCAGATGGTGTTAATTACGCCAGTAGTTTTGATGGAAACGATTGTGAGCCGCGCGGATGCCGGGCCGCTTCCCATATGCACGACAGCGGTTGCCAGCGCCAGGGACGCAGCGGCGGAAGCGGCGCTGTAGGCTTTGCCATACAGCAGAGAAAGGCCCCAGGGCGCGACCAGAATTCCGGCGCCGGCGAGCAGGAGCGATAGAAACATCGTGGCGAAAGTTGTGAGTGCCATGGTCTGATCCGGCGTACGCGTGGCGTTCTTTTCCCCGCGAGCCATCACGGCGAGGCTGCTTTCGGTGAGCAGAGTCGGCGCAAGGGCGACCATATTCCGAACTTGATGCGACACCGCGAAGAAGCCCATCTGAATCATGGAGGTGTCGGAGCGCGCGACCAGCGAGGTGAGCCACCAGCCGGCGGCGTTCATGCCGATCAGACCGGCAAGTTGTACGAGGCCGAAGGACCAGACTTCTCGCAGCATCGATTTAAGAGGCGGCGCCGATGCGACGGAGCGGGAGCTTGGCGCAAGGCGTAGAACGCGATAGAGAAGTAGACAGACGGCAACAGCGCCCACCGTAACCACGCCTTGGCTCACAATCATGGGAACTGGTCCGAGGCGCGAGGTAAACGGAAGCAGCGCCACCACTCCCACGCCGACCGTCAAGGAGAGCCAGAGTAACGCGGCGAGACGGCGTTGGCCGACCAGAAAACCGCGGCAGCACTCAAGAAGAATCATGCCGGCGGCTGACAGGGCGGCCCAGGACAACAATCCTGTCAGGCTCGGTTTGCCAAGCAGGCGAGCGATAGGCGCCGCGCCCAACCACAATGCAGCAGCGGCGATGGAAGCCGACGCGACCGAGATAATCAGCAGCGCGCGGAAAAGAGTGACATAGCCCGGGCTCTCGCGCGAATACTTTCCGGAGAAGCGCACGGTAGTGGAGCCAATTCCACCGGCCGCGTAAGTCGAGATATTATTTGCCGTGGTGATAGCAAGTGAATACGCGCCGAATGTGGCCGCGCCGCCGAGCCGAGCGGCCAGTAAGTTAGCCAGAAAGCCGAGGGAGCGCTCGACAATCATGCCGGCCCCGAGCGCCGACGCACCGCTCAGCAGACCGCTTGATACGCCGCTCGAAACACGTAGAGAAGCATCGGCTTCCGAGGTATCGCCGTCAACATTCCGCGCGACGGTGGCCGCGCGGGCCGCTATTGCTTCCGCAGTCATGCCCGCGCTGCGCTCGCGCGTTCACTAGCTACACCGACATATTGGTAGTAACTCGTGTAGTACTGTGACTGACCTTCTTTCAATGGATCGAAGTCGTTCAATATGGTGCCGATGACACGCACTTGATCCTCGATAAACAGGTCGCGCGCCGCCATGGCCGCATCGCGATCGGTCAAGCGGGAGCGGAACACCAGTATGACGCCATTCGACATACCGGCGAGAATGCGCGCGTCCGCCAAATGCAGCATGGGCGGGCTATCGATCAGCACGATATCGAATTCGCCGGCAAGGCGGTCGATCAGGTCGCCGAAGAGAGGCGAATGCAGGAGACCAGCCGGTTCTTCCGAGCCGCTGCCACTGGTCACTACATATAAGCCGTTCACTTGCGTCGGCTGACAGTAAGTGGCGATAGGAACAACGTTCGCATCGACATCGCCGCGAAGCAGGTCGCGCAGGCCGAGGAAGTTAGGCAGGTCCAACGCCTCGTGCAGGCGTGGCTTGCGTAAGTCACCGTCGATCAGAAGAACGCGCCGTTTGGCTTGCGCCAAGGCGAGACCCAGGTTACAGGTAACGGTTGTCTTCCCTTCGCCGACGTTTGGGCTGGTGATGACGAACGTCTTCGCGCGGTCCATTTCTCTACCCGCCAGCAAAACCGAGTAGGTCGTATTGCGAAACGCCTCGGCGACTACGGAGGCATGGTCGCGCCAGCCCGCCAGATCGGGTAGGGGACGGGCGCCCGTGCTGTCAGGCACCGGCTCTTCGACAGCGGCTGGCGCGGTAAGGGAACGAATAGTCCGTTTAGCGTAGCCGTGCGATAAATCGCGGCGGGCAGACGGAATGACTCCCAGCTCGCGCAAATTCAGGTAGCGCGGAACTTCACCGGGCGAGCGCAGCACCGTCTGAGTCCGGTCTTTAAAGAACGCCAGGCTAATACCGCCCAGCAGTCCGAGCATGACGCCGACTCCCGTCGAGGCGCCGCGACGGGGCGCGATGGGCGATTCCGGTGGGCGCGCCGCATCCACGACACGAATAGTAGACACCTGCATCGCCGAAGCAAAACCGGCTTCTTTGACGCGTTGGAGTAGCGTTTGATAAAGCTGTTGGCCGGCATCCACCTCGCGGCGCAGCATGCTGACTTGCGCTTCTCTCGCTTGTTCGCGGATCACAAGTCTTTCCTGTTGCGAATAGGCGACCGTCAGAAGGGCTTCCCGTTGACTGGCTGCGGCGTACTCCTTCTGCACACTCTCGATGACATTGGCCTTGGCAACCTTCAGGCTCGCTTCCAACTCGCGTGTTTGCGCGCGGAGGTGTTGGACTTTGGGATTCGCTTCGGTGAGCGGAGGGACAAGGGCGGCGATCTGGCGCCGCAAATCGTCGAGCTTGGTCTGGGAATCGCGCAATTGTCCGCTGTCGAGAATCATGGGCAGCGAATCCGGCGAACCGGATTTGCTCATCGCGTACAGCGACTGCTTGGCAACTCGCTCGGACTGGGCCCGCGTCAACTCCGCCTGCAACTCGCGCAGTTTCTCTTCGCTGACGCTCACGCCGCCCGAGGCGGACTTGAAGACGAGGGCGTCGTCGCCGGTTGCTTTCTCCAATCTCTTTTGCGAGGCGGCGGAACTTTCTTTGACGTCCGCCAATTGCCGAGTGAGCCATTCGCCAGTTTTCTGCGCTTCGGCCCAGCGCACTTCACGGTCCTGCTCGGCAAACTGGCGGATCAGCGAATTGCAGAAATCGGCGGAGAACTTCGGATCCCATGAATCGCAAGTTACCTCCACTAGCCGGGTGAGACCAAGTGGCTTGACGGCTACTTTCCTGGCCGTGTAAGACAGGAGATCTTCGTTGGTCAAGCCGCGATCGCCGGGTAAATGCAGAAAGCGGCGAAGACCGGAGAGGAGATCGCCGCGGAGGAAGGAGGACGGACTTCCGCCGTTCTTCAGGCGCTCCACCGTACGGGCGCGCAACGTGTCGCTTTGCAGAAGTTTGATCTGCGTCTGCACATACGCCTCGGTAGAGGGGTTCTCGCCGCCGCCGGTGGCCGCGACGGCGCGCATGTTCATAAAATCGGCATTCAGATTTTGTATGTCAAGGGACGTACGCGAGCGATAAACCGGGAGAACGCCGAGAGTGGTGGCAAAACCCAACACCGCGCCGAGACATGTCAAAAGCAATATCGTGGAGCGCCGCCGTCGAAGCAGGCGGACATACTCCATCAATAGACTTTGCGGCGCCTCGGGGCGGGCATCCGCCTGCCGTCCAATACGGCCGGCGTTGATCGGTCCGCGCGGGATGACCATGACTGCCCGCTCGTTCCTCATGTTTGGGTCGCTTAGTTGATCCATGAAATTCGTTTCCTTGTCTCGACTCTCAATACTCCTTCGCTTGCTCCGCTCTATCGGCGGAAGATAATGACGCCGGTGGCTATCTGCAGCGCGGCTTCGGCGGACCGGCGCATGGCCGAAGCGGGGACGTTGTTGGGAATGAACAACACATCGTCGGCGTGCAGTTGCGGATCGGCCGCTCTTCCGGCGAGCAACTCTTGCACGTTGACGGCGACTTCGCTAGTTTGCGGGCCGCCCGCGGCCGAGCGCCGCAGAATGCGGGCTTTCTTGGGCGAGGCATCGTGAGTCAATCCTTCGGCGAGCGACAGAGCGCGCAAGACCGAAATACCTTCTTCCGCATTCAAAGGAAAACCGCCTGCCTTCTTCACCTCACCGACGACGTAGATAAGATTGGCGCGGGATACCGAGATCACATCGTTCGCTCGCACTTCGATGTTGGCGGCGGGATCGCGTCCACTAGTGAGATCGTCCAAGCGGAGGCCGGCGATGCTGTAGGCGCCTGAAGCGTCGCTATGCGCACTTTGGAGCGGCAGGGCGCCCCACTTCATCTGCCGTGTGATGGTCACTTGCGAGCCTGCGTCCGGCCGGAGGCCGCCGGCCAATGAAATTACATCCAACAAGCGCTTCGGGCCTTGCAATTGATGCAGCCCCGGCGTATTCACGGCGCCTAACACCGACACCGGCTGGCTGCGGTAATCGAGAACGCTGATGGTAATTTGCGGCGATTCTATATATTTCGCAAGCCGCACAGTCAGCGTGGCGCGGAGTTCTTCGACGGTTTGTCCGGCCGCGTGGATGCGTCCTACCAACGGCAGTTCTATGAAGCCGTTGGGATCGATGCGGACTGGCTTGTCGGAAACGTCTTCGAGATCCACGACATGAATCGAAATCTGATCCTCCGGGCCGAGCGCATAAGTGAAGCTCTGCGGGGCGAGCGGCGTTTTCTCCGGCGCGGCCAGCAGAGGCCGGCCAAGCAGGAAAAGTAGCGGCAAAAAAAAGAGACGGATGTAAACGGGCATTGTCAAGTTTCTACAGAGCTTCAAAGTCACTCAACCAATTTCAAAGGGCACTACGGAGTGCGAGCGGGGTCACAGTTCTAAAGCAGACTAGCCAAGACTAACCAGTACGAGGTAGGAATAGAGCACGTTAGAGCCCTTCGAGCTTAACTAGTAACCGAGCTTCCTAATTTCCCCCGACCGGGGTCACTAGCTGCCTTAGCCCTCCGATAGGGCGTTTAATGCACTTAACCCATTTACCCAGAGAATGATGTTAGGTGTCAAATGTTTGGACAGTGAGCAGTAATGGGCGAATAGTCCTATTTTTGGTACCTACTGCATGTAATCGAATAGATAATAAGGAAGATTAAATTAGGTTATTTAGTATGTATGATCCACAATTCATTGCGAAGGTCCGACGTTTTCCAGGTTCTGCCGAGTTTGTGAGAATAGCATAAACCACTAGTCTTGACGCCTTTCGACCGGATACGGTACTAAAAGTTTTAGTACTTTGTGTTCAAGTACAGTACCTCTCACAGAGAGCGCGCTCTCCTGCGACAGACGCATTTTGGGGCATGGGAAAATTAAGGACTTCGCCACTAGCTTCTTGAAAATGACTTGGCACGTGCTCGATGTCGGTAGTATTTGGATCAAGGAGTTCGCTAGCGCACTGAACAGTTTCATGCCGACAGTGAGCTGGGCTCCAGTGATGCGCGCGTATGGATTTCTCGAGCGTTGGGAGCGCGAGGAGGAACTCGCGGACCCCGCGCTGCGCATCCGGCGTTTTCCATTACAGCGTGGTTACAGCCGATTTCCGTTCTCCGCGCTGACTCGCTTAGGCCAGCGGCAAACAGAACGTATGCTGCGCCGCGGCGACGCTCCCGAGCAGTCACCGCTGATCTGCACGACTCCTTTTTATGCCAGCGTGGCGGAGCGCTGGAAAGGTCCGGTGGTCTACTACCAAACCGATTTGACCATCGCTTACGAAGACGCCGACGCCCGAACCGTTCGCGCGTGTGACCGGCGGCTATGTCAAGTGGCGACGGCGGTCTGTCCCAATTCGCAGCGGATCGGCGAATACATGGTCCACGAAGCGGGTTGCGACCCGGCGAAGATTTCGATCGTGCCGAATGCCACGCGCGCCACAAATGTTCTCGGGAATGTTCCGTCCGGGCCGTCTTCCTTGCCAGCGGATTTGCAGGGACTGGGAAGGCCGGTGGTGGGCGTACTGGGAAACCTGGCCGCCAATCTCGATTGGCGTTTACTCGCCGAAGCGGTAATGCAGACGCCGGATTACTCGTGGGCATTTGTCGGTCCAACGGACATGAGTGTTCCAGCCGGAGCGCAGAATGAAGCGCGCGAACGCTTGTTGAAACACGGCGGCCGCGTGCGCTTCACTGGCGCTAAACCGTATCAGGCTCTGCAGGAATATGCACGCGCATTCGACGTCGCGGTTCTGCCTTATGTACGAAAAGAACCTACCTTTTCGGGAAGTTCGACGCGCTTCTACGAGCACTTGGCGGCTTGCCGGCCAATCATTTCCACGCGCGGTTTTGAAGAATTACTTCGCAAAGAGCCGCTGCTCGAGCTGGTGGATTCGGCGGCTGAACTCGCCGCAAAGCTTCGGGCGCTGCGCCGAACCGATTTCGACGATGGGCGGAATGCGCTCCGCTGGGAGGCGAGCCGCAGAGGCACCTGGCATGTGCGGGCCGCTACTTTGATGCGAGCGGTCGCGGCCCGCTGGAACGGCGAATTGCCACTCGCCTCTCTAGCGGAAGCCGACTCGCCGGAAGAAACGTTCGAAGCCGGAAAAGGCGCTCCGTTCACACTTATTTCTTAGTGGCCGCCTGGTAAATCTGCATGACCGTAGGATCGTTGTCCTGCCAATAACCGACGTGCACCATCAAGCTATCGCCACGGCGTACTGAATCCGTCAGTTGCGGCGTGAATTGGTTCAGCCGGACGGCGTCGACGTCGTTCACCAGGTTGACGCTGAAAGCTTGCGGGTAATAGTTGTACGTATCCAGCGGCGTGCCTAAGTCGTTATGAAAGAGAAAGCTAAGAAAAGGCGCCGTGTAGGCGTAGTATTTGGGCGTGCTGTGTTCCGGCATGATGAGCGAATCCGGAAACGCGGCAGCGATTTGCGCGAAGATGCTGACATCCAGAGTGGCCCCGTTTTGATCGACGTTCGAATCCACGTAGAAGAGCGTCGCGCCCCAGCGATCGTGGGCATAACGGATCTTGCGGATCATTTCATCGGCCACCTGTGAATCGGGCAGCGTGATCTGTTCGGCCGTGCCATCGTCATGCAGCGTGTAGCGCTGCGGGCGGACGCATACACCTACGCGGAAGCCGGCGTCGCGCATGATCCTGAAATAAGCTTCATCCAGTTTTTGTCCATAGTAGGGCGAGGCGCCGTCGGAAATCACGCTTTCCATTTCGGGCGCCAGTTGCGCAATGGCATCCGGCGCGCAGGCGTAGCTGGTGGGCTGCGGATATTGTTCGCCTTCGATATCCCACGTAATCGCGCCTTGGGAGTTGAGCTGTCGCAGGTTTTGCACGTTGCTCGCGGCCTGTTGGAGAATTCTAGCCTGAAACGCGGCGAGTCCGGCGGGCGTTACGACGTCGAGACTCGGGTCGTTATAGTAGCGCCGCGGATTATTTGAGTAGCCTCCGGACCGGCGAGGATCGCCCTCCGGAGAACTTGCCAGATAGACGGTGCCGAGTATGCGGCGATCGGGCCAATTTAATGTTCCAGACCCGGCCTGCGCCCAATTCTGGTAGGCGTCGGAGGCGAGCGTGGACGCCGGGGCGCCGGACGGACCGAAACGCAGCGATACGGTGAACCGGTCGGTTTGGCCGGGCTGCAAGGGGCGATCGTAATGTGGCTGAAACGGCGCCAGACTGTCGAGCGAGGTGCTGCTGATGATCGGGTAATAATTGTTTCCGCCTCCCGCCGGCTCGAAGCCGCTGTATAGAGGCTTGGCCGCATCGGCGAAAACCGCGGCCACTTCGCCCGCGCCGAAATCGGCTACGGTCACGCTCGGCGCATCGGTGTTGTAAGCCAACTGCGCATAAGAGGAATCGCCGAAACCGTTTGGAAGCTGCGGAAAGTGCAGAACGAACGGATAAATGGTCGCGCCATCGAAGACGATGCCCGAATCGGCGCGGTTCTCTTCGGTCACGTTCATGTTCAACGTGTCGCAGGTTTGCGTGAACTCGACCGAGATCGAGCCCCAGACGAACGAGTATGTCCAGGTGTGCGTGCCGGCGTTCCAACTGCGGCCGTTATTTGCCTCGCCCCAGCCGTATTGACCGGAACTGACGGTATTGCCTTGCAGATCAGCCGATTTCATATGCCAGATGTGAAACGCGTCGGATGGATTCTGCCCACGGTCTTCTAGGACAACTCCGTTGTACTTGAGTTGTTGGATGCCGTTGCCATCGAATGACACTTCGAGGCCCGCGGCATAGGCCGCGACGCTGAGCCCTAGCAATATGGGGAGGCGCATAAAGACACTACGGACCATTTGATTTCGCTCCAATCGTTCTAAGAGTCTTTCGTGTGGGGATTATCTCTCCAGAATTCTGCGGCGAGGTTGGAGTGCGGGCATCACGGCGGATGCCGGGCAGAAATACAGAGCCTTGACTTTAACACGCGGGTCATCCACAGTAACGTGTATTACGACCAATCAAAGTCATAGCGTAAGACGGAGTCTTGCTCTCTTTGTGCTGGGGCTCGCCTTAGTGAGCTTGTTTATCAAACTGAACGCGACGACTAAGACGAATTTAGAGATTGTCTACGGCAAGCAGGGTATCGAGAGGCTTACTTATGCGGGCGTGGTTTTGACGGACTTGTCGAAGGATCCGTCGGATGTCTTTCACATCTGGCATATGAAATCGGCCGATCTCAAAGGCCAGCCGATGAGCGCGGGAGAGTATGGCTGGGGTGAAAGCAATCAGGGGCGCGCGTGGGATTTAACGACGCATACCTGGACGTATCGATTCGCGTGGGGCACGATCCGCGTCGGGTTCGTGCAGTCGGGCAATACGCTCGACATGAATGTAACCGAGACAAACAACAGCGATTCGAATATTGTGTTCCATGGCGCGACCATCTATCCGTTCGTGCTGCGCTTTCCCGGACCGGTGAAGAATTTTGGCCAACTGGCATTTAACACCAGCGCCCCGAGCGTTACTGTGGCCGATTTTGGTACGGGCGTCGTGGCGGCGGTTGTGACAGACCCGAGCCGTCCTTTGTATAGCGGCTTCGAGCCTGCCGCCGCGGCGAACAGCTATTTTCCGATTATTAGCAGCACTGCCATGGACAGTCTGGCGGCGTTCCTGCCACACAACGATCGTCCGATCCGGCCTGGAGAGACAGATCGATTTACCGTTTCGCTGCGCTTTGCTCCCGCGGGCACTACGGGCGCGACGATCGCGCCGGACGCCTATCGCAACTGGTCTGCCAGCAAGACGAGCGACATGCATTGGCGCGACCGGCGCATTCTCGGGACCGTTTATTTAGCGAGTTCGCCACAAGGAGATCCTAGCCAGCCGGCAGGCTATCCCCACAATCCGCGCCGCTATTTCAACGAAAGTAAGCCAGAGCATTTCGACACTCGCAACGCCAGTGGGCTCGCCAAGTTTCAGGCCCGCGTGATACGGCAGGCCAAGGATATCGTCGAGAACTTACACAAGCTGAACGCGCAAGGAGCGATCACCTGGGATATCGAAGGCGAGCAATATCCGCAGACGACGAGCTACGCTTGCGCGCCGGACGAGATCGCCCACTTGGCGCCGGAGATGGAGAGCGCCATTTCCGATAGCGCGTCGCCATACCATGGGATGAAGTTGGACGATGCATATTTCAAGATCATTAAGGATGCCGGATTCCGGACCGGAGTATGCGTTCGCCCGCAACATTTGATGCTCTATGCCGACGGAAGCGCGCAACAACTTTATCTACCCGATTCGCAAGCGGCCGCGGAACTCATCCGCAAAATGCGGTTCGCTCACGAGCGCTGGGGCGCGACGATCTTTTATGTGGACTCAGACGTCGGGCCGGCGGGCGAGCGGTTGGATGCAAAACTTTTTCAGCAGGTGGCCGCGGCGTTCCCGGATTCGCTGGTGATCCCGGAGCACGGCACACCGCAATATTACGCGTATACCGCGCCGTTCCAGAATTTTTTAGTTCATTCGCAGACCGGAACTCCGCAAGACGTATATAACTATTTTCCGAATGCGTTCAGCGTCAATATGATCAACGACGTCAGCGCGGCTAAGCTGGCCCAGTATCGAGCTGAGTTGACGGATGCCGTGCGGCGCGGGGACGTTCTGATGGTGCATGCGGGTTATTGGCAGGCCAATAATCCGGTGGTGGTTCAGATTTATAAGGATGCGGGCGCGGGGCTGAGATAATGTTGAGATCCGAGAGCGAGTGGCTCGATGAACACAAAGAAGAAATAGCCGAAAAGATCGAGCGGGCCTTTGAACAATTTGAGCGTGGTGAATTTCTATCGGCCGAGGAATCGAAGGCCGAGATGCAGAAGCGCAAGGCAGCCTGGCTGGCTCGTAATCGCCAAGCCGCTCCCTCGCGGTCGCGGTTCTGAGCGCGCACTGAACCGCGCGCGTGAGCAAGCGGCCCGCAGATGCTAACAAAATCGCCGGGACAGCTTACTAGTGGCCTGTTGCATGGAACTCGTTAGCGTGCGCTAAGCCGTTTGCTGATGGGACTGCTAAAAATCGGCGGCGCTCCCTTTGGTCACGGCTCAGTTGACGATATCAAGCGTTTGCGAAGCGCTACAAGACACTAACCAACTGGATCGCCGTGTATCTCGACCGCTTCATCATCTTCGGTCAAGGCTGGTTCAGGAAGTTTGCCTGTCCAGTTGGCCCAGCCCCAGAAAATCGCGGTCGAGGAACTCAGCAAGCCGGACGCCGCGCCGATTGCGCGGATGCTGTAGTGCTGCGAAGCCATTCCGGCGCCTAGCATGGAGAGCATCATGGTCGACCAATTCATTGTTTCGATCGTCGAGAAGACGCGGCCGCGATACCGATTGTCGACGTGCTTGAGCAGATTCGACCAATTCAGGATCGAGCTGACCGCCACCGTCGCGCGCGACAAGGCCATGAAAAACAGAGCCCAACCCCAACTGGGCATCTGGCTAAACACAACATAGGCGGCGCCGTGCAACAGATAGCAGAAGAAAACCGTTTTCTTGTAGTTCTCGAAGCGGATGCATTTGCCAAGGCGATTGCCGATGTAACCGCCAACCAGAAGCCCCACGCCGGCAACACCCCAAAGCTGTCCCAGCCCCTGCGCGCCGCGCTTGAATACCAGCTCGCTGAAAAGCGTGAATAAGACTTGGGCCGCTCCACCACCGCTGGCCCAACCTACACTGATGAGTCCGATTCCGAGAATTAACGGAGCACCCACCATGTACTTGAGGCCTTCGCGATACTCGTGCCAGGGCCGTGCGACAGTCGTCTCATTCAGTCCATCTTGGCGGCCAGCGCGGAAATGTCCGTCCGGAGAACGCAGGCGTGCGATGCAGAAAGCGGAGAAGAAAAAAGACAGCGAGTTATAGACGAAGGCGAGTTCGTAGCCGAACCTTGCCGCCGATGTACCGCCGAAATAGGCGCCGACGGCGAGCGTCATCCAACCGGTCGTCTGCGTCAGCGAATTCGCCGTGTGCAATTCGTCCTTGGTCGCGATCGATGGAAGAATCGCCGAACGCCCGCTGGTAAAGAACGGCGAGGCTATCATCAGGAGCGAGCTCAGCAGATACAGCAGCCAGACCTGGTGATACCCGACCGCCGGAATAAATCCGAGCGCGATGAATCCTCGCGCCAGGTCGCTTGCGATCATGATGCGCTTGCGATCGAAGCGATCGAGCAAAACGCCGGCAAGCGGGCCAACCAGTACAGCCGGGATCGCCCGCGAGAGCATGAGGCCGGCGATGATCGCGCCGCTATGCGTTTCTTCGATGGCCAGACTAAGGACGGCGATGTTGTTGAAATGATCGCCCACCTCGCTGACAATCTGCCCCATCCAGGCGAAACGGTAATTGCGATTCGTGGCGAGAAGCTGCGCGAAGCCGGACATCAGTTCGTTTGTCTCGCGAGTTTGGAAAGCGTGATGGCCTGCCCTAGATGCCGCTGCGTGTGCTCGGCCAGATGCACGAGTAAGCCAATGACGGTGGTCGGCAACGCGCGGCGGCCGACAGATCGCGCCGCATAGATCGACGCCGGGTCGATTTGCCGGAGCCGCTCTTCGGAATGCGCCAGGCTCTCCTCCACTAGCGCGAGCAACGCGCGCAAATCTTCGGAGCCTGAAGATTCATGCCGCAAGAATTCCATTTGCGCGGCGGTGAGCGGCTGCTCCATCAAATAACTGGTGATGCGATCCGCGCTGCCCGCAATATGCTTCAAGTGAAAGCCCAGCGAATTCGCGCCGGTCACCCGCCAGACTTGTTCGCGCTCGAGACCGGCGGCGTGCCTGGCCAAGTCTTCACGCACCTGGGCAAAGCTGAAAAATACCGGCATCACTAGAGAGTGGACATCGGCGAGCGGTCCTCGCAGCCAAGGTTCCGGAAGTTGCGGGTCGCTTGCCACCGCTAGCGCATGTTTCCCGTGTGGCCGAGCGAGTAGCGGCCCGGCTGCGGATAGACGCACATGCCGTGCGGACCATCGCCAACCCGAATACGCGCGCGCAGGGTTCCATCGGAAGTATCGAAGACGTAGATCTCGCGGTTATAGCGTCCGGAGAGCCACAGCAGCTTGCCATCGGCCGAGACGCCACCCATATCCGGACTCCCGCCTCCCGGAATCATCCACTTCTTGGCCACCTTGCGTGTGGCCAGATCGATCAACGATACCGAGCCTTCACCGCGGTTCGAAACATACACGTACTTCACGTCGCGGCTGAAGTAGAGACCGTGCGCGCCTTTACCGGTCTTGACAAAACCGATCTGACGAAATGCATTGCCATCGATCAAGTGCACGCCGTCGGCATCCATGTTCGCCACGTAAAATATTTTTCCATCCGGCGACAGGCGGCAATCCTGCGGCATGCCTTTCGGCTCAAGCTTCAGGTGGGCGATCACTTTTTGCGAGGCGACATCCACTTTGATGAGCTCGCTCGAAAATTCGCAGGTCGCGATCATGAAACGGCCGTCGGGCGTGAAGTCGGCGTGGTTGACGCCTTCGCAATTCACCGGCACGCGGTTCACGACCTTCATGGTCTGTGCGTCGCGAAAATCGATGCGCTTCTCGCGCTCGGCCATCACGATGGCGTATTTGCCATCGGGCGTGAAATACATGTTATACGGATCGTCCACGTGGATCGTCTCGCCCGGCTTACCGGTGGCCGGGTCGATCATCGTGAGTTGATCGCCCAGATCCTGCGCGACCCAAAGCTTCTTCAGATCCCACGAGGGCACCACGTGTTGCGGCTCGAGCAGATGCTTGGAATGCTTCGGCAAGGCAAAGTGACTAGTGATCTTAAAAGTAGCCTGATCGATTACATCGATGGTGTCGCTTTTGGAGTTGGGCACGTAGACACGCGCGGGGAAGCCCTGTACGGCGTCGGCAAACTTTCCGGGCGCCGCGGCGGCATAGACATTGTTGGGGTCGAGCAACGGCGGCATCCCCGGCAAAATGTCGAGAGGGGCGGCGGACGCGCCACTTAGCGCACACAAAGCCCACAGTGCGCCTGCCCAGGCAGCGGGCATTCGCCCAAAATGGAATTTCATAGCTTCTTTAAGTACTGTATCGCGGGACGTTTGGCTTCCGTGAACCTTCATTGTTAAGTACAATCCTAATTAGAAATGCGATCCAGTAGCGCGTCAGAAACAGAAATTTTGCTCGGAAACAAGCATTTATTGGGGATTTTTTTTGTAATAGCGATTCTTCTTGGAGTCGCATTTACAGGCGGTTATATGGTGGGACGGAATTCCACCGAAAAAAGACCTGCTACGGTCTCCGCCGGTACGCCCGATGCGGCCGCGCCACCTACCCCGAGCAGCCTTGAGACACATTCGGTACCACCTCCGCCCGGTAGCACAGCGGAGCATGCCTCCGGCTCGCCGCCAGAGCCCACAAGTCCGCCCCGCAAGGCGGCTCCGCATGTTGCGGAGCCTGCACCACCGCAAGATCCGCCGTTGGGATCCACCAAGCGGAAACTCGCTGCTACGCCAGTGCCGGCGGAAAGCAGTCCGGGCGGCGGCTACCTGCCGCAATCCGGCCAAACCTTTCTGCAGGTCGCGGCGGTGGGACGCAATGAAGCCGATGGGATTGCCGATGTGCTGAACAAAAAGGGATTTCATGCACATTCGGTGCCAAAGCCCGGAAGCCCGGCGATCTATCGCGTATTAATCGGACCGATTCGCGATACGGCAGATCTTTCTTCGACTCGCGACGAATTACGAAAGACCGGATTTCGCGACGTGATCGTGCAGCATTATTAATTAAGTCACCAAAGCTAAGTCACCAAACTGCGGGCTCGCCCGGCTGCAAGGGCCAGACGCGGACGCCGTCTTTTTGCAATTTCGCGGCCAGATCTTCGGGGCGGCCGGCGAGAACCGGGAACGTGCCGTAGTGCATGGGGATCACTGTTTTCACTTTTAGCAGACGCGCGGCGTACGCCGCCTCGTGTGGCCCCATCGTGAAGTGATCGCCTATCGGCAGGAAGGCTAGTTCCGGCTGGTACAGGTCGGCAATCAGCGACATATCCGAAAATACGTCCGTGTCGCCGGCGAAATACATCCGCCGGTTATCGTTGCCCGTGATCACATAACCGGCCGCTTCACCGCCGTAGAGTATCTCCTCGCCGTCTTTGATCGCCGCGCTATGGATCGCGTGCGTCATGGTGAGTTTCGCAAATCCCAGGTCGAACGTCCCGCCCTTGTTAATTCCGACGGTATTCTTCACTCCCTTTTTTGCAAAGTGCGACGCCACCTCATAAATCGCCACCACCTTAGGCTCGAACTCGGTGGCTAGAGGAATGAGATCGTCGGTGTGATCGGAATGGCCGTGCGAGATGGCGATGGCATCGACGCGTTTGATCTTGTAGCCTTTGGGATAAGCCGGATTCTCGCGAATCCAGGGATCCAGAACCAGCACTTCGCCGGATGCAAATTGCAATTCAAAGAGAGAATGGCCTAGCCAGGTAATTTTCATCGTTCGAGTCAATCCGCAGGATTAGATGCCGGGGTGGGCTTCGCTGGTACATCCAAGCCATCGCCGATTTTTACCAGGCCAGGAATGGCAACCGGCATTTTTCCGCCAATGGGTATTTCGCCCAGTATCGCTTTCGCCACGGCGGCTTCCGATGTAATGGTAGTGCTGAACGTAGCCGCATAAGAGCCGATGTCGGGAGCCGCCCGCAAAAGGTAAGGATTACCAAACGCAATGAGGCCGACGGGAACCGGACCATGCACCAAGGCCTTGAGAAAATCATTCAGGCCGCCTTCCAGATCGACACTGCCGCGGCTGGCCTCTACCGTAATGAAGGCGGCGGCATAAATCTGCTTGCACTGCGCGGTCTGATTGGCGATGGCGCTGAGCAATTCGGCAGGCATCTTCGGATTGGTCACAAAGGTCTTGAGCGCCGGCATGCGGCGCGCGAGTTCACGGGCCAATACTTCGCCGCGTGTGGAAAACGAACCCTCTGAAAGAACTACGAGGCACGAGCCATCGAGCGAAGGCGCGGGAAACAGATGCTTCTCGTCGCGGACCAGCGTAACCGCGCGCTCGGCGACGGAGCGGGCGAGCGTGTCCAGTTTCTCGTCCTGAATTCCTTCGGAGATGGCGTCCAGATTGACGAGCCGCGAACGGAAGAGACCCGTGCGCTGCTTGGCGGCCAGCACCTTCGCGGCGCTCGCGTCGATACGTTGGCGGGAAATGCGTCCGCTGCGGACGGCAGCTTCAATGGCGCGAATGCAGGCGCCTGGATCGGTAGGCATCAGCACCACGTCGGCGCCGGCTTCAATGGCGCGCACCGCCGACTCGCCCGAGGGGTACAGCGCCGCGACGGCCTGCATCTCCATCGCATCGGTGACGATAATGCCCTTAAAGCCGAGCTCGTCGCGCAATAAGCCCGTGAGAATGTTGTGCGAGACGGTGGCCGGTTTCTGCTCGGGCTCGAAAGCCGGCACGGCGAGGTGCGCGGTCATCACGGAATCTACGCCGTGCTCGATAGCCGCGCGGAAGGGCACCAATTCGAGCGATTCGATGCGCTCTTTCGGCTGGTCGATCTTCGGCAATTTCAGATGACTATCTTCGCCCGTATCGCCGTGTCCGGGAAAATGTTTGGCCGTGATGAGCACGTAATTGCGCTTGTCGGAGTGGGCTCCTTCGATGAATGCGGACACACCCGCCGCGACGGCTTGCGGATCGGCGCCGTAAGAGCGGACATTGATGATCGGATTGTCGGGATTATTGTTGACATCCGCGTCGGGCGCGAAAACCCAGGTAACTCCGAGCGCGTGGGCCTCGCGCGCGGTGGCCGCTCCGAGTTCGCGCATGGCGTTCAAATCCTGCGCGGCGCCGAACGCCATCAAGTACGGATAACGGGCGGTATTCGCCACGCGCATGGAAGCGCCGCGCTCAAAATCGGAGCCCACGAGCAGCGGAATCTTCGCCATCTTCTGCATGTGGTTGAGAAAGGCGCCTAATTCAAATGGCTGCGCGGGGATCACGTTGCCATAGCGAATTCGTCCCGCAACGATAAATCCACCAACATGATCGTCACGTATCCAACGGATGAAGCGTTTGTATTCGGCATCAGTCGGGACAGGGTAGTCGCCATAGCCGCGTACGATGATGAGCTGAGCGATTCGGTCGTGCAGTGACAGACCGCGAAGCAAACTGGAAGGCGCGCGATTCGCTGTGCTAGTGGCAGCAGCCGCTATCCCGGCCGCGAGCACGCAGTGCAGGCCAGCCCGAAAAAAATACATGCACTAACTATATAAAGTTTGGGACTTACGAACCTTTAGTACCAGTGCGCAGTACTCGGCGATCATGCTGGGTACCCGGCGGCTTTTTCGGATTGAGCAGACGCTTGGTGTGCCGGACAAGGTTCGCCACTTCGTTCGCGCTTTTCATGATTACGACGTCAGCGCCGGTATTCTCCGGACGCAGTCCGAGGCTTTCCGCAAAACCGGTCAAAAGAATAATCGGGTTCCGGTACTCTTTGCTTCGCAGACCGGCAATGAGCTCGAGGCCGTCGATCGGCGACATGCGGTAATCGGTAATCACCAAATCGAAGCTACTTTCTTCGATCGACTTAAGGGCGTCAGAGCCACAACCGGCGGTGACCACCCGATAGCCCAATTCTTCGAGGACTGAGCGGCGAGCCATCACGCCGTCCCGATTATCGTCGACAAGAAGTATGAGCGCTGGAATGCAGGCGCGAAGCGAAGAAACAGAACGCATCAAAGACTCCACGAAGGTAACAAGCTCACGCGTGACGTGTCAATGCGTCGCTATCGAACTCAAACGGAAAAAGATTGAGTACTTGACAGATCGATGCGATCTGATACTCAGTCGACCGAGCGCGGCGCCTTATACCCAGCCTTGGCAATGATCTGGTACTTGATCGCTTTGCCTTTCTCGTTGGTAATGCGCAGCGGTTCGTTAGTAGCGGGATTCACCAGCTCGACTTTAATGCGCCGGAATTTTCCATCCTTCGCGATGTTCGTCGGGTGATACGAGAGCATGTACTGATCTCGCAGCGCTTGCTCGATCTGCCGGAAGACGCCAGGATATTCGGCAGTGAAGCGCGGAAAGAAACTCAGACCGCCGCTCTCCTTCGAAAATGTTCGCATCTCGTTGTCGGCCTGCAAAAAATCCATCTCGGCGGGGCCGCTCATGCCGCGCGATTCCGCCATCAGACGCGCAATCTGCAAAATGCTGATCGTATAGATCGGCACGCCCGCTTCCTGTAATAGCTTGCGCGTTTTGTCGAAGGTCAGTTTACTAAAGGTGTCGAGCCCGGTTCCGAGCAAGAGAATCGCTTTGCGCCCTTCGATGGCGGACATGCGGTCCGCCATGTCGGTCAGCGCGTCGAATACGTTCGATTCGCTGAACCCGGGAATACGCAGGCGCGACATGGCTTCCTCAGCGCGCCGCTTGTCGGGCGAAAAATCAGAGAGAATCGTGGGCCGCAAGTCATACGCCACGATAGCCACGTTGTCGTCTTCCTTCAACGTGGACAAAAATCCATACGAGGCTTGCAGGGTTTCTTCCCAGCCCCAACTCCAGAACGCCTGAAACCGCCCGCTGAATTCAATGAGCATACAGATCGTCATGGGCGCTTCGCTTTGTCCGAAACGCGTAACCTGTTGCGGCACACCGTCTTCGACAACGCGGAAGGCGCCTTGCGGAATTTTCGGAATGAAGTGGTTGTGATCGTCCATCACGGCGACGTCGACCGACACAGTGGTGGCGTTTGCTTCGAAAGTAGGACTATCGGCTGGGGGAACGTTTTTAGGGCGCTTGAATTCGGAGGGGATCGCGGGCTGATCGGCCGGGGCCGCTTCGGCGGGCTTCTTGGGCTTGGCGACGGAATCGCCGCTCGAGGATTGCGGCCCTTCCTGCGCTTCCACGGGAAAAGGCGCCAGACTTGCGGCCGCCAGGCCAATACCCGCCACGCACGCCACAAACCATCGCTGCATCATAGTCTTATTAGACCCGCTCAGTGAACCCAGCGGTTTCTATCGGAGTCCTGTTTCTTCAGGTATACCTCAAATTTCTTTTTAGCGCGGCGCAGTTTCCAATCTTTGTAGCCCGAAACCAGCGGCTCTCGAACCTGCCAATGCAGTTTACGGCCGCGCAGCCACAGAAAACCGGCGAGCATTCCGCCCAAGTGCGCGGTAACCGCCACACCCGATCCGCGCTGCCCGCCCACCGTCGCCATGTAGGCGTTGAGGAACACGATCGCGCCAATGATCATCACGAAGTACTTGGACTTCATGGGAATCAGGAAGCCGAATAAAATTGTCTGCTCGGGGAAAACGACGGCGTAGGCAACCAGCAGGCCGTAAACCGCACCCGAGGAGCCCACCGTCGCCACTCCAGTGCCATCGAAGATATAGGCCGCCAATATGACGGTGAGTGCGGCTGCAATACCGCAGCCGAAATAGAAACGCAGAAACTTCTGCGTTCCCCACGTGCGCTCGATCTCGATGCCGAACAGCCACAGCGCCAACATGTTCCAGAGCACGTGACCAATCGAGGCGTGCAGGAACAGATAAGTCACG